>Ga0209083_1000153_pt1 | contig 105206 bp, 105 predicted proteins | sample AM7aDNAmetaG_FD_184132 | JGI IMG/M metagenome (GOLD analysis project Ga0209083, IMG submission 184132) | Freshwater microbial communities from Finland to study Microbial Dark Matter (Phase II) - AM7a DNA metaG (SPAdes) (version 3) | ecosystem: Environmental > Aquatic > Freshwater > Lake ...
ATCCACATATTCACACTATTCACAAAGAAAGAAAAAGAACCAAAAAGAAAGAAACGACCGCTACTATTATTTCTCTCTTCTAAGCACCCCACTAAATCTTACACTAACGCCAAATTTCACGTTATCCGCACTTAGAATAACCGCACGAATTACACACCATACAGCCTTCCACATGCCATAGAGCGCTTCCGCAATCCGGACAAACACCCACTATATCACCTTTTTTATTGCTCTTTGGCCTGGAGGCGCCTCCGCTGGAATCGGTAGTCGCATGTTCTTCGATGGCCACCTTAGTCTTATCCGAAACATCCGTCATCGCTCTGGCCTTATCGGTGCCCTGCAGCCTTCTTTCAAGCACACGGGCAATTGCATCCGAGCATGAGAATATTCTGCCCCCCTTCTCCCAGCTGGGCGAAGGACATCTTATGCCACGGATCTGCTCTATTATGGCTGTAGCTTCGATACCACTCCTGAGGGCAAGCGATACGAGTCTTCCGAGGGCCTCGAGCTGGCTCATAGCGCAACCACCTGCCTTACCCATCGACATAAAGACTTCGAAAGGCAGTCCCTTTTCATCTACATTGATCGTGACATATAGATTTCCGCAACCTGTGGCTATCTTAGTAGTAGTTCCTACTGTAACATTCGGACGAGGCCTGGGAATTATCTTTACAGGTACGGCTTGTACCTGATCGGACTTGCCTTTGGCGTCCTGAGGATTACTCATTGGCTGCTCCGCCCTAGAATTATCCCTATAAATGGTCACGCCCTTACACCCGCTCTCATAGGCGAGCATATATATCTTGCGCACATCTTCCTGAGTCGCTTCCTGCGGTAGGTTAACCGTCTTAGAAACCGCATTATTAGTGTACTTCTGAAATGCGGATTGCATCCTCACATGCCATTCCGGGGCGATATCGTGAGCTGTAACGAATAAGTCCTGGATGTTTTCAGGTATCTCTTTAATACCATGAATGGTGCCCTTCTGCGCTATCAGGTTCATCAACTCCGGCTTATAGAAACCCCCTTTGTCCGCGACTTCCTTAAAATAAGGATGGGTCTCGATCAGCTTCACATTATCCATGATATTCCTTACGTAAGAGATGGCAAATACGGGTTCTATCCCACTGGAGCAGTTAGCTATGATCGAGAGCGTGCCGGTCGGAGCTATCGTAGTCACGGTGGCATTCCTGAGCGGCTTTGCACCCTTCATATCATATATGCTCTTCTTGAAGTTAGGAAATGCCCCTCTCTCAGCGGCCAATTTCTGAGAGGCGGTCCTGGAGCGATCTAAGATAAATTTCATAATTTTCTCGGCAAGGCGCGCGCCGTCATCGGAATTATATTTAACCCCTAACATGAATAACATGTCGGCAAATCCCATGACTCCAAGGCCAATCTTGCGGTTGGATTTTGTGGTCTCTTCTATCCTCTTTAAAGGATAGGCGTTCATATCTATAACGTTGTCGAGGAAATGGACGGCTTTCTCGACCACATCTCCGAGTTTATTCCAATCGATGCCGCCGGAGTTTATCATATTCGCGAGATTGATCGAACCGAGGTTACAGCTCTCGTATGGCAATAGCGGTTGTTCTCCGCACGGATTAGTCGACTCTATCTGCCCGCATTGAGGGGTCGGATTATCACGGTTCATCCTGTCTATAAATATTATACCGGGCTCGCCGTTCTGCCACGCCATTTTTATGACCAGATCCCAAACATCTTTGGCATTCAATCTACCCCAAGGCTTCTTAGAGCGCGGATCGATCAGATCATACTCTTCGTTCTTAAGCGCCTTGGCTATAAAATCTTCGGTGATGGCTACAGAGATATTGAAGTTCGTTATCTCCTTATCATTCTCTTTACACTTTATGAATTCGAGAATGTCTGGGTGGTCTACTCTGAGGATGCCCATGTTCGCGCCGCGGCGTGTCCCACCCTGCTTTACAGCCTGGGTGGCGGCATTGAATACCTTCATGAATGATACGGGACCGCTCGATATGCCTCCCGTAGATCTTACCGGTGAATTCTTTCCTCTTAGACGCGAGAAGCTGAAACCTGTGCCGCCACCGGATTTATGAATTAGCGCTGTATCTTTTATCGTCTCAAATATCGACTCCATCGAATCATCTATCGATAGGACGAAACACGCCGAGAGCTGCTGCAGCTCGCGGCCCGCGTTCATCAGGGTGGGGGAGTTTGGAAGAAAATTGAGATCGGTCATCATCTCATAAAAATCTTCTTCCGTCTTCTTCACTTCCTGGGGCGTCTTGCCGTAATACGAATCCGCGGTCGCAATATTCTTTGCGACGCGGCGGAACAGATCTTCCGGTGTCTCGATGGGTTTGCCATTATCGTCCTTCTTTAAATACCTCTTCTCCAAAACTTTCACTGCATTATCAGACAACTTCGTATTAATCCCGGCGTCTTTCCCCATTCCCTTTCCCAAGCCTCCATCTTTTATTTTTTCGCTTCAGACAAACCGAAAGAATGATATCACATGAATTATGAGTAGTCAAGTATAAGCGCTACTTATTGTGTGTTTAATTAATAATCACACCATTAGTAGTGCTTTTTATCGTCGGGAAATTTGGATTATAACGGATTGAAAATTCTTAAGGCTGGTGGGGGGAATTATTTTGATTCTTATTTTTTTACAGCGGATTCGTCTTTGATTTCACTGAGTCCCGCTATTACCGCAACCGCACCTGCGAATATGAGTATTGCAGGAATAGTGCCTTTAAGGAGCGCGGCGAAATAGTGCCACCAGCTGAGTAACCCTATAATACCGAATGCCACGGCTATGATCCCTACGACTACACCTACGTATTTTCCCATGGCCACTCCTTTTCTACCTCGTTCTTACGCTATAAAACCCCTGCAAGGTTTCACATGAGTATCCAGAGTCTACCACAAAACATTTTCTCCGGCAATATAATTTTCGCGCCAGGGAAGTCAAGCCACTAAGTCTTATTTTTATGGTGGCGCTTCTTTTCGGTTACCTGAAAGTGCATATATTTGCCGAACATGAGGCGCGTCTGCGCATCGATCGCAGGCGTGGATCCTAATATGGTGGCCACCAGAGGCGCGATTACCCATTGGGCGTACATTATGAAATGTTTCTGCCTCTTCACATCCGGCGGCCGGGGCGGTAAAAGTTTCATGCTAACGAACACACAGATTAACATTGTTAATAATGACATATCGAGAAGGGTGGCCGATACGCTCGGAAGATTATATCCTATGGAGGTTTGCCTGAATAACCCGCCGCCGAATATTAAAGTAAGCGGCGCCACAAATGTCACTATAACCGCCCACACCGCCCAGGTATAATGGCTCTCCAGCACATTGAGAGACCTGCGTATTTTGGTAATTATCGGTATTCTTCTATTGTGCATAAAACCAACCGCTATATACGGAAAATTCTCTATTCCCCATGCCCAGCGGCGCTTCTGTTTATATTGCTTCACTATCGTTGGTAATATACGTTCTTCCGTAGCGACATCCATCGAAACCGTAACATACATCGGTACGACAGAATAATCTCCGTTAAAATGCAGAAAACATTTCCAATATATCACGGAATCGTCCGATATCATGTCGAGCGGCCAGTACCCGACCTCAACAAGCGTCTTGAAACTCATGCTGTGGCTCGAAAATGTAACAAACTTCTCGATCCTCATTGTCTCTATCATCTGCATGAAGCTCGACCCAAGCTCCAGAAGCCTTGCTATAGAGCGGCAGTGCCAAATGTTGTTATTATATACGGGAATGGGCTGGTAACTCGAGCGAGTCCTATGCGGGCTCGTAATGTAATGGTATGTGAGGCATCCGAAATATTCTCTATCGGCGCACGTATCTGCATCAAAACACGATATTATAACTTGCTCATAGTCGATGCCCTCGAAATCTAAGAAATCCTTTAATGCCTTCGCTCCCCAGGTCGCGTTCGCGCCCTTAGCCTTTATTTCACCCGGCAGATCTTTAGGATGCACGGTAACGATGAATGCTTTAAAATTATTCTCATGTTCCCTTTTTAGTATGAGTGCATTATTCTTTGATTCCTCACCGGCCCTCTCCTCCACGCTTAAAATCACTATCATAGATTTCTTCGGATAGTTAGAGTTCTCGAGGGCTTCAATGGAAGGCTTTAATATGTCGATACCTTCTTTATGCGCGGGAAAAAGTATTGCGTGATAAATATCCCTATACTCCATACCGTTCGTTTTACCCAGTGCCTTACATTTTTCAAACCAGTCCAGGACTCTCTCCCTGGCCAGGCGTCGATACGCAAAGAGCATGAGCATGCTTAAATACATCATTCTTATGACCCAGTAAAGGTCGAACGTTATAACAAATATTGCCACCCATAACGGTCTGACAAACGCGAGCACAAATAAAGATATCATGGTTGCCCATGTCAGAAACCCGGGGATTATCTCGAATAGCCTTTTATAAAATCTATCTCTTTTCGTAACCGGCATCCGGCTCTTTCTTTATCAGTAATTGCATCAATCCGGTGAACAGCTTCTGCTTAAGGTCGAGACGATATAAAAAATTGGAGTTCTTCGAGTCTTCTCCTATGCGGGTATCTATAAAATACAACGAGCCCTTATTATCATCGTAACTTACACTCCGCGGCCTCGAGTTGAATTTATATAATGATACTGCATTACGTCTTTCGAAGTCCGACAGCTCTACCACCATTATATCCCTGTGAGTTACGACTATTATATAACCGGCACTCGGATACCAGAAGGCATCGATTATGGGATCCTGGCTCGTAAATACCTCGTCTACCTTAATGGCTCCGGGCTGTAGGTGCAACATGCTTAATTTATACGTCGTAAAGAAGAGTAGTTCATTGCCATCTACGGAAAATCTCTTACCGATGATATCATATGGCCAGTCACTGTAAGATGACAATCTCTTCATGTCACCGCCATCCATATCCGAGCGAAATAGGCCGGAACTCTTCATGTAATATATAAAGCTGTTACCATATGCGGTAAAGTCCCGTATACCTCCACGGCTTATGGCCTTCATTTCCTGAGTTATAGGAAATAGCACAATCCGGTCCGCCTTAGTCACCATGTTAGGCCTGACCACCATCTCCCTCTCCCACGGATAGAAACCGTCTTTACGCACCTCCACCTTATAGTCGCCGGGCTTAAGCTCTTCTATCTGGGCCGGCGTAAGCGACTGACACATCTTGCCATTTATGCATATAGATGCGCCGACGGGCCGGCTCGATATGTAGAGTATGCCCGTCTTGTAGATTTTAAAATGACGGTAATCGATCTTATAGCCAAGCGCATAAGATAATATCACGGGGAGAAGTATGCAGAACAGAAGAACTGCAAAATAAAACGCCATAGCCCTTCTTATTTTGTCTACACGTCTCATATCACAATCTCGATATCCTTAGTTGTCCACAGCCGGCATCTATATCTTCGCCCTTAGACTTACGATGAGTAACGTTAACGCCTCCGTCTTTCAGGATCTTAATAAAATTCCTGATATCTGTCTGCGACGGATTTGTGTAATCTTTGATCCTTATGCTGTTATACGCTATCGTGTTCACTTTACATTTCACACCCTTGAGGAGCTTCGAAATTTTCAAAGCATCCTCACTGGAAGCGTTGGCGCCCTTGATCAATATATATTCAAATGTTATAACACGGTTGGTCTGTTCTGTATATTCTTTACAGGCGGCCATCAGCTCTTTTACCGGATATCTTTTATTTATGGGAACGAGCTTGGAACGCAGTGTATCATCGGCGGAATGCAGCGAAACGGAGAGCTCTATTTGCAATCCTTCCTTTTCGAGCTTCTTAATACCGGGTATTATTCCGCATGTCGATATAGTAATCCTTCTGGCCCCGATATTGAACGCATCGGGATCGTTAAATAATCTTATCGCCCGCAATACATTATCATAGTTATCTAATGGCTCGCCTATGCCCATGAAGACCAGGTTAGTTATTGGGACCTGCGGATTTTTCATCTTTATAAATAGTGCCTCATCCAGTATCTCCGACACCTTAAGGTTTCGCACAAAACCAAATGGGGCGCTGGCGCAGAAACTGCATGAGAATTTACATCCGACCTGGGTGGAAAGACACATGGTGGCCCTATCGCTTTCGGAGAGAAAGACGGTCTCGATAGTATTTCCGTCCTCCAGCTTCAACAGGTACTTAGTGGTTCGATCCGACTTAGAGCTTTTACTGTCAAGAAGCACCGGATGGGTAATATGAAAACTGGTCTTTAGCGTATGCCGCAAACTATCGGGTATATCAGCCATTTCGTCGAACGACTTAACTCCCACCTTATAGAGCCACCTGAATATCTGCTTGGCCCTGTAACCTTCAGCGCCAAGGGCTTTCAGCTTCGCCTCGAGCTCCGTCTTAGTCAGATCTTTAATACCGATTTTATCCATGGCTCCGTCCCCGCGATGCGCCCATCCGTAAATAATATCGATTATAGCCGAAAAATCTCACTAACTGACTTTCTTCTTCGTGAGGATCCTGTAGAAACAGAATATTGTCAATAGCATAATGAACCCCCACGAGAGAATGAGAAATGCCCAACCCGAGAGCCTCATCGCTTTGCCTTCCTCTTCTTCGCCCATACTATCTTCACCATCACAGAAAGGCCGATAAATATGACCACGAGGAAGGCCCGCGTCCCAAGGACGTAAGGTTTGTCACAATCCGCTACGTTCTTCATCAATATTGTAGGAATACCATCCTGCCAGGCCCAGAATCCCAATATCGAAAGGAGAAAGAGCGGCGTTATATATTTAATTATGAATTTATAGATTCCCGGTATCCGCATATCAGCGCCGTGATGTATCTCTTTCCATGCCTTATCCATTCCGAATATCCAGGCGAATAGAATTATCTCAACTGTCGCGAAGACAACAAGGCAGAATGTGCCTCCCCAGAAGTCTAATTCATTAATAACACCTTTTCCCAATAAGAATATGGCCGGCTGGCAGAGCACAAATGTTACGGCGCCGAATATCTTAACGGCCCGAGGCCTTGTTATATTGAACTCATCCTCGAGAAAAGCTACCGCCGGCTGGGCCAGCGATATAGATGAGGTGATACCTGACAGAAAGAGCAGTAAGAACCATGCGCCGCCAAAAAAGGCTCCGAACGCAACCTTCTGGAAGATTAAAGGCATTGTTACAAACCCCAGGTTAAATGCCCCGCCGCGAGCTATCGTTTGGATGTTTTGAGGGCCAAAGAAGACGAATGCGGCCGGAATTACAATACTGCCGCCAATGATAACCTCGGCGAACTCGTTCATGCCCGCGGCCGAGAGGCCTGACAGCACAACATCGTCGCCCTTGGAGAGATAGCTCGCATAAGTCAATATCACTCCTATACCTACACTGAGAGTGAAAAGTATCTGGCCCGACGCGGCAAGCCATACCTTAGCGCTTTTAAGCGCTGAGAAGTCTGGGTTCCAGAGAAATCCGAGTCCATTGATGAGATTCCACGAAGGTTTAGAGATATCCGGAATCCCCAGAGATAAAACTCTGGCCGCAACCACAAAACCGCATATGAACAGTAATGGCATGGCGACATTGCACAGCTTTTCAATACCACCCTTTATGCCATAATATATGACCCATATGTTGGCCAGGAAGGTTACCATGAAGAATATATAGGCTGGTACAAGATTGGAAAAATACCGGTTCTTTTCGAGGCCCTGAAAACTATGCAGAAAGGACTGCATACCACCCTGTGCCGCAGCAGCCTCGACGTACTTTCCTGTGATTGCGAAAAAACTGTACGCCAGGGTCCATGATTCTATATAGGTGTAGTAAATGAATATAACCAAGGGACCGAATATCCCGATGACACCGAAATATTTAATAAAACGATTCTTCTCCCACATCGTGTGGAATATTCCTGGCGCAGTACCGTGTCCGAATCCGCCGCCATAACGGCCCAACGTCCATTCGATCCACATCAACGGTAACCCCAATAGAAACAAGGCAACGAAGTACGGTATCATGAACGCGCCGCCGCCGTTCGACGCCGCCTGTACGGGAAACCTGAGAAAATTACCGAGACCGACAGCGCTGCCCGCCACCGCCATTATTATTCCCAGCCTTGTGCCCCAAGTCTGCCGTTTTTTCGCCATGTCATTATTTAACTACGCTTGTCTATGAGCCTGAGGAGTTTTCTGTCAGATCGCAAGGTCCCCGGCACGTGAAATACGAAATCGGTTTCAAATATGGCAATCTCCATATTCTTCCACAGGTCCGGATATCTCGATTTTATGTTAGCGAACACTTTCTTTTTAATAACATCGCCCAAAACACCTTCGCGTACCTCCAGATTAATTTCCATGACCTCTCTTATTCCCCGAAGTCTGAATATTATCTGCCAGTCGCTGGCTATTCCGTCGATATCCTTAAAAATATTTTCAAACATCAGTGGATAGAGATTTCCACCCGATGCGACGACAAGCTCGTCGGCTCTGCCGCGTATCTTTGCAAGACGTTTATACGGAAGACCGCAATTGCACTTCACGTCCGTTATCTTACTGATATCCCTGTTCTTATACCGGATGAGCGGCATCGTGCGGCGCGATAGCGTAGTGAATACAACCTCTCCGTATCCATCCTCACCGGCATCGACGATCTCAACTATGAAATTAGTCTCATCGATATGGTAGCCCTCACACTCGTTGAAGGCCTCGTACGCTATCGTTCCGGTGCTCTCCACTGATGCATAAACCATCCTTATTTGGGCGCCCTGCCATACCTTACTCATCCACGATCTGGCCGCATCAGGCATACGTTCCGCGCCGCCTATAATAAATTTTAGCGGGTACGAGCCATGCTTCTCTGCTAACTCAGTCAGTTTTATCAGCCAGGTAGGTTCGCCCATAACAATATTAAATTTATAGATGGGGATCCTGGAATAGACCTCCATGGGATCGACTTTGCCGGCCGCCATACCGAACATCCCGGATTGCTCGAGTGTCTTTTGGGTAATCATGCCCGGTATCCAGATGTTGAAATCGAACGCGTTGACCAGCCTGTCCGTCTTCGCTATCCCGCCGTATAACATGCTGGCAGCATTGAATTTACCGATCCTGTCGAGCTCCTCCATGGACGCATATACACGTTTGTTCCTGCCCGTCGTGCCGGACGACTCGAAGACCATATTTGGCGCGCTGCAGATAAAATCCTCGGCATGCTCTATTATATCCAAGGGCATCGTATAAAAGTCTTTAAGGTCCGAGGGCCTCCTTATTTTTCTGACATCTATATTGAGTTCGTCAAATCTACGTTTATAAAATTTGGAATATTTATAAGCGTACCTTACCGTCTGACGGAATGCATCTTCGGCATTCCACTCTAAAACGTACCGCGGCATCTTATCCGCAAGGAAAGCGAGCGCTCCAGGGCCGGCCTTTGAGACGAACAAGTCTATGAAGTTTGCCAGCATAAGGTTATGCCAACTCCTTAAGGGCTCTCTTAAGAGCTTCCTCAAATAGGTCCATCCCTAGATCCATCTCCTTCTCCGTGATATAAAGCGACGGTGCCAGAGTAAAGACGTTCTTATAATATCCGCCTATATCGAGGATCAGCCCGCGCCTCTTCCCGCCGGCCGATAATTTTCCTTCCAGGCCGATCTCTTCTATCCTGTCGGCAAGCTTCTTACTGGGAGTGAAGCCGTCCTTCTCGCACATCTCCATCCTGAGCGCAAGGCCGAGGCCGTCCACATCACCTATCTGCTTATATTTTTTTCGCAAATCTTTAAGCCTGGAGAGAAAATACTTTCCTTTTTTGGGTACTGACGTAGCAAAATCCGACTCCTCGATAAGTTTCATGACTTCGAGACTCGCGGCGGTCCCTTGTGGATTTGATGAAAAGGTCGCATGCGTGGAACCGGGCCCAAACACCTTAGGATTGATTAGCTTCTCTTTCGCCCAAATGCAGGAGATCGGGTTAAGGCCGTTCGTCATTGCCTTCCCAAACACTATAATGTCCGGCGTTATACCAAAATGCTCAATGGACCAAAATTTTCCGGTCCTGAAGAAACCCATCTGTATCTCATCATCTACAAACATGATGTTATGGCTATCTAGTATCTTCTTAAGCCCGGAGAAATATTCCGCAGGCGGCACCACATACCCGCCGGTGCCTTGCACAGCCTCGGCGTAGAAAGCGGCAAACTCACAGTTATTGTTCTTATTATTTATTACCCCGTAGTATTCGGTCTCGAAGAGCTTCTCGAACTGCTTAAGGCAGAACATCCCGCAAGAGTCTTTCTTTTTCTCATAAGGGCACCTGAAACAATAGGGGTATGGTATAAACATCGCCCTGTCGCCAAAATGTCCATATTTTTCCCTGTAGCGGTAGCTTGAAGTTATGGCTGATGCGCCTAAGGTTCTACCGTGATAACCGCCCATAAAAGCGAACATAAGGCTCTTACCTGTATGATTACGAACGATCTTAAGCGAATCCTCTACAGCGGATGCGCCGCCGACGTTGAAATGTATCCGCCCGGCCTCTTCGAATGTCGCCTGAGCTCTTTGCGCCAGTTTGGCGGCGAGCAGGATCTTTTCCTCATGCAGATACTGGCACGCCAGGTGAGGCAGGATATCTATCTGCCGCTTCAGTGCAGCGTCAAGACGTTCATTTCTATACCCGAAATTTACCGCCGAGTACAACATCTGCAGATCCAGAAACTCAACTCCTTCTATATCGTAAAGGTATGATCCTTTACAGCTCTTAAATATGTTCGGGTGCGGCACATAATGTACGGTGTCTCCCCAGGAGCAGTATTTCTCTTCGAGCTTAAGTAATTCGTCCCAACTCATACCGCTGGAAGTTGCTTTCGATTCAGGCCTCTTTGTGATCTCCATCTTATTTTGACTCATGCCTTTCTCCTTTTGAGATACTCATAAACATCACCGAGATCATCGAATGAAACATACGGCACTTTATCCGCCTTCAGGTTTTTCATAAGAGCGCTCTTGGCAAATACCAGATCTGCTTCCTTCGAAGGGCAAACGTCAGATAAGCCGTCTCCTATATATATCGACTCATAGCCGGATGGCGTGTTAGCCAGTAAATTCTTGGTCTTACAATGTGCACAGCTGCCGCACTTCATGTCTGTGTACGGAAAACTCGGCTCGAGAGAATCTTTAGTGATCTTTAATGAGTTACAATAAACATCCAGGCCATCGATTCCGTTATTTTTAAGAATTCCTTTAAGAATATAACCAAAATTATCACTTAATATAATCTTTTTAATATCATTGGCATCGCAGAATTTCAGCAATTTCTTAAAATTAGGATCGAGCTTTATTGTTTTAAGATATTTATTAAGCCTATTGCGGGTTATTTTAATTCCCCGCATCTGGCCATCGAGGCACTGCCTGGAGCCTATCTCGCCATTCTTCCATTTATCCTCAAGTTTAATCCATTCGTCATTTGCCGAGAAGCGCTCCAGCATATCATCCAGAATATCGAAATTGGTTATAGTATTGTCAAAATCTAAGAACATTACCTGTTTTTTCGTCTTTTTATCTGGCATATTATTTCTGTTATCTCCTTAAAATTCTATTCATTTGTCATTCTGGGTGCGGGGCTAAGCCTGGTCCTGCCGGATTTTACTACAAGGTCCTTTATATCCTTACATACCTTATCTTCCAAAAGGCCTTCGAGTGAAATAGGCATCGTAAGAGACCAATTCGCCCTCGATATAGTACCCGGGGTATTTATCCTGTACTGATAAGGATCCGCCTTAAACAAGTCTGTAAGATACAGATAATCCACCAGTAGTTCTATCGAAAATATTGCGCGCGATGAGAGCGTCACATCCAGAGCAGAACGAGCTATTTTGGGATCGTGCTTCTCTGACATAGCGCCTTTAAGTTTAAACTGCGCCCATAGCTTCTCTTTCTCGTGGTAAGTATTTTCGTACATATCCAGAAAGTCCATAAGCTCTTCTTCGCGCTTACCCAATATTTCTGTGTATATCTCTCTACTGCCTACCGAATCCTTCCAGCGTAATCTTCCGCGCCTGGATTTTTTAGGATCAAACAGGAGATCCTTAATGGATTCGAAATCTATCCCGCGCTCACGGCACTTTCTGATAAATAACGCTTCGTCAACCGTGCCCGCTTCATTCTCCCACCAGGCTGCCCAGTTCGTAGTATCATGCGTCGATAGCATCGCCACCGATATGGCGCGGTACTTACCGGGCGCCAGAAAATCGTGCGTCACCGACCAGTCCTTCACCCATCTCTGGACCTCGTTACCCGGAATGCCAAATTCCTTTAACATCTCCGGGCACGCTTTAGGTATTACCCCGAGATCTTCGGCGCATAAAAGCATATCGGTATTTTCCGATATGACCGATAATATCTCTCTGCCGTGATCGCCCCAGATCTTCTCATCTGCAGGATCGAACGAGCCGTTCATTCCTTCATTTTCAATGGAATCGCTGTAAGGTATGCTCCATATTCGGAACAGCCCCACCACATGATCGATCCTAAGTATATCATAATAATTACCGGCGTATCCAAGTTTCTCTTTAAAATATTTATAACCATCTCCGGCGATCTTATCCCAATCATATGTGGGCATTCCCCATCTCTGGCCCTTCGAGCAATACATATCCGGAGGCGCGCCTGCGGCAAAGTCGAGTTTAAAATAGTCGGGATGAGACCACACATCAGCGCTGTCGCGGGATATTAATATGGGCAGGTCCCCTTTTATCAGAACGCCTTTCGACCCGGCGTATTCTTTTACGGATGTGAATTGTTTATGCAGGAGCCACTGAACCCACTTCTGGAAGGCAATCTCTTTTGCATGCTCATCCCCGAACATTGAAAGAGCATCTTCGTCTCGATACGCATATCCTTCGCTCCAATCATACCAGGGTTTACCCGCATTATGGCTCTTCAGCGCCTTATATAATGCATAATCATTCAGCCAGTATTTATTCGACTCTATAAATTTATTAAGCTTAGGGTCTTTGGGCGCGGTATGAATAAATATATCCCATAACACCTGCCGCTTTTCTTCCTTTATCGCGTAATCAACATGGCCGCTTCCGGCTGGAAATTCTTTATTGATTTTATCTATCTTCGATTTTATCTGCTTATTATCATGGGGAACGGATCTCAGTGAAACATACGAGCTTTCAATCGCAAATGAGCTTACGGCATCGTAAGGGCAGAACGTGGAACCAATCTCATTCATGGGAAGCAGTTGGATGATCGAACACCCGGTCTTCTCACATAGATCCACTAATAGCCTGATGTCATCCAGATCGCCTATACCGACGCTATTCTTCGAGTACACCGAGAAAAGCGGCGCCAGAAGACCCGCGCGCCTATGAGTGCCTATCCGCTTCCATTTATCGGTCGAAAGCGTCTTCAATAGATCTATCTTTTCTTGAGCCATATCCTCCCCTTTAGTAACATAATATTAATATATATAATAGCGCTGATTAGGTCAATGAAAATAGTGAACCTTGTCATATTTGACAATTCTCGGAGGGGCGTGATATGATAATTTCATGAATACGGCATCCCGGCTCATTAACAGTTTCCTTAATCTTATCTACCCTCCGCACTGCGCATCATGCGGTAAGAGCCTTAAAGCTACGGATGAGGCGCAGGCGTGCCAGGCATGCATAGCTCACATAAAACGCAACCCGCGCCCATATTGCCGCCGATGCGGACGATCTGTGCAGAAAGCTCAGGCCTTATGTCCTGAATGCCTGAAGATGCGCCCCTCCTTCAGCTCGGCATACTCCGCGTGCCTGTACGAAGATCCATTAAAAGAGCTCATACACAAGTTTAAATATAATAATAAGCGCGGATTATCGAAAGTCTTCGAGAAGATAATGATAGATTATATTGCCGATAACCACGAGATAACAGATAACGTGGATATAATCACTTTCGTACCCCTCCATAAAAAGCGAGAGCTTGAGCGCACATTTAATCAATCTGAATTATTGGCTTCAGCCATCGGCAGGGTGTTCGGAATTCCGGTTAAAGGATGCCTTGAAAAGAGAGTTCAGACGAAGAATCAAAATGAGTTATCGAGACAAGAACGATTGGCCAATGTTAAAGACGCATTCGCCATAAAACATGGTATGGAAAACATTGTAAAAGATATGGATATGCTTATAATAGATGATGTGATGACCACAGGTGCTACCCTTAACGATTCGAGCCGCGCTATTATGCGCGGAGGCGCAAAACAGGTGCGGTGCCTTACATTGGCAAGAGGTAACTAATGAAGATAATCGACAGGTATATGGCGAAAAGTTTTTTCGCAAGCTTTTCATGGTGCATGATACTATTCATAGTCATGGCCATCGTCATCGACATATTCTCGTTTATCGATGAAATAATCAAATTTAAGATACCGCTAACATCGATTGCGGCCTTCTATTTCTACTATTCTCCCACAATATTTTTACAGGTTGCCCCCATGGCCGCGCTCCTGTCCGCAATATATCTACTGAGCAATCTCAATAAGAACAGTGAGATCACCGCTATGAAGTCCAGCGGAATAAGCCTATGGCGAATACTCACGCCTTTGTTGGCTCTGGGGTTTCTTATAAGTTGTTTTGTTTTCCTGGTAAGCGATAAAATAAATCCGATATGCGCCAAAACCGCAAACTATATCAGGCGCGAAGAACTGGAGAGCCATAAAGCAAAAGAGAATAAGGCCAGAGTGGTTAAAAACATCGCCATATATGGGGTGGGCAACCGCATAATATTCGCCCGCAATTATGACACCGAGGCCAAGACCCTGGCGGACATAATAATACATAAACATGACAATAATGAGAATCTGACCTCAAAGATTACCGCCCAGAGCGGCTCGTGGACAAGCGACGGCTGGAAATTCAACAAAGTTATTATTTATACCATAGATAACTCCGGCAGGATACTTAAGGAACCCGAATTCTTCGAGGAGAAAATTATACCCATTAAAGAGAGGCCGAGCGACTTCGCAAGTAATGAATGGCGCGCCGATTACATGAGCTATAATGAATTGAAGAATTATATAAATAATTTTCAGAACGCGGGTTCGCGGTTAATCAGGGGACTTCTGGTAGACCTGCACTATAAGGTGGCTTTTCCATTCATAAGCCTGGTAATAATCCTGATAGGGGCACCGCTGGCCATTGTAAATACCAGGGGCGGGGTTCTTATGGGTATAGGCATGAGCATAACTATAGGCTTATTATACTACGCCTCTATAGCGATATTTCTCGCCTTCGGTAAAGCGGGGCTTCTTCCTCCCATCGTAGCCGCATGGCTTGGCAATGTAGGATTCGCCGCCTGGGGAATATATCTTATCAATAAACGCAACTAAAAAAATAGGAACAGCTCACGCTGTCCCTATTTTTTTATATATTTCTAACTAATCCGCGCCTTCCCCGCTCATATCCACAGCGCCATGCGCTTTCGGTTTACGATGAATAACGCGTTTTAATATAGTGTGCTTTAGCACCAAATCCTGGGTATTTTTCACATTGAGCTTCTCGAATAGAAAATCGAACCTGGCCTCAATATCTTTAGTTATCGCATCCCTGGTTAACTGAGACAGCCCCATAATATCTTTCTTAAATGGCCCGAGGGCTTTCTTGCGCGCGCTATAGATAAATTGCTCATCCGTCTGGCCTGATTTGTGCTCAGACGCCAGATTCTTATTGATCCATTCGTATATCTTATCCTTCAGATCTTTAGGAAAGTGCTTGCTTTCATAAACCATGTTCTGGAACTCTGTGGCAAGATGCACCTCAGCCGTTCCGACCTCGGGGAATTTTCCGAAAGCATCGGCTGGAAGAGTGGACGCGCCGTGCTGTACTGCGCCAGCCATCCCATACTTATCGCGCGCCTCTTCAGAGAGTACCCTCAGCGTCTCGAAATCAAGTTTAACCTTCGCCATAGTTCCATCGCTAAGCATTACGCCGCCATGCGACGTTCCGGTCTGGACACTGACCTTGCTCATTCCGACACGGCCTTTCCTCAGCTTCGAATTAAATCCCGTCATAAAGGCCTCTAGGTCTTCGACCGTGGAATTCTTCTCCCCCACCTCACCTATTTCTCCACCGACAGATACCTGTATGCCCTTCGGCTGGTATTGCCGGATAAAATTAGTCAGCTTGGCGCATGCTTCGTAATTCGACTTCTGCTGTTCTTTTATATCCTTCTTCTCCAGATCAACTACCGTGGAAGAATCTATATCTATATTGTAGAATCCCGCTTCCATGGCCTGTAGAATGAGCGTCTTAATACCATCGAGCTCTTTCTCCGGATCCTGCTTATAATTCTTTGCGTTTACCTGGAAATGGTCGCCCTGAATGAATATAGGGCCGGCCCATTCTTCCCTGATAGCCGCAGCCAATATAACCGCTACATACTCCACCGGAGGCTGATTAGTATACCCCATCTCCGACTTTGCTATCTCGAATATGAAACACGCGGAATTAATCTTCTTGGCTGCCCGTATTATGGCCCTGGCCAGATCGTATGTCAGAACTCTTAAATTCATTGCCGGCACTGTGAAATCGTTTGCCGTCTCTCCCCGGCCACGCGCCAGGTAGAATTCATTTATGCTCGCCGGGAATATCCCTTTCTTATATGCGATACCTTTTATCTTATCGGCTATCGCTTTCTTCTGGGACGCATCATCTGCCATTACCAGATCTATTACCAGATTGTCCATATTTGCCTCTATTCTGCCCATCTTACAGCCATCTCCTTTCAATTACCAATTCTCTACTACGTTCCCGACTCCCAGCTCTCGAGATACTTTCTCTGTTCTTTGGTAAGAGTATCTATTTTTATTCCGAGAGACGTTAATTTTAACTTCGCGATATTTTTGTCTATGAACTCCGGCACTTTATATACCTTCTTAGAGAGCTTCTTGTAATTTTTCGCCACATATTCACTACATAACGCCTGATTGGCGAAACTCATATCCATAACGCTTGCCGGATGGCCCTCTGCCGCGGCCAGGTTTATAAGCCTTCCCTCGCCCAGAAGATTGATTCGTCTGCCGTCCCGCAGAGTATACTCATCCACGAACTCCCTGACTTTACGCTTCTTCTTGGACATCGCTTCGAGGGCAGGTATATCAATCTCGACATTGAAATGGCCGGAATTTGAAACTATGGCCCCATCCTTCATCGCCTCAAAATGCTCTTTTCTCAATACGCTGATATCTCCGGTTACGGTAACAAAGACGTCCGCCTTTTTACAGGCCTCTTTGAGAGGCATGACATTATAACCATCCATGACGGCTTCGAGCGCCTTCGTCGGATCAACTTCGACGATTATTACATTCGCGCCCAATCCCCTGGCCCTCATAGCCACACCTCTGCCGCACCAACCGTAACCCGCTACAACTAAATTGGAGCCTGCCAGAAGCACGTTCGTCGCGCGCACTATTCCGTCGATGGTCGACTGTCCCGTGCCATAACGATTGTCAAAAAGATGCTTAGTGTCGGCATCGTTGACCGCGATAATCGGATACATCAGAAGCCCCTGCTTCTCCAGACTGCGAAGTCTTATCACTCCGGTGGTCGTCTCCTCCGTACCTCCGAGGATATTTTCTACCAGATGCTTCTTCTCTTTATGTATCAGCGATACCACATCCGCGCCGTCGTCCATCGTGATATTCGGGCCGCATGAGATAGCATCGATTATATGACGATAGTAAGTCTTGTTGTCCTCTCCTTTTATGGCAAAGGTCGGGATACCGTAGTCTTTGACAAGTGAAGCCGCTACATCATCCTGTGTGCTAAGCGGATTCGACGCGCATATGTATACTTCCGCGCCTCCTGCCTTCAAAGTTATAGCCAAATTTGCCGTCTCAGTAGTAACGTGCAGACAGCAAGCCACTTTAAGGCCCTTCAACGGTTTCTCACTGGAAAAATGCTTCCTGATGAGAGTGAGAACATTCATATACTCATTTGCCCACTCTATGCGAAGCTTTCCCTTGCCCGCTAACTTTATATCTTTAATATCATATTTCATTTATTGTCCTTTATTTGTTCTTCAATTCCACCCACTGCCTAAACAAGCCTTAAAGACTATTTAACGTATTTCTTCAGATCCTTAGCCTTATCCGTCTTCTCCCATGTAAAACCCTCTTCTTCTCTGCCAAAATGACCGTATGCGGCCGTCTTCCTGAAACGCTTACCATCTGAATTACGCAGGTCGAGCTCGGCTATTATCCCATGAGGCGTAAGCTCGAAATGGTCTTCTATTATATTAACTATCTTATCATCGGCCACACGCCCTGTGCCGTAAGTATCGACCATTATCGACAGAGGCTCAGCCTTACCTATAACATAGGCCAGCTGTATCATAAGCCTGTCTGCTATGCCGGCGGCGACCAGATTTTTCGCAACATATCTGCACATATAAGCGGCAGAGCGGTCGACTTTTGTGGGATCTTTACCTGAGAATGCACCGCCTCCGTGGGCTATAGAACCGCCGTACGTATCGACCACTATCTTACGGCCGGTCATACCGGTATCCGACTGAGGGCCGCCGATAAGGAACTTACCGGTCTGATTGATGTAGAACTTTGTATCCTTAGTGATATGGTCCTTCAGCACCGGCTTCGCAATCTTCTCTATTATCTCGCGCCTTGCATCATCAGACATGAGGTCGGTCTTCTTATCCACTACTTCTTCGGTATGCTGAGTAGCCACTACGACCGATGTAACACGCCCCGGCTTATCACCATTATACTCTACCGTAACCTGAGCCTTACCATCGGGCCCGAGATACTTCAATATATTCTTCTTCCTCACATCGGCCAACTTATGGCAAAGCTGATGAGAAAGCATGATAGGAAGCGGCATAAGCTGAGGCGTCTCGCGGCATGCATAGCCCATCATCATACCCTGGTCCCCTGCACCACCGGAATCCACGCCCATAGCTATATCGGGTGATTGCGTGTGGATAGCATTTAATATCGCGCATGTGTGATAATCGAAACCATATTTGGGATGAGTGTAGCCTATATCCTTTAATAGATCCCGGCATAGCTTATGGATGTCTACATATGCAGTAGTGGTTATCTCCCCGCCTATTATCAGAAGGCCCATGGTAACGTAAGTCTCGCACGCGACTCTTCCTCTCTCATCCTGTGTCAAAACCGCATCTAAAACCGAATCCGATACCTGATCGCAAACTTTATCCGGATGCCCCTCGGTAACGCTCTCGGAAGTGAATAAAAATTTCTTCTTTGACATGCTCTACTTCTCCTTTTCTGTATAATTATGATCGGCTTTATTATAGGATTCGATGCTTCCTATATCATACCAATCTTCAAGAAACCTGAAACCATATACTTTATCTTCTTTGCTCAACCAGCCTATATAGTATCCCGGCGCATCCAATTTAGAGTGCATTTTAACATATTTCTCTATAAATGGAAGCTTATTTTTCGGAAAATAGTATATGCCCGTGGATGCCAATGTCGACTTAGGCGCTTGCGGCTTCTCCTCAAATTCTATGACTTTTCGGTCTTCGTTTACCCTGACAACCCCGTAATTTTTGGACAGCTCTAAGTTTCCAATATCATACAAAGCTACCGACACACCGTCCTTAGACCTCGCGAACTCCATAAAATCAGCCATATTTAATTCAAATAGGTTATCACCCGCAATAACCAGAATATCATCATCTATCATTTTACTGGTTATTACCAGTTCCATGTCCTTTATAGCGCCCAGCCTGTTATCATTAGTGGTAGAGCCGTCATTTATTATCTCTATTTTATCTTTTAATGGATTGGTTTCTACCCAACTATCAAACTTATCGAAAAATTTATCATTTGTAACCACATATACGCGATCCCAACCTTTTATCCCAATTACCGTATCCAGTATCCGATCGATAATAGTCCTGCCCCCAACCCGGAGCAATGATTTGGGCATATTCAAAGTAAGTGGTTGCAACCTAACGGCATATCCGGCGGCCAAAATTATTACCTTCATCCGGACATCTCCTTTTTCAGATACGCTATTCTATCGACGGGAGTCGGATCGCAGTTATACAATATTGCGAGATATAGGCTTACGTAGTCACCTATATATATTAAGGAAAATATTCTTGCCAGAAGCCCTTTGCCGCGCGAATTAACTTCGATTACATCAACATCGAGCCCGGTTACTATCTTCTTCACTATATTCATGCGTTTGACGGTCCTGGGATTATCGCCGCTATCCTTTAACATTATAACCGCCAGATTCTTTAATTGCTTCTTAGGATTTTGCCATCCGACTATCTCATTATGCGTCATCTCGGGAAAAAGGTTACCCGAGGCTATTGATTTCGCGTTCTCGGATATCTGCCCTCTCCACCTGGTGCCGACCGCATCTATATGATCCACGTCTGAATATATGACCGGTATCTTGGAATAAATCTTCCGCGCTATATCTTTCGCCACATTTTTCTTCCCTATCACCATAGGGGCCAGCACAGTCTTATTTAACTTCTCCATTCCCACAATGGCTTCCTCTATATCCCGCGCCTTGTCACCGATCACGCCAATCCTGGATAATAAGGTAATAAGAGTGAAGAAAGAATATCCTAACGCCGCTCTCGGCTGAAGTCCGGATGGAATGCTTACGACCGGAACGGAAAGACGGCAGGCAAGCTCTTTAATATATCCGCCGGATGTTATGACTATAATGTGTGCGCGCCTGGCGAGGGCATCTTTAAACGCGCTCATCGTCTCTTCCGTATTACCTGAATAACTCGAGACCACTACGAGCGAGGAACCGTTTACGAAAGCGGGAAGTTTATAGTTTCTATTCACCAATACCGGGATCGCGATTTCATCTGCGATGTAGGATCTAGCGATGTCAGAACCAATGGCGGAGCCGCCCATACCTGCGCAGACTATATTTGTATATTTTCTTTTGAATGAATTCGGAATATTTGCGCGGAGGCCGATATTGCGGGCGTCCAGGCACTGTGCTGGAAACGATGCAATAATATTCGCCATACCTGACCGGTCGAGCTTCTGCACGGCGTTTAAATCATCAAGGCTAACCATTATGTCTACTCTAGCTCTGCTGCAATATCAGGCACGATCTCTTTTAGCTTGCTCTTTGCGTATGCTTCAACTTCTTTGCCGGTGGAAAGGGTCAGTGCGCCCTTAGCCACCTGTTCAGCCTGGTTAATAGTCACGGCTCTTATGATACGCTTTATTTCCGGAGTCGCAATCGGCGAAGTACTGAACTCGTCCAGGCCCAGACCGAGAAGTATTATCGTCATGACTATATCGCCTGCCATCTCACCGCACATCCCGACCCATATACCGGAGGCATGACCACTATCAATGATATTCTTTATTAAACGCAGGATCGCGGGATGAGTAGGCTCGTATAGATATGCTATCTTTTCGTTGACACGGTCAACGGCTAGCGAATACTGAATTAGATCATTTGTTCCTATCGAGAAGAAATCGGCCTCGGCGGCCAATATGTCGCTCGTCAGCGCCGCCGACGGCACTTCTATCATAGCACCCACTTCAATATTCTCGTCAAACTGCAGGCCCTCTTTCTTAAGTTCCTTCATCGCCTCACCCAGAAGCACATTGGCCTGCCTAAGTTCCTCTATCCCGGATATCATAGGGTACATGATCCTAAGCTTACCGTGCGCCGAGGCTCTAAGTATGGCCCTCAGCTGGACTTTGAATATGTCAGGGCGGGCGAGACAGAATCTGATCGCGCGCCAGCCCAGGAATGGATTCATCTGCTGAGGAACATCAAGCTGCGAAAGAAATTTGTCCCCACCTAGATCCATGGTACGCACAGTTACCGAGTGCGGCTTAATCTTCTTAGCTACGGATGAGTATGCCCTAAACTGTTCCTCTTCATTTGGCAGGTCTTTGCGGTTCATATAGAAATATTCGGTTCTATAGAGGCCTATACCTTCGGCACCATGAGCCACTACGGATGGCACGTCTTCCGGAACTTCTATATTAGCCGATAGTCCTATCTTCTTTCCATCCAGGGTAATACAAGGCAGGTCTTTCAGATCGAGCAGGTGTTTCGCATAGCTGACAAACTTCTCTCTATCCTGTTCATACTTCTTCATGGTTCTAGGCGTGGGATTCACCACAACTATACCATGTGTGCCGTCTATAATAACCTCGTCGCCGCTCTCGATCTTCTTTGTCAATAATTCAAGGCCGACAACAGCCGGTATTTCCAACGATTTGGCCATAATGGCGGTATGAGACGTTCTGCCGCCTATATCGGTAGCAAAGCCTTTGACATTCTTTTTATGCATCGTAGCGGTATCGGAGGGTGATAAATCGTAAGCGATTACTATGACCTTTTCCTTCAGGTTGCTTAAAACGTCTTCTTTAGCGCCTATCAGGTTACGCAAGATTCGCCTACCCACATCATTAATATCGCTTATACGCTCCTTAAGATATTCATCGTCCATTTCGGAGAAAACCTTAATGTAGCGGCGCAGAACGTCCTGGAATATGTATTCTATGGAGAGTTTTTCTTTCTTAAGTTTGGATATGACTTCCTCTATAAGCATGCTGTCATCTATTACCAGCAGATGTGCGCTGAATATCTCGGCGTGCTTGACTCCCATCTCCTCGGAGATACGTTTCTTTATCTCGATGATTTCATTTTTAGTTTGTACGAGGGCTTCTTTAAAACGCTTTATCTCGTTAAGAAGCTGGTCTTCTTTTACCAAACGACGAGTGATGGTATATTGCTCCCTGCCGTACAGAAAAGCCTTACCGCTCACTATGCCGGGAGATGCCGGTATTCCTCTTAATATAGTCTCTTTTTTCTTCATATAGTTATATCACCAGATCGTCTATGTTTTCGCTGACCAGGAGCGTCTCAAGCTCTTTTGTGGCGGCCTCAGCATCATCACCGCTTGCCACCATCGTGATCTTAGAGCCAATTCCTGCCTCCAGCATCATAATGCCCATTATGGACTTACCATTAACCTTATGCCGCCCCTTGGAGATAGTTATCTCGCTATTGAATTTATTCGCTATCTGCACAAACAATGCCGCCGGGCGGGCATGCAATCCCTGTTTACTTCTTATCGTGATTTTCTTCTCTACAATCATATTATTCGAGACCTGTCTAGCCCTTCTCTTTCTTTAGGCTCGCCACAAGATCCACTATTATCTTGGCCAGTCTGACCGAATCATGACGAACATAATCTTTAGTGCTGATAATGTGCGCTTCTATGGGTTTAACTTTTAATCTCTTCAGGTTTTCAATGTCGGCTGTAACGGGATAGGAATATTCCCCCTTGTACTTATTCTGCATCTCGTCCGATATTTTAGCCGTATTAACTACACAGTAATCGACTATGCCAGGAGCCGTATGGTCGATTATCGCCCTTAGGTGATCGCTAGCCTTATAGCCATCGCTCTCGCCCTTCTGAGTCATCACGTTACAGACATAAACTTTAATGGCTTTGGACGATACGACCTCCCTATATATATTACCAACCAGCAGGTTAGGCATTATACTTGTATATAGACTGCCTGGGCCGAGGACTATCGCATCGGCCTTACGAATAGCTTCTATGGCCTCGTCCGTAGCCTGGCAATTAGAGGGTCTTAAACGCATGCGGGCCACCGGGCTATTGGCCTTACATACGTTGCTCTCGCCTACCGTCTCAAGGCCGTCGGCATGTTCGGCGACGAGCACAGCTTTATCGAGCGTCGAAGGAACCACGCTACCGCGTATCGCAAGGACCTTGCTCGACTCTTTGATAGCGGCGTCAAAACTACCGGCGACCTTAGTCATAGCGGCTATGAAAAGATTGCCAAAACTGTGGCCTTTTAAGTCTCCGCCATCCTCGAACCGAAACTGAAATAGCTTTCCCATCAGCGGCTCTGCATCCGCCAACGCCACCAGACAGTTACGTATGTCACCGGGCGGCAACATGTCAAAATCTTTCCTGAGACGACCGGAAGAACCGCCGTCATCGGCCACGGTTACTATCGCTGTGATATTGGACGTGTACTCTTTCAAACCGTGAAGCATAGTCGACAGTCCTGTGCCGCCGCCTATGACCGCAATGCGGGGACCTCTCTCAAGCACTCTCTTCAGATATACTCTGTCGACAAGCTCGCCCTCGCGTTCCGGAAGAAATACTGTTATGAATGATTTTATTATCCTCTTTATGCCGGTCACCACCGTGACAATACCTAAGATAATGATGATCGTGGCATAAAGCTTGCTCTTAGGATTCTGCTCCAGAAGCATTACTACAAACCCCATCGATATCATGATGATACCAAACACCGACAGGAGAATCCACCTCTTAACCCACATCCCCGGATAAAGCCATTTAAATGCTTTTAAGATCTTCAATCGATGGCATCCTGGTAGTTTTAGTACTTTTTAGAGTCTTCTTCCTGGATTATGCGAAGTATCTCTTTTTCGTCTTTTGCTTTCTTTAGGAGCTCTCTAAAATACTTATCCTTCAGCATTCTGGATATCCTGGCAAGAGCTTTCAGGTGAGGGCCGGCCGATTCTTCCGTAGCGATGAGAAGAAAGAATATATATACCGGTTCTCCGTCCAGGGAATCGAAATTCACGCCTTTATGGGATAAACCAAACGCGGCTACCAGGCTTTTAACGTTCTGGGTCTTCGCGTGGGGTATACCTATGCCCTGGCCTATTCCTGTGGAGCCCAGAGACTCTCTGGTGAGAAGCGCCTTAACCAGCTCTTCCTTATTCTTAATATCTTCCGCCTTGGCAATAGCATCCACCAACTCTCTTATCACTCCATCTTTATCAGTGGCTTTAAGGTTGGCTATGACTGCTTTGGGATTCAAAAAATCCATAATCTTCATTTGTAAATTTCCTCCTTTGGATTTTCCTGTTTATATGCTGCAATACCTCGCTTTAAAAACAACATTACCGAGGCAAAAAAAATGTTCTACTTCGCTACTATTCTCAATCCCTAATGGAGCTACGTAGAAACAATTCCCTCGAAGCTTCATTATGGTCTGACTGCCGTAGCGTAGAAAAATGGAGCGGCGGAAGGGGTTCGAACCCTCGACATCGACCTTGGCAAGGTCGCATTCTACCACTGAATTACCGCCGCAAAAATTTCAACTCTAATCTAAAATAACGTTTTACTTTATATGGTGCCCGCACCAAGAATCGAACTTGGAACCTTGACATTAAGAGTGTCCTGCTCTGCCAATTGAGCTATGCGGGCGCCGTAATCTTACTCATGCGCCCAGTCTCTACGAAACCTACTATCACTAAACTGCATTAAAGACGAAGTAGGACGGGCATCGTAAATGATCAGTATTTAAGAGGCCTGATTATATCAAAATGAACAATTAAAAGCAAGAATTAGACGCAAAAATTATCTTCTGCGTCTTTTCGGTAAGGTTGCTTAATGGATGCGTCCATGTGCTGCACACCGTATCTAACCTGGCAAATCTAACCAGGTTAGAATAGATTTTTAAAAACACCTTATTGACAACTTTTATAAAAAAGTTGACTTCTATGCTGCCGTCGTGTATATTTGTGAGTGAGCGGTAAGACCGCCGTGGGTTGTTTTAGGTGTTTCCCTCCGTATGGTGGGTAAAAGCCTAAACATCACAAACCTATGGGGCACGCTCATTTTTCTTTTATGCCAGATATACCTGATCATATGCAATCTTTACTTTAAACACATCGAACCATTCATTGTTATTACGTTCATATCTCCTAAATATTCCCCACGCGAAAAGATCAACAACCTGAAGTCCTAGCGTTTCATGAGATATCTTATGCACGATATCTATGGGAACCTTGGGGTCAAGCCTACCACTTATTTGCTTCAGTATGTACGAATTGAATTCACCCACTTCATAGCCATTCTTGCTCTTATCCAGAATAAGCATAACCCGAGAACCGGCATCGCCAAGATCAATTTGATCTATAACGCGATGGGCAATATAATTATACAACCTTTCTTTGCTACTTGAGAGGTTCTCATAGACGCGCTTTTTATTTAAAGTAAGTGAGTAGATTTTAAAATCAATATTGGCAATCTGATCGTATAGATATTTCTTCACCGTATCTAACCTGGCAAATCTAACCAGGTTAGAATATATTAAGATGGTGCGGGCGGAGGGACTTGAACCCCCATGGTTGCCCATACGGTCCTAAGCCGTACGCGTCTGCCAGTTCCGCCACGCCCGCAACATGCATCACCGTAATGATGACGCGCCCGGCAGGAGTCGGCTACTTCGACTCCCTGAAGGCATCGCCATCAAAATGGCGCGCCCGGCAGGAGTCGAACCTGCGACCTAGTGGTTCGAAGCCACTCACTCTATCCAGTTGAGCTACGGGCGCGAATATCTTAAATACGTCTGCATATACTACTACAAAAAGCCATGCCCATCAATACTCAATTTATTTTATTCCATCATTATATAAAATAGTTATTGACAATTCCATGCAATAATGGTATTCTTACAACGTGGTAAATGGGTTTTCAGGTACCTTGCACCGTGAGGATGAGACTACAGACCTCGCGGTCTTTTTTTAGGTCCTGGCATTTACCTTAATTTGAAGGGAAGGAGGTAGTTAACAATGGTTAAAGGAAAAGTGAAGTGGTTCAACGATGCAAAAGGTTATGGCTTTATCACTCCCGAGAACGGCAAGGATGTATTCGTACATCACAGCGCAATTCAGGGTGATGGTTTCAAAACCTTGGCGGAAGGCCAGGAAGTTGAGTTTGATATAACTCAGGGTCCTAAAGGCGAACAAGCCACGAATGTGAAAAAGCTGTAATTGCTGTTATATAGCGGCACATTGGAAACAGAGCAGGGTTAAACCTGCTCTGTTTTTTTATGTCTGAAATACTCTATAAACGGCGGGAGTATCGATAGGAATATTATTATGAATATAACGATCGTGAAGTTTTCCTTGATAATGGGAATATTTCCGAAAAAATAACCGCTGAGCACAAATAAGCCCACCCAGAGAAGCGCTCCGACTACGTTATAAGCGAAGAAGCGGCCGTAGCTCATCATGCCCACGCCGGCAATGAAAGGCGCAAACGTCCTGACTATAGGCACAAACCGGGCGATCACGATAGTCTTGCCGCCGTATTTCTCGTAGAACTTGTGCGTCTTATCGAGATATGTCTTCTTGAATATCCTGGAATCATGCCGAAATACCTTATCGCCCAGCATCTTTCCGATGGCATAGTTCACGCTATCCCCGATTATTGCGGCAGATGCCAGAGCTACGCACAGCCAGACAATATTGAATGACCCCAACGCGGCAAATGCTCCGGATGCGAAGAGAAGTGAATCGCCGGGCAGGAATGGAGTCACCACCAGCCCGGTCTCAGCGAATATTATCGCAAATAAGAGAAGATACGACCAGGCACCGCAATTCTGTATGATCGCGTTCAGATGCTTATCTATGTGAAGGATGAAATCTATCATGTTTGGCATATTTTACTACAATAAATACGAGAAGGTAAGAAATTATTCCTATAGTAAGAGAAACTGCGGCATATCCCGCCAGTATCGGTAATAAAACTTTATACACTCCCACGTCCAGTAGCTTCTCCCAGCGAAAGCCATTCACCAGGAGCGTCCAGCCGCTATGCAGGTCCTGATATTTCACTCCGGTAATAAACGCGCCTATGCGCGCAGAGAAAAAGAATACGGGTATGCTCATCCAGGTATTTGTAAGAATACTGCCGAGCAGTGCGCTTGCGCGGTTCACTCTTAACAGGAAGGCCATAGCCAAAGCGGCGATCGGTCCGGTAAATGGCAGGACGCCCAGAAAGACCCCTATTCCAAATCCCATGGCGATCTTCTGCGGCGAATCGTTAATCCTAAATAGCTTCAGATAAACTGCTTTAAAGAATCTGGATATTCTGTCAATTACCGACCTGGAAGCCATAAAAGGATCTCCCGACACATCTTAGAACATTATCTTAATCTTAGTCCATAGCACATTTGCCGTAACCCACTTATCACCCTGGACCCTGAGAGACTGAAGCATGTAGGATATGTCGGCCTTAACATATTTCATCACTCCGAATTCGAGCCCTGACTGGAACCTGTTCTGGTTAAATCCTCTGCCGCTGGATACAACAAAGATCTCATCTGATGTATAAGGCGCTATCGTTGTCGTATCAAAATTAAATGGATATTTTAGTAAGAACCGATTTCGATATCGTACCTGGTCATCAGCGAATCTGAAATGTCGATATTCTATGCGATTACGATCCTCTATCTGGAACTTCCATATATCGAGCTTCGCGGTAATGCAGGTGTATGGCTCGTCCGATTCCATCCATTTTTGCTTGGCCCTTTCTAACACATATCTATACCCAAGCGCTAATTCGAGCCTCTTATCGAATGCGTAAGCGACGCCCCAATCATAATGCTGGTAGAAGAATTCGCTGGCATTCTCGCCAAAGCGAAACTCCTCCTCCATCATAAATTTTGTGCCCACGCCTATCTTTACATCCTGCCCATTGGTGTCCCAGATCTGAAAGTCACCATTGTCATACCCGTAGACGTTGGCTGAGACCATTAGCATGAATGCTATCGCTATAATCTTATACTTTTTCATATAGCTTTCCATATCGCGATTATATATAGCACAGAGATGGATGGCAAGAATATTATCCGGATAAGAATTTCACCAGAGAATTAATAATATCGGATGGGCTGGGCGGACATCCCTTAATATGTAATGCAACGGACAGAAGATTTTTGGCCGCGCCCTCCGTATAGTACGAATCCTTAAATATGCCTCCATCAAAGGCGCAATCTCCCGCCGTAATCACAAATTTCGGTTCAGGCATGGCATCATAAGTCTTTCTAAGGGCAACTGCCATGTTTTTAGTTACAGGCCCGATGACGAGAAGCGCATCGGCATGCCTGGGCGAGGCAACGAAGTTCACGCCGAATCTCTGTAGATCGTAAATAGGGTTATTTGCCGCTATCACTTCGGATTCGCAGGCCCCGCATGATCCCGTATCGATATAGCGGATGTGCAATGAACGGCCGAACCTCTTATGAATAAGCGCTTTTAATTCGAAACCGACAATATCGTCATTCTGAGACCCAGAATGAGCCGTCTCCGACCCTAACGGGTCGTAGGCCCGGAGGGAAGAATCCATGCCCTTTAGACGAGTAACTACGCCTTTAATGATTCTATTCTTCAATATGTCGAACATATTTATAAGTCATTCCCCGGATACGATAGATTGAAACTCTTATTACATAACGGAAAATCAGGAATTATATTATCCAATACCGCATATGTTAGCGCCGGCCAGTTATGAAACGATGGATCGACTATTTTACACCTTTCGATAAGCCCGGTGCTATCCGTCTTCACCATATACAACACGGCACCTCTCCAGCCTTCAGCGTAACCGATAGCCTCTCCAGCCTTGCCCTTAAATTCAAAATCGTCGCGTTCTGACGAATCAACTTTATCTAACAATTCTAATATCAATCGCGCGGATTCCTCGAATTCCGACACCCTTACCTTCAGTCGCGCAAGAGCATCCCCTTTCTCATCTTTCACTATCCTAAGATTGACTTCCTGGTATACACCCGGAAATGACTTTCTTAAATCCACCGCGATGCCCGAAGCCCGGGCGCCAAGCCCCACCACTCCCAAATCCTCAGCCGTCTTCTTTCTTAGTAGCCCTGTGCCATCTACTCTGTCCATGAAAGAGACGCTCGAATTCAATATTTTAACCACTTCTTTAAAATCTGCCATGATCTTACTTATATTGCCGCGCAACAGATCTTTTTTATTATCGTCTAAGTTCGTTAATACACGACCGATATCATTAACTTTTCTTAAGTACCTACTGCCTGTTAATTCATCGTTTAATTGTAGAATAGCTTCCTTTATGATAGAGGCGCCTGCCGCAGGAAAACTGAAGCTCACATCCATAGCCATTGTGCCGATATCGCTTATATGGTTATACATGCGTTCGAGTTCTAAAAATATCGCTCTCGGATATTCGGTCTGTTTAGACGATGTGATCCCCACAATCTTTTCCACGGCGCGGGCAAACGCCAAACTATGCGCGAAACCCGAATTTCCGCATACACGTTCGGCTATACGCAAGGCGGCCAGACAAGACTTGCCCTCGAAGAGTTTCTCTATACCGCGATGAATGAAACCCAGTCTTGCCTCCAGATTGATAATAGGCTCTCCGGCCACACTAAAACGGAAATGACCGGGCGCTATTATACCGGCATGGACCGGACCGACTGGCACCTCAAATACGCCCTCCCCCTCTACCTTATTGAATTTATATTCGGATAATTTTCCGACTTCGACTTTTCCAAAATCTTTCCGCAGGGGATAATTACCTTCCGGCCACACCTCATCATGTAAGCGCAATCTCCTCAGGTCGGGATGGCCTTTAGGCTCGACCCCGAACATCTCCCATACCTCTCGCTCAAAGAGGCTGGCCGAATGGATATCTTTCGACAGAGATTCAAAGCATGGCTCCTTTTCCGGCACATCTATGCTCACAATGATCCATTGACCTTTAGAGGCATCCAGAAATATACAATTCACTACATATATGTGCTTGGCCTTGCGCTCGTCTATAGCATAGAGTGCCATCACCGGTGATGACAACATCTTATGTAATGCAAGACATGCGTCCTTAAACATTTCCGGTGTTATGTGCAAATAGATCTCATCAGGCCGGACCTCAGCCACCGTCTTTGCGCTAAAATACGGTAAGCTCTTTTTTATCTCTGAAATAATCCCTGAAGAATCCATATTAAATCCTTTTTGAATATTGGCAATAGGACACCTGATGCGCATAAAGGAACTGATAAGAATAATAGCGCCAGTTTCCCGCTCACAGGCTCGCCATACTTCTGCATATCTTTGGGGCCCTTATCAAATAGCATCTTTCCGAAGTAGTAAATGAATGATCCGAAGATAATAGACAGAGTTATTAATAGTATTCCTGCCACAAAATATGAACCCTTAAGGAAGGCCGCGATCACGATCATTATCTCACTTACGAATATCGAAAACGGCGGAAATCCGGTAAGCGCAAATACCCCCAGAAGTATCATGATGCCAGTAAACGGCATAACCTCTATCACTCCCCTAATATCGTTCATATTATGTTTATCGTAGTTTCTCACCACATTACTGGATCCTAAGAAGATCGACGACTTGGCCACAGCATGATTAAATATATGAAATAGCGCACCCGCCATACCCAATGTAGTCCCTAGCCCGAACCCTATGGCTATGATGCCGATGTGTTCGATACTACTGTATGCCAGAAGCCGCTTAAGATCCTTCTGGACCAGTATAAACCCGCACGATATGACGAGCGAAATAACTCCCAATAATATCATGAGATTACCGAAATACTGGAATCCTACGCATTTGACTACTATGATGCCGAATCTCAATATCGCATAGATAGATATCTTAAGCAGTACGCCCGAAAGGAGCGCGCTCGGACTTACGGCCTGACTGTAAGCATCCGGCAGCCATGTATGCATCGGCGCGAGGCCGGCCTTCGTGCCATATCCGACGATTATAAAGATAAATGCGACCTTCAGAATATTCCTATCCATTCTGCCAGCGGCAGAGATCATATCTGACCAGTTCAGACTCTTTGCCGCGCCCGATATCGACAGAGCGTAATAAAAAAGTATCGTGCCTAAAAGCGCAAATATTATTCCGACCGAGCAAATAATGATATATTTCCATGCGGCTTCGACTGACTTCTTTGTATTGTAGAATCCTACCAGGAATGCAGAAATTAGCGTCGTCATCTCTATAGCCACCCATAACATACCTAAGCTATTGAGAGAAGGGACAACGATCATCGAAAGACAGAAAAGATTAAATAAAAGATAATACATTCTTGCTTTTCTCTCGGATATAACCCCGGCAGAAACATCCTTATTAATATATCCGATAGAATATAATGCTGCCGCAAAGGCCACGACCGAGATAACGAATATGAAGAACGCGCCGAGACCATCTATACAGATAAACCCATTGCACGCCTTTATGCATCCGGATGAAATGGTCTCCTTAAAAAGCATTACGCTTGAGGCCAATACAGCTAAATATCCGCAGGCATTAACGATCCCGAATGTCTTACGAGAACGAACGCCGATAGAGCCCAGGCTGAGCAATGCCGGTATTGCCAGAATTATAGTAATATACATATGCTGTTTATCCCCTCAACCGCGAGAGTTTACTCACGTCAATATGTGTGAAAAGATTATTGATCCTGTAAACAAAAAGCCCCATGATCACAACGCTTACGAATACATCGAAAAATATAGCAATCTCTACGAAAAATGGCATCCCGTCTGAAATGGACGAGGCCAGAAGAAATATTCCGTTTTCCATGACGAGAAGGCCCACCACCTGTGTAAATGCCGTTACGCGGGATATCATAAGATATGCTCCGATAAAGACCACAGAAAACGCAACCGTTATAGCCGCAGGCAGAGAATGGACATAGCTGAAGTCGAGCTTCACCGAAAGCAACCACGAGCAATAAGTCAGGACGAGAGCAATGATAAGCGATAGTTGAGAATTGATGAACAATCCCAGGTTCTCGTCCAGATTGATCCTCTTAGCTACCATTATCAGGAGATGGGGTATCATCAATACTTTAAGAATTAAGATCAGGCCCGCCACTATGTAAAGATCTTTGTGGCCTTCCCGAAATGCCAGCATCGCCGTCAATAGAAACAGGAATGCCGACTGATATCGAAAACCCCGTATCAGTGCAGGCATCCTTCTGGCGATAACCATTAAGTATGTTGAAGCAAGCATTCCGAATAATATCATTATCTGCATACTATACTCCTAAAATCGCGAATATGGTCGAGATGATCGCAAGGACAAAGGCGAACCCGAGGTAATCCGCCACGCGAAATAAGCGCATCTTCGCCACCAAAACTTCGATTAATGCAACCGTCACGGCTATGATAATTATCCTACCCACATACCACGATAACCATAGAATGGTTTGTGCCAGACCCCCATGAGCCGGTGCGTTTATTGGAAATATTATCGCAGCTATAAGAAAGAACCATATCATCTGTTTTATATAGGAAGCGAGTTCTATCAGCGCAAGTGACTTACCGGAATATTCGAGCGCCATCGCTTCATGTATCATGGTCAGTTCGAGATGCGTCTCCTGGTTATCAATCGGTATGCGCGAGGTCTCGGCAAGGGCAACCAAATACAGGCTGGCCGCGGCGATTATCGCACCTACTGAAACGGTATGCATACCGCTAAATGCCGATGTGCTGGTCGATCCGAACTGTAACGATATAGATAGGGCCGCCATACATACGACGGGTTCAACCAGGCTCGAAATGAACATCTCCCTAGATGAGCCCATGCCGCCGAACGAGCTTCCGGTGTCGAGCCCTGATAGCGCCATGAAGAACCTCCCCAGAGAAAATATGAAGACCATCGCCAGGAGATCTCCCAGATATTTCGCAGAGGCAGGCAAGATGAAGACAGGTATTAATAGCGCCGCGGCAAGCGTAGAAGACAATACTACGAACGGAGTCACTCTGAATATCCACGATGCGGTTTCCGAAACCACCTCGCCTTTTAAAAACAGTTTCATCAGATTATAATATGGCTGAAGAATGCTTTGGCCTTTACGCATCCTGATATTGTTCTTTACCTTCGTGATCAACCCGCTTATAGCGGGAGAGATCACGATGAATAGTATTAATTGAGCTATTATAAGTTTAGTCATATCGTCAGAATTTATTTACAAAAAATATTAATAGCAATAACGCCGCAAATATATACGAAAGGTACAGATGTATACTACCGGGTTGGATCTTTCGCATAAATTTGGCCAATCTAATGATCAGCGAAAGCGCCGGCTCGTACACATACTTAATGAATATCTTCGTCGTTCGGGTCTCGTAATTAAAAGATTTTACATGATAAAACGAATCCCTTATCTTCTGCGTCTTTCGGAACGGCAACAGGAAGAAGCTGAATACAATCCTGAAGGGCTTCGAGAAAGCCGTCGCGGTATATTCATTGCGAGAGTCGAGCTTATAATAACCGCAATCCCAGGTATTATATACAACTCTCCTCCCCCTCCCGATCATTTTATATGTAGCGAAGGCTGTTATCGCAAGTATGGCCAATACCCCCGCCAATATCGGCGTGGATAGATAGACGCCTCGCCCCGGCTGTAAAGTTAAGGCGAAGTTGTTTAGAGAAAATTTCATGGCGCTGATATTAATACCGGCGGCCTCGCCGGCGACGGAGGCTAATATTTTAATGATATAAGCCGCGCCCAAACCAAATATAATGCACAGGCCCGATAGAAAAAACATGCCTGAGCGCATCGAAAGCGATACCTCTTTTGCGTTAAGCGAATGATGCGTCCTCCCCTTAGCAAGAAACGTTATGCCGAATGCTCTCACAAAACATGCCGAGGCAAGCCCGAGCGTTAAGGCAAGTGCCCCTGCGCATACTATCAGGAATATCCTGGATGCGCCGCTCGCATTGACAACGCCCATAAAGAACGCCTGCAGAGTGAGCCATTCGCTGACGAAGCCGTTCAGGAGAGGGAGCGCGGAGATTGCCATAGCTCCTATCAGAAAATAGACGGCAGTCTGGGGCATCTTCTTTATAAGCCCGCCCAGCTTCTCTATATTACGCGTCCCGGTCGCCTTATAGACACTGCCCGCGCATAGGAACAGAAGGGCTTTGAATATAGCGTGATTAATAAGATGATATAGTCCGGCAACCATTGAAAATACGGCCAAATACGGTATATTAACACTCAGGAAATATATTGATAACCCCACACCCAATAATATGATGCCCATATTCTCTACGCTCGAATACGCGAGCAACTTCTTAATATCGCGCTCCATGAGGGCATATATAACTCCGACCAGGCATGTGATCACCGCAAAGGCTAGTATCGATATGCCCCACCAGCGATCTCCCGGCCCGAGAATATATATAATAAATCTGATCATCCCATACACGGCGGTCTTTATCATCACGCCCGACATAATGCTCGAGATATGGCTCGGTGCCTGAGGATGGGCGTATGGAAGCCAGATATGCAGCGGCACGATACCGGCCTTGGTCCCGAATCCTATTAAGAGAAACGTGAATATTATGCTTCGCTCATGAGTGGGCATTGATAAACAGGCATTCTTAACAACCATGAAATCGAACGAATGGGCGCACTTATACATCATCATGAATGCCGCCACGAGAAATGCCGTACCTATATGCGTCATAATTATATAGATGGTGCCGGCCTGTATGGATTTCTCACTCTTAGTATCAAATATCACCAGAAAATATGACACCAGGGACATTATTTCCCAGGCGACGAGGAAAAGGAAGATATTTCTGACCGAAACTACGAGGCCCATTGAGACTATGAAGAATGCGAGCAAAATCCATGCCAAAAATGTCTTTCGAACGGTCGTCTCCCCTCTTAAATAGCCGATGGAATACACAGCTGAAGGCAGAGATACTATGACGATAACCGCGAGAAAAAATATCGATAGCGGATCAAATATAAATATTTTAGATAAATTTAAATATGCCATAAAGTAGTATTATATCAATAAATTTCGAAATATTATAAATATTATAAAAAAAGTGGCACGTATTACTAAAAATATGGTAAAATGCGCGCACGTGGTGAGATAAATTTACGCATGAGGCGATCTTATCCGCCATAGGTTCAATTATAGGAGGTCGCAGTAATGGTTAAAGGAAAAGTGAAGTGGTTCAATGACGCCAAAGGTTATGGCTTCATCACACCGGAGGATGGAAAGGACGTATTCGTCCATCACAGCGTTATACAGGGTGATGGATTTAAGACTCTAAAAGAGGGCCAGGATGTCGAGTTCGATGTCACCCAGGGTCCTAAAGGTGAACAAGCCGCAAACGTAGTAAAACTATAGATCGTAATATAGCGAACAGGCTCGGTAGATTCTACCGGGCCTGTTTTTTATTCTGCTATCCTTTAATAGACTTGTCTTTGTAGATAAGCTGTACGCCATCTTTCTTAGCTAACTCAACCATATCCTTAGTAAAACCGCTTTTACTGAAAAGGATATAGTGCTCCTTTCGCGATGCCCGATTCCAGTCAACATGTGTTGCTTTTTCTTTTAATTCCATATAAATATTCGTGCCAACTTGTTTCTCCGACCATTTTACTTCGCCGAACAGGATATCTTTCGTTTGGGAGTTGAGGGCAACGACATCAATCTCCCTTCCATTTTCCCACCATTTTCCAATCCGCTCGAATGTAAATAGCTCGTCTCGAAAATCATATAACATTTGACGACAGATCGTTTCATATGTCCAGGCCTCCAGCATCTTAAAGCTCTCCCCCATCTTCCTTAAGACCTCGTCATATCTTTGTATTTCCAGATCACTCTTATAGGGAAACACATATTGAAACCAGAATCGAAAGAAGTTATCGGTTATAGCATAGAGCCCTTTTCGTGATTTCTGCGGTACATCTTCAGTAATAGGCACTTCTTTTTCTATAATTTGAAGCCGCTCAAGCGTCATCAGATATTTGGTAAGAATATTCTTCTCGAGTCCAGTTTCATTTACAATCTCCCCAAATTTTCGCTTCCCCCATGAAATAGCGCGAAGAATTGACAGATAATTTTTAGGCTCCCTGAATTCCTCTTTCAGAATAAATTCAACCTCATTATGTAAGAATTCGGTACTTAAGAAGATCTTCTCTTTTATATTGTCTTTTATGGAGAGAGCGCCGTCCCACTGTAAGATATAGGCAGGGATACCTCCGGTGATGGTATATACTCCCAGGCATTCATCAAAGTCTTTCTTAGGGAAAAACTGACGCGCCTCTTTGAATAGGAGCGGTTTAATAAGAAATTGGCCTGTCCGCCTGCCGTACAGAGGCGCACGATATGTGAGGGCCTCTGACTCCATCATACCAATGCTTGAGCCGGATAAGATAAGGAATATGCCGGCGTCTTTCAAACATTCATCCCACCCTTTTTGAAAGACTGAACTTATCGATTTATCCGTTTCGACAAGATAGGGATACTCATCGATAGCAAAAATGAATTTGCCTTTCTTGCGCTTCTTTATGTAGTTAAAGACCTCGAGCCAGTTTTCGAATCCATGGCTCTTTAACATATCATCATTAAACATATCGCCGATAATTTGGCCAAGCTCTCTCAGTTGCTCCAGCGGTGTCCGTTTATCAGCAAGAAAATAGACAGCTTCCTTACCTTTGATAAATTGCTTAATGAGCTCGGTTTTCCCGACTCTACGTTTTCCATAGACGATAATAAGCTGTGATTCGCCTTTCGCCCACTTATCCCTTAATGCCTTTAGCTCGGTTTCTCGATTGATAAACTTCATATCTCCCACCTCTTTAAATTAGTATACTCGTGAGTAGTATACTCTAAAGTATACTAATAGTCAATAGTTGCTCCTGTTTTAGTAGTGCCAAGATAATTGGACGCTTTCCATCTTGTCATTGCGAGGCGCGCCGGAGTTTTAGTGACGGGTGAAGCAATCTTTCTTTTTTCAATCCCCAATAAGACGTTAAGTTCACAGGGGTCGCGTCTTCACACTTCATGCTTCTTAATCAGCTATGTGCGCAATAAATTGACTCTGACCCTTTTTTTATACAAAACATGGTTCTTTGATTATCGTAAATAAGCACCCCGTCCGTCTTTGCGAACCCGTCGGAGTTTTAGTGGCGGGTGAAGTAATCTCTTTTAATATCCGGATACATATAGTTTGGACTATAATCCAAGCATCTATTCGTGCGTTTAACGCACATTATAAAAATCCGGACCAGGCGTCCCAATCAATCTATAGGGGCTTAAATGCCCAGCTTCGCCACAGAGATCGCCTGATTATAATACGCTTTGTTATGCTTGTAGTCTGTATCGTTCTTTAACATAGCATATATGTAAATAAGCAGCTTCCGCGCTGTTGCTACGCGCGCCTTGGCAATACCTTTTGCCCGACGAATATGCATGTAAAAGCGATAGAGGTCTGGATCTTTTCGGACAGTATGTAAGACTGCTTCTATCAACGCGTAGCGTATATATTTATTTGAGTCTTTGATGATATGGCCGTAATGGGTTTTGTCAGCGGATTGACGCGTTGAGCTCACTAAGCCCGCGTACGAGCATAGTTTCTTAGGATTTGCGAAGCGATTTATATCGGCTATCTCAGCCGCCAGTAGAAGCGCCGTATAATATGATATCCCTGGTATTGTTATAAGGCGCTTTACATACGAAGACGTTGAGCACTGTTCTTTGATGAGTAACTGAGCATCCTTGACACGCTGCCTGATATTCATGAGAAGCTCGCAGTATCCGTCTATTTCGGATTTAAATACAGCGGGCAGCACAAGGTCTTTAAGGAATTGCATACCTGCCGTGCCGAATAGATCTGTAAAGTTATGTTGCACGTTATTCTTTGCTAGAATGGCGTGGACTCTGTTCTTGATAGACGAGCGTATCTTTACCATGCTTATGTAATAACGCAGAAGCTCTCTCTGGTGGCGAATATCTTTAGTAGCTATATACGCTTTTGGAAGGAAGTTGGCGCGGTCGAGATGCGCAAGGACGCGGGCATCAATTTTATCGGTCTTGATAGTGCTTTCGGCGATGATGCGTGCCTTCTTGGCATGGACAAGATTGACAGAGAGCCCCAGATCTTGGAGGTAGTCAACAATCCAATACCAGTTACGCGTCGCTTCAAGCGAGACGCTGGAGTCTTTTGGTAATGATTCAAAATACTTGTGCAGACGATCTTCTTCCGAATGATAGAGCTTCTGCTCATCGATGAGAGAGCCGTTCTGATCCATAACTGCGATTGACGAGTGTTGCAAATGAAAATCTACTCCTATATAATGCTTCATAGGCTACCTCCTTATTTTGGGACGTATCCACAATGGATACGATCTCCGTATTTACTTGGGATATATTCTATCACGAATATAAACCCGTTCAATGAGGGGGTAGCTTTTTCATAATATCAATCTCTTTTTCAATCCTCAATCAGACGTTAAGTTCGTAGGGGTCGTGTCTTTACACTTCATACTTCCTAATCAGCTATGTGCACAACAAATTGACTCTGCCCCATTTTTTATAAATTTAAATATTACTCTCCAATATCCACTTGTAAATCGGTTTTACAGATATTGTATTACCGCCCGATCTTATATCTTCTTCCGTATCTTCAGTGAGAATAAGTGCTTTATGCAGTTTAAGTTCATTCATAGCGCGCTCGAGAGCGCCCACTTCTCTTTGCCTGGTCTTGTCGTTGTCGAGATTATCAGCAACCTGAATAAGTGCGACATCCTTTCGGCCACTTTTAACTAGAAAATCAACTTCCAAATTATTTACGGCTTTGTAATAGTATATCTCCTGGGTCCTGCGTCTTAACTCAAGTGCTACCACGTTTTCTAAAAACTTGCCCTTATTTTGAGAAAACTGGAAAGCAACCGACTCTGCCAAGCCATTGTCTATGCAATAGATCTTCTTATTGGCGACGAATTGCTGTTTTAACGAATACGAGAATTTACTTACAAGCAGTGTGAGAAAACTATTTTCAAGATAATCCGCATAGCTTTTTACGGTATTCATACTTTTTACACCTAATACATTCTTCAGGCTATTATATGAAAATAGATTACCAACGTTGCTTAACAGGTATAATCCCAATTCCCTGAGCGCCTTAACTTGCCTGATATCATAACGGGCTACTATATCCCGGTATAATATATCCTCATATACGCGCTTAAGCAGAGTCGCGTCTTTGTACTTCAGATACTCCGGCATGCCCCCATGCCGTAGATATTCCGCAAAGTGTTTCTTTATAGCGGATCTTTCGGATGTATAAGAGAAAGCATTCTTTACGACCTCATACCCTTTAAAGCGCAGATATTCATTGAATGAAAAAGGATAGAGCTCTATGCTGATACATCGTCCCGTTAGTTTTGTGCCAAGCTCTTTACTGAGAAGCGATGCATTGGATCCTGTTATGAAAAACTTGAATCCTTTACCTTGCATCCTTCGCACAAACGATTCCCATCCCGGCACGTTCTGTATCTCGTCAAAAAAGAATACTTTTTTTTCTCCGAAGATCTCCAGAAATATTTCATAGAGTCCGTTAAAATCCTCAACATTAAAGTCCATAAGCCGTTCATCTTCGAAATTAAAAGAATAGACCCCTTTTTCATAATATTTGTTAAGTATCTGGGCGAGAAGCGTCGACTTGCCGGATCGACGTATGCCTGAGATGACGACTGCGTGAGGCACTCGTATATACTTTGATATGTCTGAAAGACAAGATCTCTCTATTCCTAAATCGGCTGACTTACCATCCTTGGACTGCTCCAGGATAACTTCTCGTAATATATTCTTATTCATATGATACCCCCGATAGTTCTCATTTGTAATGAAACTATATCATATAAAGTTCTCATTGTCAATGAGAACTACTATATGCCTACATATATTATATTAATAGGGTCCGGCGCGCTGGGGTTTCGTAGTTCGTAGGATGGTGCTTTGTGTAATAGCCGCCAATTAAAATTAATTGCCGAGCCGTAAGCTGGGAGGTATAAAAATAAAAAACCCGATGGAAAACCACCGGGCATTATTAATGGCGGGGACGACGGGCCTACTTCGCTACTACACTTCAACCGTAATGAAGCTACGTAGCGCTCCGTCCCATGGCCATTCTACTTCGCTAAGAGACATGAATATTTGTGGCTTCATAGCGATTGCCTACTTCGCCTCACTTTTGGGTGGCAGCAATCTTTTAACCAGAAACGATTGCCCGGAGCCTGCTTTCAAGTACCGCTCGAACGACTCAGCGGCTTCTTTGCTCCTGAAGACAATATAAGTCTCAACCTCCCAAGGGGCATATCTCTTTGTATAGTAAGATAACTCCTCATTATGCTCTTTTAATCTTTTTTCCAGATTATGAGTGATTCCGACATAATGCTTTACAGGATCTTTTAGGCTTTTCAGAATATAGACTATGCGCATAAAAGTATTATAGGATAATATGGGAACTATGGCAATTGCTACGAAGCTTCATTACAGTTTGACTTCTGTAGCGAAGTAGAATGGCGGGGACGACGGGGATCGAACCCGCGACCTTCAGATCGACAATCTGACGTTCTAACCAGCTGAACTACGTCCCCACGGAATATCGATTTGCGGTATTATATAATTATTACCCGCCTGTGGCAAGTTTTTTGTTTCGCTTAGGGCGCGCTTGGTGTGCATTTCATCAGGGTAAGGAAAAGCCAGATATCCGTCACTACGCCAAGGATATTTAAAATAATACCCATTATCTCTTTCAACTCGGCATGGCTTTCGCTATCTCTTTAATAGCTCCCTGGCTGTATCGACCGCCCGATCCACCAGATCCCTCGCGTCCTTTTTTAATCTGCCGCTCGATTTAACGAGCGCCGCGTTGTTGGCCATATCTTCGGCGGCCCAGCCACGGCTATGCCCTATGAAAGATTGCTGAGGGAGCTGAAAACCAAGCTCTCCGAAAAACATCATCATAAGCCCGGCCACGCTCTGGACATTATCCTGTCCACCCGTGATTATAAAGGATGCTACCTTATCCTTTATGAGCTTCTTACCGGACAGGAGGATCTGATTCTCTATACAATTTAGCCTCTCGGCCATTTTGTAATAAAGTGAGCTCGCATTACCCCACCGTATGGGAGTAGCGATAATCACCACGTCCGCCCAGAATACGAGGGCTTCATACACCTCGGTCAGCTGATCCTTCTCGTCCATCTGCGTAAAAGTGCATGGCCAGGTACAAGCCTTTTCGTCAATAGAATAGAAACCGCCGCAATGGCTGAACTTCAATTCCCGTAATTTGATCAGCCTTGTCTGGGCTCCAAATTTTGAATGTGCATGCGCTAACGCCGAATTAAGCAAATCTTCGGATGTGGAATACCTCGGCAGGCTCTTACTCATGGGCGTCGTCGATATACCGGCCACCCTGATAGGGCCTTTCGCGCGTTTCACATCGCGGGATAAGGAGTGCGCAGGATGGGGAAAATGCGCGCGTTTATTTGATGGTTTACTCTTAATGAAAATATGCCCGTCTTTTTGGTGTACTTCATGCCTCGGCAGGCAGGCGATTTCGAAGGGAGGCATAGCGTGCCCGGTCTCCCGATGATATTTCCAGCCGTGCCACGGGCAGACGATATAGTCTCCTTCCATCCGCCCCTGAGCCATAGGGCCTTTTTCATGATTACATTCTCCGGAGACAGCGCTAAATTCGCCGTTCTTACAGATAAGCGCTATTCTGGTATTACCCGCCATAATTTCGCTGAGCCTCTGCTTCTTCAGGCTTTTTACTGTCCCGGCATCTATCCAAATATCGCTTTTCATTTGTCCTCCCCAGTAAGTGGTATGCTAAGGACTAATTTTTCTTCCTGAATTTTTTGGTTTCAGTGTAGCAGATAGGGCATCGCGCTACCGTAATAGCGTCCATAATATTTCCGCATAGAGGACATACATAGAAATCTTTAATGATACCTCTGGAGAATGTAAGGTTGCTCAGCATCTTTTCGTATAAGCCCGCATGGACGCCTTCGGCCGCTCCGGCGTCTTCAAATGCGTCAATCGCATCTTTATTATTTTCAATCTTTGCCTGTTTCAAAAATTTAGGATACATTACCTCGTTCTCGTACTTCTCTCCTTTTACTGACGATTGGAGGTTCTCTTTTGTGCTCTTCACATCGAGGGATTCCGCTACAAACCCCGGCGTGGCCCCCAGCTTTTTTATTATATCGGCATGGCGCTGGTAATGCACCTCTTCTGCATACGCGGCCGCCCTGAAAAGGCTGGCGGCAATATCATAGCCCTCCTTCGACGCCTTTTCCGCAAAAGCAAGATATCTGATATTGGCATTCTTTTCGCCGTTATAAGCGAACATAAGATTGTCGAGGGTAGTTCCATTGGCCGCGGACTTCTGCTGGGAGCTTACATCGAGAGCGAATACGCATGCGACAAATGCAAAAAACATGGCTCCCGATAAGATAACAGAAAAGCATTTTTTAATCATCTTCTCCTCCTTTTTGTGGGCTTTGAATAGATCACGGATTCCTTCTCCTGATCATCTCTATCCTGGTCATGACCGGAGGGTGGCTATAAGTTAAAAATACTTTAATCGGATGCGGGGTTAGGTTTGTCAGATTATCCACGCTTAGCCGCTTGAGCGCATTTATCATCGCCTCCGGCTGTTTATACGTAATCACGGAAAACTCGTCGGCCGCAGATTCGAAACGTCTCGTTATGTAATTAGTAATAACGGAGAATATCGCATTTATAGGTTCGTACAGAAATGTAAAGAAGAATAACCCCGTATAAATAGATACGTTATCCATTTTAAATGCCGCGGCAAGGCCTCTATTACCAATGAAGAATGACATCATAAATAGCATTAGCCCGATCGACAGAACAGCGGTAGTGAAACCTTTAAAAATATCCCTGTGCTTATAATGCCCGATCTCATGCGCAAGCACCGCCACGAGCTCGTCTACCTTCATCTTCTCTATTAAGGTATCATAGAGCACTATGCGCCTGTACTTACCGAAGCCCGTAAAGAAAGCGTTCGATTTGGATGAGCGCCGTGATGCATCCATCTTGTATATGCCCTGTAATTTAAAATCCTGCGAAGCGGCGTAACCTACGATCGCGTTCTTCAATTCACCGTCTTCCAGCGGAGTGAATTTATTAAATAGCGGCATAATGGTAACCGGGGCGATAAATATAATGAAGATCTGGAAGGCAGTCACCGCTATCCATGAGTAAAACCATGCGGCGCTTCCGGTGGAACCAAAGAACCATAACACCGCGGATAACATTACCGCACCGACGATCACTGTAAGAATGAAATGCTTAATGACATCTACGGTGAATGTCTTACGGGTCGTCCGGTTAAAACCGTACTTCTCTTCGATGACAAAAGTTCGCACTGCCGAAAACGGTATGGAGACCATATACGATAGGGTAAATAATATTCCGAAAAAGAGAAGTCCTGTAATGATCGGCCCCCGATGGAATGAACGCGCAAAAATATCTATGAGATTGAACCATCCGGCGAGCGTAGAGACGGTGACGATAATGGTAAAGGTCATGCCTTCGATAAGCCCTAAATATATCTTCTCCCTCAGATAAGATTGCGAGCGAGCATACTTTTCGGGATCGTAATATCCCTCAAATTCCCGCGGTAGGATGGGGGACGCATGGTGGATGTCTAATTTTTCGATGATGACATTTACGACATAGCCGCCTATGAGAATAAGTAATATTACCGGTAAATAGAAATTATGCATAGCGCGCTTTCATATCTTCGGACCTCTCTTTAGAATCGTCTGTTGGTTTCCGGAACCATCCCTAAAAGCATTAACACGATCGACGGCATTTTTACGTATGCTTTCATAGAATAGCGTGTAGTCAAAACTATGGTAATCACCATATTTGGCGTTAAGCACCGGCATATCACCAGCCTCGGAGATCGAGAATCCGGGGACTGTGGGTTTATTGATTATCAGGACTTTACCGGATGCCTCAGCGCCGCAAACCGCCGGTACGAGTAAAGGCTCTCCTGTAGTCCCCGGCAGAAACGGCAGCGAACCGGGATTGCATAAAGGCGGGACGTCTCGGCCATTGAGTTTCCATGAAAGCGGATTTGTCTGTAGCAGCGTCCTGCCGCCCATCTTCACATAAGAGCCCCCCATCCAAATGATTAACCCATCGGTAAAGATGCTCGGGTCACCCTCTTTTGTATAGGTATTCCATCCTACCAGGACTCCCGTATCTGTCGCCGACTGAGAAGGCGAAATTCCGGGCACCTTTGCAGGGGTCGTCCCACCGATAAGATATGCAGATACCATACGGCCCATTAACGGCGTTCCTATAATATGTTCCTGAAGGAGCCTCAACCCGTGAATGCTCCCCTGGCTATGACCGGCGAGTATGAAGGGCCTGCCTTGATTATAATATTTAATATAATAAAGAAATGCCCGTTCGACGTCCCGATATGCCAGATCGATAGCTTTAATACCGGATGCGGTCTTATCATCGAAGAAGGCGTAAATATTTGCTTCCCTGTAACGCGGCGCGTAAACCTTCGCGGCGGCATTGAATGCGCTGGCGCAAAACCCGAGGACATTATCGACCTCCGATACCGCCAGTGGATCGTTTGTGGGAATATTCCAGTTACCATGCGCCTTTGCCTCTGTGGTAGGATGGATAAAGAAGACGTCTGCAAAGGAGCGCGCCTGTGATTCGGGATATTTCGTATTTGCCGGTGAGAGGTCGGCATTGTCCGCCCTATCCGGTAATGCGGCCCATGAGTCGGGTGAGGAGTAGGCCGGCTCCGGAGGCATGGCTTGCGTTTCGAACGTCGAATTTGGCTTCCTGGCATCGAGCTTCAGCCGGGCTTCGGCAGATATGTTGCCGCCTGTCACTATCCCGTCCGCATATGCGCCCATCACAAAACCTCCCATACATATGATCGCGCAACATGTGAACGCGGCGACCCTTGCCTTTTTCATACAATCCCTTAGCTCTGGAAACATCCTTAAGTATTCAATATTATTGCGGCTTTGTCAAGACCATCGGATCATATCGTTGTCACGAGCGTAAAAATGAATACAAACAAAATAGACCTTCAAATTTCGAAGGTCCTTTTGTAGGTGATAGGCCTGATGGCTTTCGCTATCGAGACATCTCCTCCAATATTTCTAATTAAAGTATGCCATATGATTTCGGTTTCGACAAGACTATGATGAAAATATTTCTCTAATGCGTAACCTTAAGCGCCCTCCATCTTAATGTGATAGCCCGGCTGCGGAACGTCCCGAGACGTCCTACTCGATCGCGAAGCTCACTGTCACCACAGCCATCACTTTCTTATCCAGTGCCGTGGTATCGTTCACGCCGTAATCCGAGATATCGGTAGAAGTTGACGGCGTAATCTGGAATACACCCATCTTGGCCGAGCGCATAAAGCCGATCTTATTGCTGGTGGCCTTAGCCATGCTCTCCGCGCGCTGTTTGGCATTTTCGGTCGCCTTCGCGAGCATCTCGATCTTAAGCTCGTCGAGCTTCGTATAGAAATAGTCGGGGGCAAACGATGTAAACTCAACGCCCTTATCTATCAACTCGGTGGACTGCCTGGAGACTCTGGTGATATTATCGACGTCGTTAGATCTGATCGTAACGCTCTGGCTCAGGCGGTATCCCTCGATATCGTTGGTGTCATTGCCTTTTTCATTCTTCCTATATATCGTCTCGGTGGCTACCTGAGATATAACGATATCTTTTGCATCCACGTCTTTCGAGGCAAGATACACCCTGACCTTATCCAGATCATCGGACAGATTCTTATAGGCCGCCTTTAGGTTCGTCTCTCTCCTGGCAAATTCGCCCATCCAGACGACGTAGTCGCTCCTGATCTCTTTTGTGGCTGAACCGGTGACATTAATCTGCTCTCTGGTAAACTTCATGACCTTCATAAACCCGCCCGATAAAATAACACTCGAAACGATCGTCGCTACCGCTATACAGATACCTAATATTATGATCTGTGAATTCTTTAAAAAATTACCGCTTTCCATTGCCCTTCCCCTTTATTTTCTAATTCGTCCGAAACATAATTTATCTGAACATCTATATCCTCTGCGACGATATATCCATGTCATCCTCCTTTCGACAGATATCGTTCGCAACAGCTCTACCAAAGAAAAAACACCTCCGCCGGCCACAATCGTGGCTAACGAAGGTTTTACTTTCCTGCTGCGCCATTCACCTCATGAATTCCGGCGGGGCTTCGCAGAGATCGGCTTACACCGATATTAACGTCCGGGATTTATTCCTTCCTAACTCGGGACGGATCCTAATTGTGCCTTCAGTATAACACCGAACCCTGCGTTGTCAATTAACATTTTTTGTGAGCAGCTGTTGAAAAATTGCAAAATTGTATTTTTTTCTTCCTATTTAACGCAAAAGTAGTAAAATATGTGCTTATGTTACGCAAATTTTCCGCAACTTTATTATTACTATTAATTATACTCATCGTATTGTCCGCGGCTCCGATGCCGGGCACATATTGTGAAGCCTACGAATTATCGGGAGATAACCTCTGCGAAAAAGCGATTGTATCCAAATTAGTTATTTCCGCTGTCGGTGATATGCGCCTGGAGAGAGTATATTATGATGATTTTGATAATGTCCTTCCCATGGAAACCATGATGTCATATCTGGCACATCAGGAAAACTCCCCGCCAAGGGCGTAAGCTAATCTTTGGTGTTTATAATATACTAATTATCGTAGCAATCAAAACAAAGGATAAAATCATGAAAAAGTTATTAGTAGCCATATTTGCTCTTCTATTCGTAGGTTCCGTAGTTTTCGCACAGCAGGCCGCTACCACTTCTACTACCCCTGCGGCTCAGCCGGTGAAGACGGTTGAAAAGAAGGAAAAGAAAGAAGGCGTTAAGCCGACCGTAAAGAAGGCGAAGGCGAAGAAGCACGAACAGGTTAAACACGAGCAGGCTAAGCAGTAACCAGAAATTCCTTAATAACATAGCAACTTAAAAGGATTTCTTACGAATTCGGGAACGGTTCTTCAATGGACCGTTCCCGAACGTTTTATCGACGTTTTATCGACGAAATATCTGGACAAACTACCGACAAAACGATATAATGTGAGCCAAGATGAAGATTAGCTATCTGAAACCGCAGGGGTAGTAATATCGTTGACCTTGCGGATTTTTTATTTTTTACGATATAAAAAGCTTAAAAAGAAAAGGTAAAGAGATAAATATGGCATGGCATTTTGACGCTTCAAGTTTTGAACCAAAGCAGGAACCTCAGCAACCTGGCGGATCGTTCTACGGGTTGGGCATAGCGCCCAAGATACTTGAGACATTAAGCAAGTTATCGTTCACCATCCCTACGCCCATTCAGCACAAGGCTATACCTACGGCGATAGAAGGTAAGGATATGATAGGCGTGGCTCAGACGGGAACCGGTAAGACTCTCGCATTTGCAATACCGGTAACGCAGAGGCTTGCGCAGAACAAAGGCAGATGCCTTGTCCTCGCCCCAACACGTGAACTCGCGATACAGATAGATGAGACATTTCGTAAGATCGCTCCTATATTCGGAATCAAGACGGCTGTTCTTATAGGCGGCGCGGCCATGGGTCTGCAGATACAATCTTTGAGAAAGAATCCCAGGATAATTATTGCGACCCCGGGAAGATTGATCGATCACATGGAGCGCAATACAATAATGCTGGGCGACGTAAATATATTGGTGCTGGACGAAGCCGATCGTATGCTCGACATGGGTTTCATGCCATCTATAGAAAGAATTATAAAATCTATCCCTCATAACAGGCAGACCCTTCTATTCTCAGCGACCATACCTGCTGAGATCGTGAAGATCGCAACTATTCACATGAAGCTTCCTGTGAGCATCGAAGTGGCGCCGTCCGGAACCACCGCAGAGCGCGTAGTTCAGGAACTATTTATAGTAAAGAAAGAATCTAAACGCAAACTACTCGAGAATATCCTCGCTCAATATCATGGCTCGGTCCTCTTATTCACCAGAACTAAGATCGGCGCCAAAAAGACAACACGTCTTATCAGGGATATGGGGCATAAAGCCGCCGAGATACACTCTGATCGTACGCTCGGACAGCGAAAAGAAGCGCTCGAAGGGTTTAAAAACGGCAGATATAGAATATTAGTTGCCACAGACATAGCCGCTCGCGGGATAGATGTCGCCGGCATAGAGCTCGTTATTAACTTTGACCTGCCGGAAGAGTCTGAGAACTACGTGCATCGTATAGGACGCACGGCAAGAGCAGGCCTCGAGGGACGTGCAATATCATTCGCGACTCCGGATCAGGGGCCGGATGTGAAGAATATAGAGAGGCTTATTAAGTCTGCAATTCCCAGATCAGAGCATCCGTCTATGCCAAAAGAGGCTTTTGTTGAAGGCATGGGGCCATCGCGCGGGTCATCGAGATTTAGGCCCAGATACGGCGGGGCCAGTCACGGAGGATTTGGTAAGAGACCCGGCCAGGGCGGACAGGGTCAAAGACACAGTTTTGGCGGAGGACATCCTAAATACGGCCAGAGTAAAGGTAGCGGACAGGGCCATAGCAGTGGATTCGGCGAAAAGCGTTCGTTTAATCAAAGACCTGAGCATTCCCAGAGATCTGAACACGCTCCAAGGACTGAACATGCACCACGCCATGAATCCGGCCAGTCTCATAGCAATTATGGCGAGAAACGCAGTCACACACCGCATAGCAAGCCCGGAAACCATCCATTCGCGAAATTCAAACGACCCGAGAAATAACTAAGGGGATTCGGTAACTACTTTATTAGAGCGAGTTTTTCTTTTCGGAAGAGGCCTTTAACACGGGCCTCTTCTTTTCGTGCGGCGGATTCACTTCCGGTGATTTTACTATAGACTAATTTGACGGGAAGCCTGGATCTGGTATACTTTGAGGCCTCGCCTTTATTGTGGCATTTAATACGTTCTTCCAGATTGGTGGTTATTCCTGTGTAGAGGGATCCATCGGAGCATTCGAGAATGTATAGTGTCCAGTTATTCATATTTAAATATCGAATGGTACGGTGGTGGGCAGGACAGGACTCGAACCTGTAACCGATCGGATGTAAACCGATTGCTCCGCCATTGAGCTACCTGCCCATTAAAATCAAAACTTTATTTAAAATAGCGTGGCGATAATTCTATCACACGGACGGCTATTTGCGAAAACAATAAATCAGGTAACATTCCAGTGATAGAACGATCCCGTCTTTGCGAGGCGCGCCGGAGTTTTAGTGGCGAGTGAAGCAATCTCGCTCTTTAGATCCCTACCGTCCGTCATTGCGAGCGATAGCGAAGCAATCTCGTCTTTTACGCTGTCGCAAGAGAGATCGCTTCGTCCGTCTCGCTTCGCTCGACGTCCTCGCGATGACGAAAACGGCTATTTGCGAAAACAATAAATCAGAGGATTACTTCCTGGAGCCGGGCTTCAGAGCTACGTCGCCCTCTTTACACATCGGGCATTCTTCCGGCTTATATGCCTGGACTTTTACCCTGGCCAGAGATTCAAACTTTACGCCGTAGTCCGGATTCACTTCGCTTCTGTCGATTATGCTTGCCACGCCGACTACCACTCCGCCGTGCGAGCTAACGACCTCCATCACCTCTTTTGTGGACAGTCCTGTCGTCACGACGTCCTCCACTACGAGGACCCTTTCGCCTGCGCCTATCGAAAAACCTCGTCGCAACACCACTTTATCGCCATCTCTTTCAGTAAATATTCCGCGTACCCCGAGCACCCTGGCCACCTCATACGCTATCGTTACGCCTCCGAGTGCCGGACCCACCACCAGATCGATTTTCGTCCCTGCGTATTTCGCGATGATAGCCCGCGCGAGTTGCTCGGCTGCATCCGGGTATTGGAGCACGAGCGCACACTGTAAATACCTTGCGCTGTGTAGGCCGCTCGAAAGTTTAAAATGGCCCGTAAGAAGCGCGTTATTTTTTTCAAATAGCCCGATCACGTCCTTTTCCGTCATATGTTTATCTCTTTCAATATCTTTTGCGCGGCCCCTACCTGATCTTTGGCATCTGTCACGGGCCGTCCCACTACAATGAAGCTGGCCCCATCTCTAATCGCCTGTGAAGGTGTCGCAATCCTCTTTTGATCGCCCACTGAAGCCCACTCCGGCCGAACACCCGGGGAGACTATCAGAAAATCGTTTCCGAGATTATCTCTTAATAACTTTATCTCCGATGGTGAAGCAACTACACCATCGAGTCCTGCCGCTTTCGCAAGCCGCGCAAGGCGAAGAACCTCGTCATCCATGCGGCCGCTCACGCCCACACTATTCAATGCCGCTTCGTCCATGCTCGTTAAGATGGTGACCGCGATGACTTTAGGTTTTATCACCTTCAACTTATCGGCCTCCATCCTGACCGCGTCCGCCGCCTTCTTCATCATATCGTAACCGCCCAGCGCATGCACATTAAACATGAAAACACCAAGCTTCGTTATGCTGATAGCGGCCTTAGATACTGTGTTAGGTATGTCGTGGTATTTTAAGTCCAGAAATATCCGACCGCCCTTGGCGAGCGATTCTTCGACTATGGATGGCCCGCACGACGAGAAGAGCTCAAAACCTATCTTAAAGAATTTAACATCATTCTTTAATTTATCTATGAGGTTAAGCGCCTTTTCCTTAGAATCGACATCGAGCGCTACTATTAGCCTGTCTTTCGGATCCATATATTATCCTAATTTAATCGCACCAATCAGTTTACCGATACCGCCGATATTCTTCCTTTTTAGATACGCCTCTATGCCTTCGACTATCTCGACGGTGGAATTTGGATTCACGAAGTTGGCCGTGCCGACCTGGATCGCGCTTGCGCCGCACAGCATAAATTCGATAGCATCTTTGTAATCCATTATACCACCAATGCCTATTATCGGAATATCGACGGCTTTAGTCGCCTCCCAGACGGCTCTTAACGACATGGGCTTTATCGCCGGTCCGCTTAAACCGCCTGTGATATTACCGAGCATCGGACGTCCGGTATTTATATCGACGGCCATGCCTATAAATGTATTAGTGAGAGCTATGGCATCTGTGCCCGCGGCCTCGGCGGCACACGCAAATACTTTAATATCGGTAACATTGGGCGAGAGCTTCGTTATCAATGTAAGTTTTGTGGCCTCGCGGACAGCCTTCACCGTAGTGTAGACCGCCTTCTCATTATGCGCGATCAGCCCCTCGTTTACGCCATATTTTATATTCGGGCAGGATAGATTGATCTCTATGGCATCGACTCGCTTACACGCAGAGAGCCTTACGGCAAGCTCCTTAAACTCGCGTTTATCATCGCCCGCTATACTCGCTATAATGCATGTCCGGATGCCATTCAACCTGGGTAATTTATTTTCAATCAGATCATCGATGCCCTTATTTTCAAGGCCTATGGAATTCAGCATGCCGGAGGCGGTCTCACATACGCGCGGAGAACGATTACCCGTGCGAGATTCGAGCGTTACGGTTTTCAAGACTACCGCTCCTAACTTGCCCGCGTCCGATAGCTCAAGATAATCGGTACCCCATGTGCCGGACGCCGCCATCACAGGGTTCTTCAGTTTCAGCCTGCCTATCTTCACCGCCATGTTCATCTTAATTGCCTTCTCGGTAAATTCCAACTACACCCTACCATAAAATCTCGCCGGCGTCGAAGACGGGGCCGTCTTTGCATACCATTTTATAACCTTCCGGTGATTTGACTTTGACCGGACAGCCCAGACACACTCCCACTCCACACGCCATTCTCTCCTCGAACGAAGCCTGGCACGGAATACCGTGTTCCATCGCGATTGCCGCCACGGACTTTAGCATTGCGTTTGGGCCGCAGGCGTACACTGTGATGCCCCTAAAATCGGGGAGGTAAGTCTTTACCTTGTGCGTTGCCAGAAGCTTCTTTAATAACTCTGTCACGAGGCCTTTATAACCTCTCGAGCCATCATCGGTAGTCACTTTAACCGCACAGCCAAGAGCCTTAAATTCACCCTCGCACATCACGTGAGACTTCACTCTGGCACCTATTAACACGTGTATCTTTCTGCTCTTTTTTACGGATAGGCCCTCTGCGAGAGCCATAAGAGGGGCCACTCCTATACCACCGGCAACGAGTATATTCACATCGGAACCAAGTTCGAGATCGAAACCGTTACCGAGCGGCCCTATTATATCGAGATCCTCGCCGGCGCGTTTATTAGAAATAATCTCTGTGCCTTTGCCTACGACCTCATACAGAACTTCTATGCCGAGCGATGACACCCTATGCACTCCGAGCGGCCTGCGCAAGAGCGGGGCCGTGCCTTTGGAGCACCTTATCTCCACAAACTGGCCCGGTTTAGCGAGCTTTGCCAGATAGCTCGATGCAAGCCGCATCTTATAAAATGCGGTGCCGACCTTTTCATTTGATAATATTTTAGCGTTCAGTTGCTTCATATTTAAGCCTTGATCACTCCATCGTCCATGACAAGCCTTCCTCCAACGAATACGTGTGTAGCGCCACCCTTAAGTGTCCAGCCGATAAAGGGTGAGTTCTGCGATTTCGACTCTATACCTTCTTTTTTGTACACATATTCTTTGTTCGGATCTATTATAACGATGTCGGCGACTGCGCCTTTTTTAAGTCCCTGCGCGCCCAAGCCCAATATCTTCGCGGGATTAGTGGACATCTTCTCTATCAGCTCACTCCACGACAATATTTTTTTATCGACAAGCTCCATTATTGACAAGCTTAGCGCGGTCTCAAGGCCTATTATACCGAAAGGCGCATAATCAAATTCCACATCCTTTTCTGAGTCTGTGTGAGGCGCATGGTCCGTGGCTATAGCATCGATCGTCCCGTCAGATAGGCCCTTCTTTAGCGCATCGACATCCTCTTTCGATCTAAGAGGAGGATTCATCTTTGTATTTGTGTCATACGTAACACAGCACTCGTCGGTCAGAGAAAAATAATGCGGCGCGGTCTCCGCTGTCACCTTCACTCCCGAGCGCTTTGCTTTTCGTATTATATCCACGGACTCTTTACAGCTTACATGGGCTATATGAATCGCGGCCCGGGCCGTAGCGGCAAGCTCTATATCACGCTTCACCATCTCATATTCCGAATCTGCAGAAATACCCCTTAAACCCATCTTAGTCGACATAAATCCTTTATTGATAACTCCGGAGGCGGACAATCTCGTCTCCTCGCAGTGATCTATCACGAGAATGCCGTTTACCGCCGCGCTCTTAAGCGCCGCGCTCATGAGGGCCTTATCTTCTACGGACGAGCCATCATCCGAAATCGCGACTATACCCGCCTTCTTCATTGCGGAGATATCCACTATCTTTTTACCCTCCCGGCCGATGGTTATCGCCCCCACTATCGCGACATTGCACAGCGCATCTTTCCTAATTATATCTTTGACGAGACTTATAACCTGAAGGTTGTCTATGGGCGGATCGGTATTTGGCATGCAGGTAACTGTAGTAAATCCGCCGCGCACCGCCGAGTGAGCCCCACTGCGAATAGTCTCTTTGTCTTCCCTGCCCGGTTCGCGCAGATGTGTATGCATATCTACCAGGCCGGGAGCAATTATCTTTCCTTCGGCATCTATTATCTTATCGCAATTTTCCTCGAGATCTTTATCGATCTTTTCGATCTTACCCTCGGAAATCAGAATGTCTACCTTCGCATCAATCTTATTCGCCGGGTCTATGACCCTGCCGTTCTTCACGAGATACTTCACTCTTCTATGCCCCCAGACTTGCTTTCGTATTAGTTTTCCTATTATCGTTCGCCATCGAGACAAGATATAGAACGGCCATCCTTACGGCGATGCCATTGGTCACCTGTTCCAGAATCACCGAATTTTTGCCATCGGCCACTTCGCTGGACATCTCGATACCTCTATTGATCGGACCCGGATGCATAACAACGATCTCTTTCTTGCATTTGGCTAACCTCTCTGTGGTTATGCCATAATTCTTCAGATATTCGAATTTCGACGGGAAGGCTACCGCAACGTCCCTCTCAAATTGCATCCTCAGCACATTTATAGCATCCGCACCCTCCAGAGCCTCTTCGAGATCCGTCGTTGCCTTAACACCCATCTTCTCTATACCTTCGGGGATCAGCATGCCCGGCGCACAGACAGTAACCTTAGCCCCCAATTTAGTCAGCCCCCAGATATTTGATCGGGCTACTCTGGAGTGGGCTATGTCACCTATTATGCTCACGTTTAACCCCTCTATCCGGCCGAGTTTCTCTTTTAAAGTGAACATATCGAGCAGTGCCTGCGTCGGGTGCTCATGCCATCCATCGCCCGCATTTACGACGCTCGATGAAACTGCGCGGGCCAATATATTAGGCGCGCCACTGCAATTATGCCGCACCACTATCAGGTCGACCTTAAGCGCTTCTATATTCTTTCCGGTATCTATCAGCGTCTCGCCCTTCTTCACGCTGGATGACTCCGCCGCGATATTAAGCACATCCGCCGATAGCCTTTTTGCCGCAAGCTCAAATGATGCCCGAGTCCTGGTCGAGGGTTCGTAGAAGAGGTTCACGACCGTCTTACCGCGAAGAGCGGGAACCTTCTTTATCTGTCTCGTCGTTACTTCCTTAAAACTCCCCGCTGTATATAGTATAAATTCTATCTCTTCGGCCGACAGATACTCGAGTCCGAGCAGGTCCTTCCTGGTCCAGGCGAACTTCTTATTCATAGCGCTCTCTCATGGTTATACCTTGTTCCGGCACAACACGATCTCATCTTTGCCATCGGCTTCCTCGAGCCTTACCTCCACCACTTCATTTATGCCAGTCGGCACATTCTTACCCACGTAGTCCGCTTTTATAGGCAGCTCCCTGTGCCCCCTGTCCACCAGGACGGCCAGCTGTATCCTGCCGGGCCTGCCAAAATCGATCAGCGCATCGAGCGCGCATCTTATAGTCCTTCCGGTGAAGAGCACATCATCTACGAGTATTATCTTCTTATTGTCTATCGAAAAATCTATTTCTGTGGCATGGACTATCGGCTGGGCGGCTACCTGCGTAAGATCATCCCTATATAGCGTTATATCCAGCGCTCCGACGCTCAGCTTCTTCTTCGCGATCCGCTCTATCTTATCGGCAATCCTTCGCGCCAGATATGCGCCGCGGTTCTTTATGCCTATTATAGCTACCTCGTCAGAAGGCCCGATATGCTCCGCTATTTCATGAGCTATGCGCTCCAGGGATTTATCCATCGCCTCCCTGTCCATCACCCTCGATTCTTCTTTCATAGCTACACAAACCTCATCCGGGCATAATCCTTTAACTCTGATCGGGATTTTGCCCTAATAACGTTCCGAAGACATAGAAAATCCCATCTACCTTACACAGATAAATGGGCAAATTTTTCATTTTCCTTCTCCTTTTTCGGCCTCTCAAGGACCGATCTTTAAAAGGGTATTTTTATTTACTCCCTAATTCTACTCCGTCCGGTGCCGGTATGTCAAGCCTTTCCTGTGCCTACCCTGCTCGCATCGATTATAAGCGAGGCGAGTTTAGGCGCTGTAACTTCCACCGAATATCTACGTTCTGCGCTCTTACGTCCCGACAGGCCAAGACGTTCTCTTAAGGCTTTATCATCTCGCAGCATGGTCAACGCGCGAATCCAATCCTCATTGCTCGATGCCAGCATGCCGGTAACTTCATCCTCCACTATCTCCATATTAACACCTATAGGTGATGCAACCACGGGAAGGGAGCTTGCCATGTATTGAATTATCTTTAGCCCGCACTTACCTTTTTCCCATAGACCATCCGCCAAAGGCATTATCCCCACATCGCATGATTCGAGATCTGAAACCTCTGTCTCCTCGCTCCATGGCCTGACCTCAACCGGCACTCCTATCAATTCCACGGGGCCGGATCCTGTTAATATCACCTTGCCTCTGCCGCCGCGACACACATGAGCAAGAGCCGGGGATATCTCTTTCAGGTACTTAGCCGTAGACGGCGACCCTATCCAGCCTATCGTAAATACGGTGAGGTCTTTGCGAAACGACACCGGATATCGCTTTATATCCACAGCCGTCGGCAGTTTCTCGATGCGCTTCGCCCGCGCGGTAAAAGCATAATCGGCCAAATGCTGATTCCCCGCGATTACTATTTCGGCATTTCGCATCACACTGCTTATCTTGCCCCCCAACAATACTCTCACTATCGGATTCGAACTATTGCTATACCTGTAAAAGATCGCGTCGTCGTAATTAACTATATACGGTATTTTTAACCAATTAAGCATCCGCTCGAAAATTGGCGGGAAATACGGGAGAATCTCATACTCGATTATTACCACGTCGTATTTACGAACTGTGAAAAGAGCCTTGATCCTGCGGGATAGCGCCCTGACGTAATCCGCCGCAGACCCCCTCTTTGTCGCGTAGATATTTCTAAGATATGATGAATCGGTAAATGGCGAGAATGTGCATTTAATGCCTTTGGATTCAAGATATGGAAAATACTGCAGAAACCTATATCTGGTGCTCGCGCCCTCACGCGAGTACTTAGTCAGGAACAAAGCCCTTATCTCTTTACTCATCTCGGCCATATCAGATTATCACTATAAATTCGCCCTTAGGCGTTACCGATTTAAAATGCTCAAGTGATGCGGAGACTTTCTCGCGTCGGAGTTCCTCGAACTTCTTCGTCATCTCGCGCGCCACTACGATCTCTACGTCACCATATATCTCGAGGATATCGGCAAGCAATTTCGATATCCTGTGCGGCGACTCATATAATACGATCGTCCTATCCTCAAGCTTAAGCTTGGCCAGCTGATTCTTTCTCTTAATCGGTTTATTGGATAAAAACCCTTCGAACGTAAATTTATCAGTGGGCTTACCGGAAACCACCAACGCCGTCAGTAACCCCGATGCGCCGGGAATTGGAACCACGGATATATTATTATCGATGCACATCCTGATCACCCTGTATCCGGGATCGGAGATTCCCGGAGTCCCGGCGTCGGATACCAGGGCGATAGATTTTCCGTTCTGAAGTAATTCTAAAATGTATTCTGTCTTCTGCGCCTTATTATATTCGAAGTAGCTCGTCGTGGGTGTCGTTATCTGGTACCGGTCGAGCAGTATCTTAGTGTGGCGGGTATCTTCTGCGGCTATGAGATCTACGGATTTCAATGTATCTATCGCGCGCAGGGTTATATCTGCGAGGTTGCCTACAGGCGTAGAGACTATATATAGAGTCCCGGGCATAATCCTTTATTCTACCGTAACAGATTTGGCCAAATTTCTCGGCTGATCGATATCATGTCCGAATTCGAGCGCCACATAATATGCCATAAGCTGTAGAGGTATCACGACTAATAACGGAGAGAATAGCTCGTCTACCGGCGGTATCTCGATGGTATAATTCACGTTGTGATGCACCATCTCTTTATCACCCTCGGTAACTATCGCTATCAGGATACCGCCGCGAGCCTTGATCTCCTGTATATTGGAAAGCATTTTGTCGTAGGTCTTCGACTGCGCGGCGATGCATACAACCCATGGGTTTTCATCTATCAGCGCGATCGGCCCATGCTTCATTTCACCGGCAGGATAACCTTCGGCGCTGATATAGGATATCTCTTTCAGCTTAAGCGCTCCTTCGAGGGCGTTCGGATAATTTATATTGCGCGCAAGATACAGGAAATAGGATTTATTATGTTTGAGGTGGTAGTATTTTTTAAACTCCTGGGCGTATGCCGCGATAATATTATAATCCGATTTATATTCGGAGAGTAGGTCATTCATAAGGCCCGCGCATCTCTTAAACTCTTTTATAAGCGCTTTTAATCCGGCTGCGGATACGGTCTTGCGTATATAGGCAAGGTGCAATGTTATGAGATAGAATGTCGCGAGCTGGGCGGTATAAGCCTTAGTCGACGCTACAGCTATTTCGGGGCCCGCATGCGTATATATGACGCCATGGGCTTCTCTGGCGATCGAACTGCCAAGCACGTTGCATATGCCGAGTACTCTACACCCCTTCTTCTTGGCCTCTCTCAATGCGGCGAGGCTATCCGCCGTCTCCCCTGATTGTGAGACTATGATGACGAGCGTATCTCTATTAACTATGGGATTGCGATACCGAAATTCACTCGAAGTGTCGACCGAACATGGTACCTTTGCGTATTCTTCGAGCATGTATTTTCCGGTAAGACCCGCGTGATATGCGGTGCCGCAAGCAACTATCGATATATTCTTTATGCCCTTAAAGTCCGCGTCTTTTATCTTCAGCTCGTCGAACCTGACCCTGCCGTCTCTTATTCTCTCATCTATAATCTTCTCTATAACATCGCCCTGTTCAAATATCTCCTTCAGCATAAAGTGTTTATATCCGGACTTCTCTGCCTGGCTGATGTCCCAGTTAATCAGCGAGGGCTTCTTCCTGATTATGCGCCCCGACATATCCTTTACGGTAACGCCATCTTTTGTTATAACTACTATATCGTGGTTATCCAGATAGATTACGTTATGCGTATAGTCGAGTATTGCGGGAACATCGCTTGCAAGAAAATTTTCATCCTTACCTACGCCGACTATGAGAGGCGAATCACACCTTGCCCCGACCACCTTAGACGGCTCATCCTCATGTATAACAGCGATCGCGTATGAACCCTTAAGCATTTTGACCGCATTGCGAACCGCCTCTTCAAGATTCCCCTTATAGAATTTTTCAATAAGATGCGGTATGACCTCGGTGTCCGTCTCTGAAATAAATCTATGCCCGCTCTTCTTTAACTCACGCTTAAGATCCAGATAGTTCTCGATTATGCCGTTATGCACTACGGCTATCTTGCCGGCGCAGTCACTGTGAGGATGAGCATTGGCATCGCTGGGGACTCCGTGCGTGGCCCATCTCGTATGACCTATCCCAATGGTGCCTGCAATAGGGTTATCGGATAGCTCGGCGGCCAGGATCTTAAGCTTTCCCTGCTTTTTAATTATTTTTACCTTTTTCCCGCTCAGGATAGCGGCTCCCGCGGAGTCATAACCCCTATATTCCAGACGACCTAAGCCCCTCAGGATCACATCCTGAGCTTTTCTATATCCTATATATCCTACAATCCCGCACATATTTCTAAAACCCTCTCTTTTGGTAAACTATTCTACCACGCACTATCGTCACTTTCACATCAAAATTTTTATCAAATATAACGAGGTCTGCGTCTTTTCCTCTGGAGATAGCTCCTTTCCTCGCATCAACGCCCAGAAGCCTTGCCGGATTTATTGTAGCGAAGGCCACGGCGTCTCTTATATCAACTCCGCAGAATCTCACCGCATTTTTTATAGCGTCTATCATGGTTAGATCGGAGCCTGCCATAGTGCCATCTCTTAATCTGTATACGCCTCCTACGGCTTTACGGCCGCGCATCTCGGCTCTGACCGAATCTGTTATCAATATCATGTTATTTTTGCTCTTTATCTTAAGGGCTTTGCACAGTAGTCCGATGGGAACGTGCACCAGATCAAATATCATCTCCACTTTAACTCGTCCGTCGACCAGGCAGGCATGGACAGCGTTCTCGGGAGTTGGTTCCCGCCGCATCCCGTTAGGAAGATGTGTAGCGTGTGTTATGCCGCATCTTATACCCCTAATGGCTTCTTTGTATCCCGCGTCCGTATGTCCCATAGACGCGATGATGCCGCGTTCGCCCAGTATCTTTATCAGCCGCTCCGCTCCTTCGAGCTCTGGAGCGATGGTCATGATCTTTAAAATTCCTCGCGCCTCTCCGATTATCTTGCGGAGAGTAGCCTCTGACGGCGAAACAATGAACCTCTTGTCCTGAGCGCCAGCCCTCCCCTTACTGATAAAAGGCCCTTCGATCCTCGCGCCAAGCACTGAGCTACCCATCGTGCCTGAATGTTGGTATTTCCTTATAAGATCCAGTGATTTCTTTATACCCTTAGGAGAGGAGCAGGATATGGCGGAAACGATCGCGGTCGTGCCATATCTCATCTGATAGTTAATAACTTTTTCGGGGTCACCATGTATGTGGGTATCTATAAAACCGGGAGAGATAAAACATTCTTTCGCGTCTATTGCGCCATCGCGGCGGCGCAATGGTTTCTTATTAAGGCTTTTTATCTTACCCTTTTCGATATTCAGGCAAGCGCCCTTTAGTATCGAATTACGAAGAAGAATGTTTCCATTTATTATTTTCATAATTATGTAGCTGGCCGGTCAGTGTGGAAAGCTGTTGCTTGGGACTGCTGCGAGTGGTACGGTGGCGGCCTCACTTCGAATCCCTTGAGTTCTCTGACTAAAATTGGCCCGCCTTCGCGATCAGTTAGCAAGCTACTTGGTGCTTCGGCCGTCTTACCGTTGATGGCGAAGGCGGATGGCGTCCCCATGGGGATTCGAACCCCAGTCGTCAGAATGAAAATATTGTCTCTGTGAACGCTACTTCTAGATTATACTTTATAACTGTAGTATTTGCAAGGCTTTACAGAGCCGCTGTCAAGCCAAAATAGAAATGTCCTATAGTTACCAAAGTAGAAATGTCCTATTTCTATGCTACTGTCAGTAGTAGCCCTTTCTCTTTTGGGGCTACCTTTTCTCTTTGTTGATACTGTTGATAGTGTGTATTAATCTTAAAGCGCCTCCAGGGATGATCTTTAGGAACCGGCATATATATTCTCTTTGGCTTAAACGCCTTCCTTGGCTCCTCTTTCTTCGAACGGACGGTTATCTCTATAAACTTCAGCATAGTCTTCTTATGCCAGATGATCATATCCCCATCTATTCTATCCTCAACGATTACTTTATCTGTCCTTATATTGTCAAGTATCTGATAGAGCTTACCGTTATGGATAATGGTAAAATCATTCCTTAGAAATCTCTTTGTCTTAATGCAGAGAATTCTATCAATATCCATGCCCTTAGACACAGGGCGGTGAAGATCATCTGATTTTAGCGCTTTTACACTAAATCTCTTGGCATAAGCAGGCAAGAAGCGCTCAGCTACTTTATTAGCATCTTCTATGGTCCTGGAGTCTTCTAACCTTAGTTCTTTTGTAAGGCGATCTTGGAATGTATTAAATAGCCTCTCTACCCTTCCTTTGGCCTGTGGCGAATTGGCGTGTATAACATCAACCCCAAGCTCTTTAAGAGCCCTCTCAAATTGGCTTAAAGGCACTATATTATTAAGCTCATCTTCCATAGAAGGCTTGCCCGTAGACTTATACGTCGAGTGCTTATCCAAATATACGCTTATAGGAATACCATACTTCTTAATGTAGCGCTTGAAGCTGTCCATAGCCGGAATAGTACCTTCGTATTTATAGAACCTTCCAAATGGTGTGCCTGTAGCATCGTCTATGTAGCCCATAAAGACGCATTTAGGGCCTCTATCCTCAAGCCATGCGTGATGAGAACCGTCCATCTGAACCATTTGGCCGAAGTGGTGTTTACGCTCGCGCCATTGACGATGCGGGCGCTTCTTGCGCTTTTTATATGGGATACCCTCATCTATGAGCCAGAGTCTGAGCGTCTCATCATTTACTTTAAGCTTATCTCTTTCAAAGAGCTTCTCGCTTGCCAATGTCGGACCGAAGTCCGGATATTTATCCTTAAACAATGATATGATTCTGTCCTTATGCGGCAATATTCTATTGGAAGATCTGCCGCGTAACTTACGGACTATACCTTTGTCACCTTCCTCCCTCATTACACTTATCTTCCTTCGCACTTGCCGTTCGCTTATATCGATTGATTCAGCAGCTTCCTTCTGCGTAATCACCTTATCGATCGCCTTACGAAGTATATGTAAAGCTCTTAATTCCTCCTGCGTAGCCATGATAATGTCCCTTCCTGCCATAATATCCTCCCTTAGAGAAGATCATTATAGCAACTTCAGAATAGGACATTCTTAAATTGGTAGAATAGGACATTATCACTTTGGGATGACATAGTCAATAACAAGATTTTTAATTTATCTACCTTTTTACCTAACATTTTCATATCTTCAACATTTGAACTTATAAAATAGTCTCTCATACAAACGATTATTTGATTCAGAGCTTTTATGCTCAATCAGTGTAGGTAATCACCGGAATGATACCAATAATAATCATCGTGGTTCCTCGTATATAAATCATACCAATAATAGTAGCTTTCTCTTCGCCCGACTTATAAGAGACGCAACCGTGTTAGCCGGAATATCCATGATACTGGCTATGTCATCCTGTGTCTTACCGTCATAGACCTTAAGCCTTAATGCCCTTCTCTCCTTAATTCTGAGATTAGCCATCGACTCTTCAAGCCGTGACACCGCTTCCTTGGTTTCAACCAATTGTGCCGGATCAGGGTGCTTGCACGGGATGACATCCTCTAGGGTAGTAGTGACATCTTCGGATAGCCTATCACTTAGAGACATTGTCATCCTGTCTATATTATTCCGCTTCCTACGATAAACTGCCATTTGATTCATCGTCACAATGGCAAGCCAGCCAGTTAAACATGAAATATCCCGCAACTGGGCCAGCTTGTTATCTTCCCATAGCATCAAGAATACTTCCTGGGCTATATCATCAACATCGTTTATAGGTGCCCTGTAGCTCGTTTTATAGAGCTTATAATAGACGACCTTTCGCACAATGCTTTGATGCTGCCGGATGAACTCGTTCCATGCAACCTTGTCCTTCCTTATGCAACGGCTTACCATTTCTTCTGTACTCATACTGGTCCCCTTTCTGGTCGGACAATAAAAAAGCGAACGCTTATCTATTAGATTTAATAGAAGAGCCTTCGCTATTTACTGTGACCTATTTAAACTATTTTAGTAACTTGGCACAAAAAGCCCCGTCAACCTTTCGATCGCCGGGGAATGGGTGGGGCACGAAATGAAGATCTATTTCAGATTATAATGTCTCTCGGGTGTCGCGGGAATTTTTGCTGGAAAAATTGGTGCCTGATCTTGCTTGCTCACTGATAGGGTGTACCCGAATAGGACGTCTGCTATTAGCTCAATATCCATATCACTCGATCTTATTCATACGGCGTTCTCGTTAAACAATTTCCGCACATTTTTTTTATGGGTTTCATATAATTCTAAGTCGTTATTTTCTCTTGCTTTGATTGCTTTCGATTCTTCCTCAATAATTGCATTCTTTATTTCATCTGGCAAAGCGTTCATTTTTTTCCAAAAGATTGATTCGTCTTGGATTCTTTTTAGGCTATCTGCTCGTTCTTTTTTGTTATGTGTGCAGGCAAACGATATAGCTGAGATAATAGCTAGCCATTTAAAAAATGAATATTTAATTTTGGTATAAATATTGTCTTGTTTCATAAGACTCCTTTATTTAATCAACTCTGTTGGACCACACAGCACAGTATTATAAATATCTTTTTCATCACTCGCTATTTTGGTAAATTTTTCTGAAATCTAAAACTTATTAAAAGCTATGATTGCCCAAGTAATGATACTGCCTATTATAAGTATTCTTATAAAAGTTGAGTTTAGAAAATACCCTAGTATATCTAATTTTAATCCAACTCTATCTTTAAGTGGCTTCGATTTCGTGTGGCATTTATAACATACATAATTAGAATGCTCATTTGGATAATTGTATATATCGAGCGAGGATATGGAAATTTGTTTTCCGCATTTTGAGCAAGGCCATAGGCGAACATTATGACAATAATAACATGTGGTGTCCTCTAAAATTGATGCTACTTTTTCGCAATATGGACATTGTGACGCCATGCCACACCTCCGTTATTTCATCTTTAATATGCGCACTAGTAATCTTCTCGCTATTGTGAGCGTACAAATGCAATAAACGCCGCTAATAAACATATGCCATATACGATTAGATATGTTTTAAAAATCTGTAGCCAGTTCAAAGACTGCTTCTTCACCACTGTAAAGTTAAAGCTATAAGAAATTGGGAGGTTTTCGGCATTGCGCACATACCAAATCGGTTGTTTTATCCTATAAGATTTAAGCGGTATAATTGGAAGCCAAAAGATAGAAATCCATAATGTAGTATCAAGCTCCTCCGCTTCATTTTCTTTGTCTTCTACATAATTAGACTTTCCAAAATGTCTAGTTCCACAGCCATTTGTGCTACTCGGCACATTAAACCTCCATTATTTTATCAGCTCTGTTATTGTAGTATTTAACGTCTGGGGATTCCATACATCGCATATACTTTTCCAAGAAAACTGCGCTGTGCAATATAGGCAATATTTCCTACGATTATAAATAAGCCGCCAATCCACGCACAGATTGTTCCGATGATATTACAAACCCTTGCTGCAGACAATGCGCTACTTTTTCCCATGCTACTCTCTTTAATCCGCCTGAGATAAGTATAGACCAAGTTTTATTTGGAAAAGTAATCTGAAAGCCTAATGTTTTGTCATAATATCCTTTTGCATTTTTACATTTTTCCACCATAGAATAAATAAGTGCCCCTAACAAAAATAATATAAAAAAAGTCCAGTTATTCTCATTTTTTGTTATCCTGCTTAACAATATTTTATTCAATCTCTATCTTTTAAAAGCAAGTATATAGTTACCGGCATGAAGGCATTGCTCATTATCCTATCGGTCTCTTTACCGCATAGGGATAAAGTTAAGATTTTATTCGAGCTTCTTAAAAGAAATATAAAAATTCATTTCTTCGCTCGGATTAACCGGGGAAAGAACCACTAATCGCAAATTTCCTTCCCGATCAATGTCAGCATGCCCTGCTGCTTTATCGCGTAAAAAAGAAGTTTGTCGATATTTACTAGTGTCCAAGAAAAACTGCGATGTCAATACCGCGCACTTAGAGACAAAGCCTTTCTCCTCGTAAATCAGACTGCTAATCACGAACTGATAATTATTCTTGCAGCTTAACCCTAATATTATTTCTTCCTTATCGGTCCTATACCAATGTGCGGATATGTCTAACCTCAGTCCCTTCTCGAAATACCTCTTATAAATGACATCAATTGTTGTCTCTTGTATAAGTAGTGAGCTCAGGCGCTTGATGTCAATAAACATTTTTTTATTTATTACTCTAACATCTCTGATAAATGGATTTGTTTCGTAATTATTAAACTCTTCATTAGATGCCACAGGAAACAATTCAACATTTTCCTTCAAGGGCGTAGTTACAAAAGAGACTATGGGAACTAGTGGGAATTTGATTTTGTATTCCGCTTCTTGTGTCAGCCAAAAACTACCTTTGTTCCCAAATATGTTACTGCTCTTTATGATCACGCTAGATATAACCGGTGACACAAGTGGCGTTACTGAGTTATTAACCCATATTGATGAAAGCGTAGTAACGATTACAACTAAAATCGGTGATATTTTTTCTTTCTTAAACGACCATTGGTATGTTAAGATGTTTAAAAATATAAGCACCCATACGGTCCAACATAAGCCTATCCATTCCGGAATTATTCTTTTAGACAATAGCGCAGATAGTATTGCCGCTGCAATAGCTATTATGATCCAATAACATATTCTTATCGTTTTCATGTGCCTGCCTAATATTCTCAATACCCGAATCATGATTTAACAAAAAAGCAACCCTTTGGAGGTTGCCAAGCGTTCAATCCATTTTGATTGTATTTATCAATCATCCTCCGGGGACCGTACGGGGACTATAATACCATAAAATACCACTAAATCCCATTATTTGCCATTAACACGAGTTTAGCTCTAACTACTTGCTACTGCTACTTTTAAGATGGCGTCCCCATGGGGATTCGAACCCCAGTCGTCAGAATGAAAATCTGATGTCCTAGGCCAGACTAGACGATGGGGACGCTATATTTAAAAATATTGTGCTTATTTCTTATTGCTATTTTTTGCTTTGGTTTTTACTTTTTTTTCGAGGTCCGGCTTCTCGACCGGCGCTGTATTCTCAATGGCCTTATCTTTCTCCTCGGGCTTCACCTGCTCAGGTGCTTTAGCACCAGGCTGGGGTGCTACCGGAGCCACTGCTTCGGGAACTTTTTCTGCCTCTTCCTCAGGGACTATCCTGGCGATGGATGTAATCACATCCCCGGAATCGATCCTCATTAATCTTACGCCCTGGGTCGAGCGGCCTGTCGCGCGTATGTCCTTCACCGGACATCGGACAACCATCCCCTTATCTGTGACGAGCATCAGCTCATCCTTATCCGAGACTGTTTTAAGCCCTACAGCCTCGTCATTCCTGCCCGTAACTTTGATGTTAATAATACCTTTTCCGCCCCGAGATTGCAACCTGTATTCTTTGAACGGAGTCCTCTTGCCAAAACCTAATCCCGTAACCGTGAGAACCGTTTGGTCGGCCTTCACGATCTGCATAGCTATAACAACGTCCTTCTTATTAAGGCTTATGCCCCGCACGCCTTTGGCTGAGCGTCCCATATCACGGACCTGCTCTTCCTTAAATCGTATCGCCTTGCCTTCGCGAGTCGCCAGAAATATCTCGTCGGAACCATTCGTCATCTCGACGCCTATCAGCTCATCATCCTTCTCGAGCCCCATACCGATAATGCCCCCCTTACGCGGATTAGAGTAGGCCTTAAGATCCGTCTTCTTAATAGAGCCGCTCTTTGTCGCCATAACGAGGAAATGCCCTTCTTTATATTCCTTTACGGGAACGAATGCGCTTATCTTCTCCCCCTGACCGGTCGTGATAAGATTAACTATTGCCTTGCCCTTGGATGCGCGGCCAGCCTCCGGTATCTCGTGCACCTTAAGCCAGTGCACTACTCCCTTGTCCGTAAAGAATAATATCGACTCATGCGTCGAAGCTATAAACAGATGCTCGATGAAATCCTCTTCCTTTATCTCGGCGCCCGTAACACCTCTGCCGCCGCGATGTTGTTTACGATAGCTTGATATGGGCATTCTTTTAATATATCCGCCATGGCTCATCGTTATAACAACGTCTTCTTCGGCTATAAGGTCCTCTATCTCGAGTTCCTCGGCCTCAGGAGCTATCTCGGTGCGCCTTTCATCACCGAATTTCTCCGACAGCTCTTTCGTCTCCTGCTTAATTATCTGAAGCACCAGTTTTTCGCTGTCGAGAATAGATTTATAATATTCTATCTTCTTTATTAGCTCTAAATACTCTTTGTCTATCTTTTCTCGTTCCAGATTAGTTAAGCGCTGAAGCTGCATTTCGAGTATAGCCTGAGCCTGCCTCTCGGAAAGTTCAAACTTTTCCATCAGGCCGGCCTTAGCCACCTGAGGATCTTTCGATTCCCTGATAAGCTTTATTATTTTGTCGAGGTTCTTAAGCGCTATCTTCAGCCCTTCGAGGATATGCGCGCGATCCTGTGCCTTCTCGAGGTCAAATTTCGTTCTTCTTACAATAATATCTTTTCTGTGCCTGATGAATTCCGTCAACATCTCTTTCAGCGTCAGCACTTTAGGGCGGCCGTCGACAAGCGCCAGCATAATGACACCGAATGTCTGTTGCATCTGTGTGTGTTTATAGAGAAGGTTCAATACGACCCGCGCGATGGCTCCGCGCCTTAACTCTATTACTATACGCATTCCATCCTTATCGGATTCGTCCCTTAAATCGGTGATACCTTCTATCTTCTTATCCTGAACCAGATCTGCGATCGATTCGATGAGGTTGGACTTATTAACCATATACGGTATCTCTTTGATGACTATCGCTTCCTTACCGCTCTTCATCTCTTCGACGTAGGCCTTCGCCTGAATCCTTAATAAGCCCCTGCCCGTAAGGTAGGCATTCCTTATGCCTTCGTACCCGCGGATAATGCCACCCGTCGGAAAATCAGGACCTTTTATCTTCTTCAGCAGATCCTTACACTCACAAGCGGGATCATCTATCACATGGATGACGGCGTCGGCGACTTCCTTAATGTTGTGCGAAGGTATATTGGTTGCCATTCCTACGGCTATGCCGCTCGAGCCATTGATCAGAAGATTCGGAAGGCACGACGGAAGAACCGTCGGTTCCGTAAGTGACCCGTCGAAGTTCGGGGTGAAGTCTACTGTATTCTTATCAATATCGAGAAGCATCCAATCGGTGATGTGTTCAAGCCTGGCCTCCGTGTACCTCATGGCGGCCGCTGAATCTCCGTCGATCGACCCGAAGTTTCCCTGCCCGTCGACCAGCGGATAGCGCAAACTAAAATCCTGCGCCATACGAACCAGCGTGTCGTATATCGACGCGTCGCCGTGCGGATGATATTTACCCAGACACTCTCCGACGATCCTGGCGCTCTTCTTATGCGGTTTGTTATGCTCGAGCCCGAGCTCCCTCATCGCATATAGCACCCTCCTGTGGACCGGCTTAAGTCCATCGCGTATGTCCGGCAGTGCCCTGCCTACAATTACGCTCATCGCGTAATTGATATACGAATCCTTCATCTCCTCTTCAATACACCTGGGAACCAGCTTCTCATTAAGCGCGTACATATTTCTCCTTGCCTTATATGTCTAACACTTTGACTTCGTGGGCATGCTTCTCTATAAACTCTCTTCTCGGCTCAACGGCCTCGCCCATCAATATAGTAAACATCGAGTCTGCCGCAACGGTATCCTCGAGTGTAACCTTTAGTAGTGTTCTCTTTGCCGGATCCATGGTCGTCTCCCAGAGCTGATGAGGATTCATCTCTCCGAGACCTTTATACCTCTGGATGCTCATGCCATGCTTACCGGCATTTATGACGTATCTCAATATCTCTTTAAGATCGCAGAAGCCGTGCTTACCATCTTCATTCTTAATAAAATATTTGGGTTTCGTCTCGCCGATCGCTTCGTAGTCCTCTATGTCGACTCCCAACTTCTCAATCTTATCGATTATCTTCTCTATTTCACGTGTCTCGTAGAATTCTGTGTAGCTCGGGGCTTTAACCTGGAGGACTTCTGGCTCTGGCGCGACATCCTCCTTACCATCTGTCTTCTTCCCGCCATCTTTACTTTTACCTTCTTTTTTGACGCCCTTTTCCTCTGTCTGTATATATTTGGCTAATTCGTCGTCATTATACAAAAATTGGTCTTCGCCCTCCACTTTGACCATATAAAGTGGCATTTTTTTGGTCTTCTTATGTCTAAAACTTAGGTATTTTGAAAATTCTACTCCATGTCTATTAACGGCGCTTGCCAGGCTATTGAGCTCCACCAGAGCATCCAATGCGCCCTTAAGTTGCTTATCTGTAAACTCCTTTTTATCCTTTACCCTTATAAGCGTGGCTCCTTCAGATCCGAGCTCGAGAAGCATATCATTAAGAGTATCTTCTGTCTGAATATACTCCTCTCTCTTGCCCCTCTTGATCTTATATAGAGGCGGTTGCGCAATATACACATACCCCTTATCTAAAAGCGCATGCATCTGTCTATACATGAATGTAAGCAGAAGTGTCCTTATATGAGAACCGTCAACGTCGGCATCGCACATTATAATTATCTTATGGTATCGCAGTTTATCGATCGCAAACTCTTCCCCAACACTTGTCCCTATGGCGGTAATGATCGTTCTTATTTCATCGTTGTTAAGGATCTTGTCCAGCCGCGACTTCTCCACGTTCAATATTTTCCCTTTCAACGGCAATATCGCCTGGAATCTTCTGTCGCGCCCCTGCTTGGCACTATTATGCACAAAGATACCCGAGGCCAGGGCAAAGTTATGCGTCCCGGGCACCTCCATATCATAAACATCCTCTTTAGTCGCCACCCTTTCAATTCTTTGTATCTTATGATTATAATTTTCGACTGCTTCGACCATCCTGTCTTCATCGCCTTCGAAGAACCTCTTCTTCAAAGTGTCTATCTTCAGCAAATTCTTATTTCTATTTGCCAGGCGGGTTCTAAGCTTTTCATAGCCCTCTACATTAAGGCCATGAGTGGATACACCCTTCAGCAAGCACATGCTATGATCAAAATAAGTCTTATCGTACGCGGCTTTGCGTTTTTTCCTAAAACTCTCCGTCCATTGGCACTTTGTCGCATCGCTGCGCCATTTTAGCAATGCCTCGTCTTCCCATTGCGCCTGAGCCTTTAATGAAAGGGCGTCTTTTGCTGCTGGATGGCAGATAAAATGCTTTTTCGTTCTTACGGACTGTTTCTTTCTGTTCTCCGGCGATTTCCAATACTTTTTCTGTGCCTCGTTTATAATGTTCAAGATTTTGGCCCTAAAGTCGGCATTGTTATGATAAAACTCCAGATATTTTTCCATCATACTTCTTTTATATTCCGGGTCTTTCCATTGTTTTTTTGCTTGTGCGCTAAAAAATTCTCTTTTCTCTAAAGATTTGCTTCGAGCCCTTTCTCTAAAGTCTTCGGTGCGCCTTGCCTCGGTGGACCTTATCTTCACATCCGGCCTGTGCAATGTATTCTCCAGATGTTTATGATGACAGTCCATGTGCTGGTCTTTCGGCACTCGTTGGATGTTGTTCGGATTATTGTTTAATTTATTAAAATCCACATGGTGCCGATATTTCCCTGCGATGGCGGCGTATGTATTATTCTTTAAATTGTACATATCAGCTATCACATGCGTGTATATCCATCTTTTAGCGCACGGATCAAATACCATCTCATAGCCATCCAGGGAGCACCTACCCTGCCTCTGTGATATTTTTCTATACAGAGGCGCAAGGCTGTGTTGTGGGGTGAGGCTGGCGGCCGCCACATAAGAGCCGTTAGCCAGTCTAAATAAATGGTCCGGAGTACACTTAAGCACTTCTCCGTTATCCAAAACTACTTTGATCACTTCCGCGTTTTGTTTTGTCATCCGCGGCTCTACTATAGCCGCTATACCTATATGCCCGTTGTCGAGCATTGTGTAGCAATAATTTTTCTTCCCTCTCCTATATTCTTCCACCAGCTCTTTAAATGGGATGTTCCTACCGTCGGTGAGCGCCACCAGCGTCTCTCCCCCCCAACATCCTCCGGCGCTGTCTCCTTCGACCAAATATAGCTCACATACCGCCGCGTCGGTCTCCTGGCAGTCGGCCAGCTTACCCGGCAGGCTCGCGCCCTCGAGCGCGCCCTTACGCCTGGTGAGTTCTCGAGCTTTTCTTGCGGCCTCGCGCGCTCTGGAAGCGAGAACAGCCTTCTCAATGATCTTATTGGCGACGGAGGGATTCTCCTCTATGAAAGAAGTCAGCGCCTCGTTAACTATCGCCTCCACTATACCTTCTACCTCGGAATTGCCGAGCTTCGTCTTAGTCTGTCCTTCATACTGCGGATTAGGCACCTTCACGCTTATGACGGAGGTCAGCCCTTCTCTCACGTCCTCGCCCGACATGGCCGGATCGCCTTCTTTTAAAAGCTTCTTAGCCTTACAATACTGATTTATCGTCCTGGTTAGTGCGGATTTAAATCCGGTCAGATGTGTTCCGCCCTCTATCGTATTGATATTATTGGCGAACGTATAAATATTTTCACCATATCCATCGTTATATTGTATCGCCACCTCCGCCTGAATACCGTCTTTCTCCTTCTCGAAAAATATCACTTTCTTGTGCAGGACGCTCTTGTTCTTATTCAGATATTCCACGAACGAAACTATGCCTCCGGAGAATTGAAACTCCGCAAACTTATCTTTCTCGCGCTCATCCTTCAGAGTTATCTTCACATTCTTGTTAAGGAAAGCCAGCTCTCTCAATCTGTTGGCAAGCGTGTCGAAGGAGTACACGACACCACCCTTATCAAAAATCTCCTTATCGGCCTTGAAGGTAACGCGCGTACCGTTCTCTTTGGTGCTTCCTATAACTTTCAGCTTCTCAGATGTCCTGCCTTTTTCAAAACCGATATGGTAAATCTTGCCTTCCCGCTTGACCTCTACATCGAGCCATTCGGACAGGGCATTGACGCAAGACACACCGACGCCGTGCAACCCCCCGGCGACCTTATAGACCCTGTGATCGAACTTACCGCCTGCGTGTAGCGTCGTCAGCACGACTTCGACGGCGGGCTTCCCCTGAATCTTATGTATATCGACCGGAATCCCGCGCCCATCGTCTACGACCGTTACGGAATTATCCGCATGCACGACGACATCTATCGTAGTTGCATACCCCCCCATACACTCATCTATTGAATTATCAACTACCTCGTAGACTAAGTGATGAAGCCCTCGCTGAGTCGTGTCTCCGATGTACATAGCCGGGCGCTTCCTTACGGCATCGACACCCTCCAAAACTTGTATCGTAGTCGCATCGTACTTCTTGGCCGCCGCGGCCTTTTCCTTATTCTGCAGGTCTTTCTCTTCAGCGCTACTCATCTTATTCTCTTTCATTTGCCATCCTCATTATTACTATTTATTTATACCATTACTCCGACTCTTATTTTTTTATATCGCCTATTCGGAACCTGATCTCTTTAATCTTCTTTCCTTTTAATTGCAACTCCAAGGATTTTACCAACTCCTGTTTTCGGATGCTCAGCTCGTACAACCAGCTCGAGTTAGCCACATCGATCACCAGACTTGCCTTCTTAAACGATACGGGCTTCGCATGCCTGGCCGCGGCCTCGCCCGCTGAAATTCGCCACGCATCTTCGATCTCTTCTTTGCCCAGACGCTCCTTACCGCTCAGGCCTTCTATCACATTGCCGATCAGCTCGCTAAAATGCTCGGCCCCCTTGGGCTTATGCTTAGATCGGCTGTCGGGGCATGACGACATATACATATTCATCCGCTATTCTGACGACTCCCGGTTTCTCCGCATCTACGAGCTCGAGCGCCACGGTCTCTTGATCGACGTTCTTAAGAAGGCTTACCAGATAGTCGGGGTTGAATCCTATAGACAGGTCCTTCCCTTTATACTGAACGTCGAGGGCCACCCGAGCCTCGCCCGTATGGGGATCGCTCTTAGACAGGACTATCTTATCTTTGGATGCATCCACCCTAATAAACATCGAGTCGGGACTGGTAAACAGCGCGACTCTTTTTATCGCGCCCAGAAGCGCGGTCCTGGAAACAACCATTTTATCTTTGGCCTCTTCCGGTATCACCCGTTCATAGTTGGGAAATTCCCCCTCTATAAGCCTCGATACTAGCTTCGTCGTCCCCGTATCAAACATTACCTGTTTCTCCGCAACCGATATCTTCACATCGCCATCGTCGGTAAGCATCCTGTCCAACTCGCTCACCGCCTTGGCCGGCAATATAAACTTTCCCTCGAGCGTTTTTGGCAGTTGCATCTTCTCCTCGGTCATAGCCAGACACCTGCCATCGGTGGCGACTAACCTTAGGTGGGAGGGTTTCAATACAAACAATATACCGTTAAGCACATGTCTTATCTCATCATGCCCCGCCGCAAAACCCGTTCTGCGGAGTAGCGTCTTCAGCCTCGCCTGCTTCAGTGTAATATAATTCTTATCTTTAAACTCAGGGGGTTTGGAAAACTCTTCCTCCGACAGCCCCATAATTTTAAAATTACTATTCCCGCATTCTATGTTGATAATATTATTCTTTTTCACTGATATTGATATAATTTCGTCCGGCAGTTCTTTTATAATCTCCGCCAGCTTCTTTGCCGGCACCGTTATAGCGCCCGTAATGGATGGCTTAACAGGTATGACTGTAATTATACCGATATTAAAATCTGTCGCTGTCAGGGTTATATTATCATTCGTTGCTTCCATTAATATGTGGGACAAGATCGGTTGAATGGTTTTTGAATCAATAACAGTCTGTACGCTCTGTATCCCTTTTAATAATAAATCTTTTGGCGCCGATATTTTCATTCCCAAAAACTCCCTTCTATTAATAAGTATTTAAAGATAGTAATAATCGTAGTAATGGCTGTGGATAAGTGTGTAACTCACTAACTGCTTATATACCAATAAGTTGAGAAATTGTAATCCGCTAAAATAAGAGACTACTTATCCACACAGCCAACAGGATATAAACCGCTATCCCTTAATACTTTCTATTAAGCGGTCCAATAAAATCGTAAAACCCTCTTTAGTCTTCAAATCCCCTTCCACTTTAGAGCAGGCGTGCATTACAGTGGTATGGTCACGCCCGCCAAACTGATCCCCTATCTCGGGAAGCGAGTATTCCGTGAGTTGCCTGGCCAGATACATCGCCACCTGCCTCGGGTATGCGATAGCTTTAGAACGCTTCTTCGCCCTCATATCCGATAGTTTGATGTCGAAGTATTCGCTGACCTTTCGCTGTATAAGATCGATCGTGACCTTCTTCTCGCCCTCGATTATCATGTCCTTTAAAACTTCCTTCGCAAGCTCCACCGAAACAGTCTTGCCTATGAGCTTAGAATAGGCGACGACGCGTATTAAAGCACCTTCGAGCTCTCTGATGTTTGTCTTAACTTTCTCGGCGAGAAAATAGAATATGTCCTCACCGAGAGATGTGCCCGCCAACTCCGACTTTCTCTTTAGTATGGCGATCCTCGTCTCGAAATCAGGCGGCTGGATGTCGGTAACCAGGCCATACAAGAACCGCGATACCAGGCGCTCTTCCAGCTTATTGATCTCCTTTGGCGGGCGGTCGCTCGTGACAACGATTTGCTTGTGGGCGTCGTATAAAGTGTTGAAGGTGTGGAAAAACTCTTCCTGGGTGGAGTCTTTCCCCGCTATAAAATGTACGTCATCTATCAATAATAGATCGACGCTGCGGTACTTATCCCTGAATTTAGTCATCGTGCGATTTTGAATCGCGCCTATCATCTCATTGCAGAAGTCCTCGCTGGATATATATAGTATCTTAACCTTCGGATTCTTTTGAAGCACACAATCGCCTATAGCATGCATTATGTGAGTCTTGCCGAGGCCGGTGCCCCCGTATATGAATAATGGATTATAGGCTTTAGCCAGGGAGTCTGATACCGCCATCGCCGCCGCGTGAGCAAATCTATTAGACGGCCCGATGACGAAACTGTCAAATGTATATTTGGGGTTCAGGCCTATCTCTCCGGCGTGGTCCGAAATGTGTTTTGAAAAAGGCCAAAAACCTTTAGCCTCTTTTCTCTCCCCATCTTTTTTAGCGCTATCAGGGATCGCCGGCGCCGGCAGGCGATCATTCAATACGAATTCAATAGCTATATTAGCACCGCACGCCCTCCTGACGCCGGAATTGATAATAGGCATATATCTATTCATAAGCCAGTCCTGACAGAATTTGTTGGGGATCTCGAGAATCATCTTTTCCGACGTGCATGAAGAGCAGTTGATAGGACCGAACCATATATTAAAGGTTTGCTCATTATCGAGATCCTTCCTTATATGTTCTAGAGCCTTACTCCAGGCCGTGGCACCGGAATTACTCATATATTCCTTAATCTGTGGTTATCCACAATATAATCCGCGTAATCCTACGTAAAATAACAAGTTATTCACATGTTGTGCACAGTTGAATTGGATGTAAAACAAAGGCAACATGCGCTATTATATAAAAGTATTTTCGCTAATGCAAGGAAAATTGAAATTAAATTATTGACTGAAGGGGGCGATGTGCTATAATCTACTTCGCGATTAACGCAAAAAAGGGAGAGAAGAAAAAATGAAATTAGGATTAAAACCAAAGTCAAATATAAAGAGAAAGAGAAAGCACGGATTCAGAAAGAGAATGAGCGATCGCTGGGGCAGGGAAGTCCTGAGAAGGCGCAGAAAAAAGGGACGTCACAAGCTGACGGTATGACGGTTAGCGAAGACCGAACAGGCAGACGCTTAATCTCCGACGAGAAATTTAGCAAAAATGAGCATATGCTCAAGTCCGGAGAGTTCAGGGCCGTATATAAAAACGGCAGGTCTGTAAGGAGTGAGGGTTTTGTATTGTCTGTCGCAGGAAACGGCCTGGAGCATAACCGGCTCGGTTTTTCTATAAGCTCCTCATGTATAAAGCGCGCCCACATCAGAAACCGGATTCGCAGATTATTCCGCGAAGTTTATAGGAAGAACAAACCTTTATTTAAAAAAGCTTATGATATCGTGATAATTGTGAGAAAAAACCCAGGGGACAACCTGTTTTATGAGAATGCGCATCGGATATTATTATCATTGGCAAGCAAGGCCGAAATATTAGCATGATATACTTAAAAAAATTGGTATTAGGCGCCTTAAATATATATCGTAAGTACTTATCCCCCATGAAGATACGGTGTTGCAGGTTCTATCCCTCCTGCTCCGATTATGCAATAGAAGCTATAGAAAAGCACGGGCTATTAGAAGGCTCATTTAAGGGACTCAAAAGGATTTTACGCTGCCAGCCATTTTCTGCGGGCGGGTATGATCCAGTAAGGTGATCTAAAAATGGAAAAAAGACTTATATTAGCGATCGTTTTATCCGTACTTATAGTATTGGGATTTCAATATTTGGCACCGAGGCCACCCATTGTACCTGTGAGCCGGGCACCTGCAACCGCCATCGGACAAGCTCTGAAGCAGGCTGAAATTGCGCAGCCGGCCGTTCCTACCGTAGAAGAGACAGAACTTAAGGCGGAGACGGACAATTATATATTGACTTTCAGTAACATAGGTGGCTCGATAAAGAAGATCGCATTAAAAAAGTTTAAGGATTCTCAGGCAGTAAATAATCTAGATTTGATTAGCCTATCGAAGCCGTCCGAATATATATTAAGCATATCTAGTAACAGCAATCCTGAGATTGATAACGCCGCTTACATACCACAGGTTAAAGACAATGTTATAATATATAGATTAAATAGCGGAAATCTTCTAATAACTAAAAAGTATACTCTCCATAAAGCTAAATACGGCATTGATTTGGAGTTATCAAGCAAAAATACCGCAGACTCTCCCACCCCATTTAGTTACAGAATCGTGGGTGGAGCGGGTCTTACAGAAACCGGAATGCAGGATAAAAGATATGTAGAGGTCACGGCCGACATCAATGGTAAGGCGCTCGGATTTAAGAAGCCAAAACAGGATCAACGCACGATCAACCTCGGCGTTGTAAACTGGTCAGCACTCAAGAATAAATATTTTTCACTTGTTCTAAAACCTCTTTCATTGACAAGGGCACAGTTTTACAGCGAAGACAAAGACGGTGTGATCGTAATGGGCGTCGATGTCGATGCTGTTAATATTCAGCCGAACTCGACTATAGACAATAGATTTGTTCTATATTGTGGTCCGAGCAGTATCCAAACGCTAAAAGAGCTGAATTATGGGCTAGAGGCGACGGTGAACTACGGATTTTTCGGCGGAATTAGCAAGGTTATGCTGGCGGTCATGGGGTTCTTTCATAACGTAACCCACAGCTGGGGCTTTTCCATAATATTATTGGCAGTATTCCTTAATCTGATACTATTTCCTCTTACCGTCAAAAGCTTTAAGTCGATGCAGAAGATGCAGGAGCTTCATCCACAGATGGAACAGCTAAAAAAACAATATAAAGACAACCCAGAGAAAATGAATAAGTCCGTTATGGAGCTTTATAAGAAATATAATATTAATCCGCTGAGTGGATGTCTGCCGATAGTGCTTCAAATGCCTATTTTTATAGCACTCTATTCTGCACTAATGAAGTCGATAGAGCTTCGTAATACAGGTTTTTTCTGGATAAAAGACCTGTCATCACCTGATGCTGTAAGGTTGCCATTCACCCTGCCGTTTCTCGGAAATAGTATAAATATACTTCCGCTCATCATGGTTGCTGCTATGGTCATGCAGCAGAAGATTTCGACGAAGACAATGGGAGGTGCGGTAACGCCCGAACAGAAAGAACAGCAGAAAATTATGTTGATAGTGATGCCCATCGTCTTCGGGTTTATTTTCTATAGCATGCCGTCAGGATTAGTGCTTTACTGGGTAGTGAATACTGCATTAACCATAGTCGAGCAATCGTCGTTAGCAAAAAATAGCGTATCAGTAGTTTGATTTTTGAAATCGGAGTGTAATCTTTTAAGTAAATGAGCGTAGGAGTAGTGATTTTTTCCACGTGGAACATTTGGTAAATGCCTAAAACAATCGCCATATGCAATCAAAAAGGTGGTGTCGGTAAGACGACAACCGCTATCAATCTTGCTACCTTTTTGGCTTTTCTCCAGAAGCGCACTCTACTTATTGACATAGACCCTCAGGGCAACGCTACGAGCGGTATTGGCATAAATAAACATAATATTAAGGAAAGCGTATATGAAATGCTCGTTGAAGATGCGGACCCAAGATCTATAATTATCAGTAGCGGTATAGACCATTTCTCACTTGCACCCTCCACATTGAGTCTTACTGGAGCTGAGGTTGAGCTTGTGGCCGTAATGGGGCGCGAATATAAATTAAAAAAAGCCCTAATATCGATATCATCCGAATACGACTACATAATTATCGATTGTCCTCCTTCCTTGGGGTTATTGACGATCAATGCTCTTGCTGCGGCGGATTCGGTCCTGATACCGGTTCAGTGCGAATACTATGCTCTCGAAGGCCTTAGTCAGCTAGTCAACACAATCAATCTAGTCAGGGAGAATATTAATTCGGCGCTTACTATCGAAGGTGTCTTGCTTACGATGGCCGATTTTAGGACTAAACTGACCACCGAAGTCATAAATGAGGCAAGGAACTTCTTTAAGGGCAGGGTTTATAATACAGTTATACCTCGCAATATTCGCTTAACTGAGGCACCTGGTTTTGGTAAACCGATAGCTCTTTACGATAAGCATTCTATCGGTGCCCAAAAATATCGAGAGTTTACCGAGGAACTGTTAGACGTTAAGAAAGATATCAATCAGCCAAATATAGCACATAGTGTAGATATCCCCAGTAATGTCAATGAGTTACAGAAGATTGGTGATATTGAGAAGAGTCAATAAAAATATCTAACGGGAGAAAACAATGTCAAACAAAGCGCTTGGTCGCGGTTTAGAAGCTCTATTGAACTCAGCGACAGCCGGATCTATCCCATCAGCGATTACGCCGCCGGTAAGCAGTGAGCAGATATTGCAGGTACCGATAGCGCAGATTAAGACTAATAAGTACCAGCCCCGACTGGAATTTGATCAGGAGAAGCTAAAAGACCTTATTAGTTCTATCAAAGAGAAAGGTGTTATTCAGCCAGTGTTAGTTAGGAAGCGTGGCGATATCTATGAGCTTATAGCAGGTGAGAGGAGATTTCGAGCGGCGAAAGAGTTGGCAATAGAAACAATACCCGCGATCGTAAAAAATGTAGCAGATATCGATATGCTCGAGATATCGCTTATTGAAAACATTCAGCGCGAAGAGCTTAATGCCATAGAAGAGGCGATCGCGTTCCAGAGATTTATTACGGACTTTGGTTTTACACAGGAGAAGATTGCACAGGCCCTGGGTAAAGATCGCTCGACGATAGCCAATACCATCAGATTATTAGGGTTGCCTAAAAAGGTACAGGATTACATTTCCAAGGGCATTATTTCAGCCGGCCACGCTAAGGCACTGTTATCTCTTCCGATGGAGATTGATCAGATCAGGGCTTGTAATCTTATAGTGAAAAAAGGCTTGTCCGTGAGGGAGACCGAATCTCTCGTCGGCCGTAGGGCGGGATCGACCAAGCCCGGCATTGAGGTTCGGAAAGAGCAGGGCATCGTAGATATAGAGAGCCATCTGCAGCAATTGTTCGGCACACGTGTTCGAATTTTACACGGGAAGAAGAGAGGTAGGATACAGATAGAATACTATTCCACAGAAGACATGAATCGCATACTGGATTTGCTAAATAAAAAAAGTTTATCCGCAACCACCAAGCCAAGCGAGGCCTCAAATTCCATAGCGATATAGAGATAGCGAGATAGCGAATAACTCTTGACGAGAAGCCGCTAAATTGATTAGAATAGACTGGCGGTATTTTGTGATATTACGTTTATTATAGGAGAGGATGTTATGGTCGAACAAACTTTAGTGCTGATTAAACCGGATGGGTTAAGTAAATCGCTTACCGGTAATGTGTTGACACGATTATCAGAAACCAAGCTCGAGATAGTAGCGTCCAGGATCGTGGAGGTATCGAAGGAGCTCGCCGAGCAGCATTACGCGATGCTTAAAGACAAACCCTTCTTCCCAGATCTTATAAAATACTTGATGGGCGGTTTTCATAAGAAAAAAGTAATGGCTCTGGTCTATTATGGAGATGACGCAATAGCCAAGATCAGAAAGATTTGCGGTGCCACGAACCCCGAAGAAGCCGATCCGGTTTCGATACGCGGCGCATACGGCCGCATTACTACCAAGGGCGTGTATGAAAATGTGATACATGCGTCAACGAATCCCGAAGAAGCAGAGCGCGAGATAAAATTATGGTTTGCTCCCGATGAGATCATAATGGATCTCTATCCGGTAAAAACGGTAAAGGGAACTTTTGAGAAGAAGATTTGGGTGTAGGGGGATATAATGATAAGGTCGATGACAGGCTTCGGTAAAGGCTCCGCAATATGTAAGAATGGCAGGGTTATCGTTGAGATAAAGACCGTAAACCATAAATATTTTGACGCCACGCTGAAGCTCCCGACGAATATAATGGCATTCGAAGACAAGATAAAGGAAATTTTGCAGAAGAATATCGTTCGCGGAAAGGTCAGCGTGAACATATCGTGTGACGGAAGATTATTGAAGGATGACAATTTTTCGATCAATAAAGATGTTGCAAAGATATATTACGCGCAGCTTATGCGGCTGAAAAAATTTCTGGATTTAGGTGGCGATATTACCGTAAATGAGCTGGTTGCTCTGCCGGGAGTGCTTAACAACGATGCCGGAGACAGAAATGTAGCGAAGGCATGGCCGGTGGTGAAATCGGCCGTAGATAATGCATTGAAGCACCTAGTCATAGATAGGGCGAAAGAGGGTAAGGCTCTTTCTGCGGACTTATTATCCAGGACCAGGAAAATAATAAAGATGCTCGGTGCGATAAAGCTTAGGGCACATCTCAATATCGATGAATATAAGAGGAGATTCGAAGACCGCGTTAAGTCGCTCACCGGAGGACGCAATATAGACATGGGAAGACTCGAGATGGAGGTTGCGATTTTTGCAAAGAATTGTGATATCTCGGAGGAGATAACGAGGCTTACCAATCATCTGGAGAATTTCACTAAAACAATATCGTCTGGGAAAGAGGTTGGGAAGAAGCTTGACTTCATAGCGCAGGAACTTCATAGAGAGATCAACACTATCGGCTCGAAGGCGAGCGATTTTAAGATAGCTAAGAACGTGATCGAGATAAAGAGCGAGATAGAAAAGATAAGAGAGCAGGCTAAGAACTTAGAGTGAGAAGGAATGTCGGAAAATTGAGTAATGGGAAGGTGTTTGTGGTGTCAGCCCCATCGGGCTGTGGCAAGACCACGCTCTGCGATAAACTGCTAAGAGCCGGGTTCGCTTTGGCGAATTCTATATCGATGACTACCCGCAGTCCCAGGCCCGGAGAGAAGAGAGGAGTCGATTACCATTTTGTTTCGAGAGAGCACTTCCTCGAGTTAGTCAAGAAGGGCGCATTTCTGGAGTACGAAGAGAATTTTGGCAATCTCTACGGCACCCCAACGGAATTCATAGAGGCCAATCTCGCCAAAGGAGCCAGCGTCCTCCTTAATGTAGATGTAAAAGGCGCCATGAAAGTCCTCCGAGCGTATCCGGATAGAAGCGTCCTGATATTTGTATTGCCGCCATCGATAAAGGTACTTAAGGAGCGACTGCATCAACGTAAATCTGATTCGCTGTCGGATATGGCCAGGAGATTGGCGTTGGCCAAGAAGGAAATATTATATAGCGATAAGTACGATTATAGAATAGTAAATGATAAACTCGAAGACGCTTATAGAGAACTCAAGCGAATAGTAAAAAAAGAATTGGAGGATTCACATAATGCATAAGGTAGACATCGCGCATTTATTTAATCAGACAGGTAGTTCATATAAACTCGTTGTGCTTGCCGCCCGACGGGCGATCGAGTTAAGTGAGGGTGCTGCGAATCTCGTGGAGGCGCCGGCTGGCGCGAAGCCTATGAACGTCGCGATCGAGGAGATCTCGGAAGGCAAGATAACCTTTAAGGTTGACGCGGAGAAATGAAGACGGACAAGAAAACTATAATTCTCGGAATCACCGGGTCGATTGCGGCATATAGGGCATGTGACATTATAAGTCTTCTCAGGAAAGACGGTTTCGATGTTCATGTACTGCTTACCAAAGAAGCTAAAGAGTTCGTCACCATATTGACACTGCAGACATTGTCGCAAAATAAAGTTATTGCGGATATGTTTGACAGTTCCGATAAGTGGAATCCTGTTCATACATCTTTGGCGGTTAAAGCCGACTTGATATTGGTAGCGCCGGCCACAGCGAATGTTATAGCCAAGCTCGCAGGCGGCTTATGCGATGATATATTGACATGCACTATATTTGCCACAGAGGCGCCGGTACTCATAGCGCCCGCTATGAATGATAAAATGTATGAGCACTCCATAACGAAATATAATATTGCGAAGCTGAAAAAGGTAGGATATCGGTTTATAGGTCCGATAAAGGGTAGGCTTGCCTGCGGATGCGATGCGGTAGGTCACATATCCGGATCAGATGACATAGCGGCTGAAGTGAAGAGGCTCGTTAAGTGACTACTGCGGCAAAAAAAACTCCGGTAGTTCTGATAGCCGCAGGCCCTACGCGCGAGAAGTTAGACCCGGTGCGGTTCATTTCCAACTATTCCACAGGAACGTTTGGTTATGAACTAGCCTATGAGGCAATAAGGCGAGGCGCTCATGTCATTCTTGTCAGCGGGCCCACGAATCTTAAGGCCCCGCAGGGAGTCAAGCTCATAGGTGTGGAGACAGCTCTCGAGATGAGAAGAGCGGTATTGGCGGAACTTAGAAAAGCCGATTATATAATAATGTCAGCGGCCGTCTGTGACTGGAGGCTCGAGAAAGTAGCGCCACGAAAGATTAAGCGCTCTTCAGGGAAGACAACCCTTCGATTAATAGAGAACCCCGACATATTAAGCGAGGTATGTGCTCATAAGGCACACAGGGTAGTTGTAGGATTTGCCCTCGAGACGGAAAATCTCGAAAAGAATGCCCTCAAAAAACTTTTCAGAAAGAATGCCGACCTTATAGTGGCAAACGCCCTTAGGAAGCAATCACCCATATTTGGCGATAATAATGTGAACGTGGTCATTATAGACAGGTTTGGTAATAGGCTCAGGGTGCGCAATAGGTCTAAAAGAGACTTGTCCAAGATTATTCTTGACAAGGTATTAAGCTTTAATATATAGTTAAAATTTTGGGGATTATATGAGAAGCTCTATATTTGCGCAACATCCTAATAATAAAGGAGTTACGATTATAGAACTTATTGTGGTGGCGCTGGCATTTTTACTAATGATTGCGGCGCTTACGCCATTTGTCCGTATGGCGCGTTTCAGGTCGCAAAGGTTTACTTGCGAGGACAATCTAAGGAAGATCAGCCTTGCCTTGCATCTGTACGCTGCGGAACATGGCGACAAATTTCCGACTAGCATAGGGGAATTATATCCGCAATACGTCGATAGTGAGAGAATTTTTGATTGTCCGGCCTCGAAAAAGAACGGCAATAAGAACGAACCTGACTATAAGTATGTATTTGGTTTAACAGAATTATCGCCGCCGAGAGAGGCCATAGTCGAAGATATCGATGGAAACCATAAGCTCTCGGGTAAGAATATATTGAGAATTGACGGCGCTATCGAGTGGGTAGACTCTAAGAGGCGGTAGGGCAAAGTAATTCGCGGCGGCTTAGCCAAGCGGTAAGGCAGAGGTCTGCAAAACCTCTATTCTCCGGTTCGAATCCGGAAGCCGCCTCCAGTTTTGTATTGATTCTCGATAGCAAAACTGTCCCATGAAGTCATAGCATTACAGTTGACGGAATTGGGACAATATATAATGTTTTACGGGCAGTTAGCGCAGTTGGTTAGCGCACCACGTTGACATCGTGGGGGTCAGAGGTTCGAGTCCTCTACTGCCCACCAGTTCTTTGGTTTGACAGTAGTATGGTGATTAGCGCAGGAGGACGAGTCCTCTCATGGGAAGGCATGAGCGAGCCTAATGTGGGACTATTGCAAAATGACAAATTCCACGTCATTCTGAACGAAGCCCAAAGGGCGAAGCGAAGAATCTATACGGTAAATAGATTCTTCGGTCGGCCGATGGCCTCCCTCAGAATGACGGAAGTTGCATTTCGCAAAAGTCCCGAAGTAGCCGAGCCCAATATCTGTAGTTGCAAGTTGACACGGTATCATCGCCGGGATGGCGAAATTGGCAGACGCAAGGGATTTAAAATCCCTCGGCCGCAAGGCCATGTGGGTTCGACCCCCTCTCCCGGCACCACCGTACCATTCACTTCGTTCGAGTACGGCGCACTTAAATAAGAGAAGGAATTATGGATCTAAGCACATTAAGACATAGCACGTCGCATATTATGGCGCAGGCGGTTAAGGCATTATGGCCGGACGTGAAGCTTGGCATAGGGCCGTCGATCGAAGATGGCTTCTATTACGATTTTGAGAAGTCCGAACCGTTCGAGCCTCAAGACCTCGAGAAGATCGAAGAAAAAATGCACGAGATCATAAGCGCCGACTACAAGTTTGAACGCTCCGAGATGAAGAAGGAAGAAGCGATTAAATTATTCAAGAAGACGAATGAGAAATATAAGATTGAGTTAATAAACGAGATTCCTGGGGAGACGGTCAGCATCTATAAGAACGGTAAATTCATCGATCTCTGCCGAGGGCCGCACATAGATTCCACCGGTCAGGTCAAATCGTTTAAGCTGTTATCTATTGCCGGCGCATACTGGCACGGCATCGAAACCAATCCCATGTTTCAGAGGATTTATGGCACGGCATTCGAGACCGAAGGGGACCTGGAGAATTATCTGAATCTTATGGAGGAGGCCCGGAAGAGGGATCATAGGGTGCTTGGCAAACAGCTCGAGTATTTCAGTTTCCATGAGGAGATAGGGGCGGGGCTCGTCCTGTATCATCCTAAGGGCGCTATGCTCAGATATATCATCGAAGATTTTATTAGAAAAGAGCATTTGAAGCGCGGCTATCAACTGGTCGTTGGCCCACACATAATGAAGAGCGACATATGGATAAAGTCAGGGCATTTCGGATATTATAAAGAGAATATGTACGTCTTTAAGATCGAAGGGCAGGACTATGCCATTAAGCCCATGAACTGCCCCGGCCATATACTCGTATATAAATCTAAGACGAGAAGCTATAGAGACCTCCCATTAAAATATTTCGAACTGGGGACCGTATATAGGAACGAGAAATCCGGAGTATTGCATGGTTTATTGCGCGTGAGAGGCTTTACTCAGGATGATGCGCATATATTCTGCCTTAGGGAACAGGCCGAAGAGGAGATAATAAAGGTCATAGACTTCGTTATGGACACACTGAATGTTTTTGGGTTCGAGGACTTTTCGGTAGAGTTGTCGACGAGGCCCGCGAAATCCATTGGCAACGACGAAGACTGGGATGCCGCGCACCATGCGCTTTCTAACGCGCTTAAGAAGAAATACCTGCGATATAGTGTTAACGAAGGTGATGGCGCTTTCTACGGCCCCAAGATCGATATCAAATTAAAAGACGCCCTGAAACGCGAATGGCAATGCGCAACGATACAATGCGATTTTGCTTTGCCGGAACGCTTTGGCCTTACGTATGTCGGTGAAGATGGAAAAGAATACCGTCCGATAATGCTTCACAGGGTCATTTTAGGATCGTTGGAACGCTTTACCGGAGCATTGCTCGAGCATTTCGGAGGAGCATTGCCGCTTTGGCTCGCACCGACGCAGGCTGTGATAATACCTGTATCGGAAAAATCTTTGAGTTACGCGAAGAAGGTTGAGAAGGCCTTAACGGAGAATGGCTGCCGGACGGAACTTGATTACAGGAACGAGAGACTGCAGAAGAAGATCCGTGATCACGAGATAGAGAAGGTGCCGTATATGCTTATCGTCGGTGAGAAAGAGGCCGCGGACGGTTCGCTCTCGGTGAGATCTAAGGCACAGGGTGAGATGGGGCGAGTTATGATGGACGATTTTATTCAGATGGTAAAAAAAGAGATACAGGAAAAGGTTAAGTAACGAATCTCTTCGGGATAAGACCCGGAGTTGTTGACGAAATCCTCCGAAGCATCCGGTATCTTTACGGTTTACTGCGCAGGGGGATCAAATAGAAAGGGTAGGGTGATCGGGTATCGCAAGACAAGACCTCAGAATTAATAACAGGATAAGAGCGAGAGAAGTCAGGGTGGTGGGCGAGGCCGGAGAACAACTGGGTGTAATGGCAACGCCGGACGCAATAAAATGCGCAGAGGAAGCAGGATTGGATCTGGTCGAATTAGCTCCGACCGCCGTGCCTCCCGTATGCAGAATAATAGACTACTCTAAATATAAATACGAGCAGGAGAAGAGAGAGAAAGAAGCCCGCAAAAAACAGCGCGTGATACATATAAAAGAGGTCAGGATGAGCCCGAAGATCGGCGAGCATGACTATCAGTTCAAGCTTCGCAATCTGGAGGATTTCTTGAAACGCGGTGATAAGGTTAAAGTTACGATGATGTTTAAGGGGCGCGAAATGTCCCACATCAGCTTGGGAAGAAAGATCCTCGACAGGCTGGCCAGTGAAATATCGGCTGTTGGCGAGATAGAGGAGGCGCCGAGGTTAGAAGGGCGTATCATCGGAATGGTGATAAGGGCGAAGTGATTAATCGATAGCTAATAGTTGGTAGTTGATGGATCGATTTTCGATAACTATAAACTATGAGCTTAAGAACTATTAACATGGGAGGCAAAATGCCAAAGCTAAAGACAAATAAGAGCGCGAAGAAGAGGATAAGGATATCCAAGAAAGGCAAAGGCAAGCACTTCAGGGCGGGCCGGGGCCATCTCTTGATGATGAAGAAATCGAAAAGGAAAAGGCAGCTTGGAAGGCCTGCGTTCATTGCAGAAGGTGAGATGAAGAGTATAAAGAAGATGTTGCCTTACGGAGCATAACAGTAATTACCAGGAGGAATAACTAATGCCAAAAGTCAAACATGCGGTTGCGACCAGGCGGCACAGGAAAAGAGTTCTGAAAGCGGCCGAAGGTCAATACGGCGGCAGGTCGCGTTTTTACAGACGCGCAAAAGAATCAGTCGCTAAGGGAATGATGTACAGTTATAGGGATCGTAAGGCCAAGAAGAGGAATTTCAGATCCCTCTGGGTAGTCAGGATAAACGCTGCTTGTAGAGAGAACGGTATAACATACTCGAAGTTTATAGCCGGGCTTGCCAAGATAAAAGTTGTATTGGACAGGAAGGTCCTTGCCGATATAGCGGTTACCGATAAGAAGGTATTTGCTAAGCTGGTCGAGGCCGTAAAAGCATAGATATGAAAGACCGTATAAAGGTTATCACCGAAGAGGCGCTGAAGGAGATAGGCGCCTGTCGGGCCGGTGAGGATACCGTAGAGGCCTTGAGGGTAAAATATCTTGGGCGTAAGGGTATAATTACGGAGTTGTTTAAACAGATAGGCTCTGTCCCCGCCGAAGATAAACCCGAGATCGGTAAGCTTATCAATATTCTGAAAGAGAGCGTTACTCGTTCCCTCGATGAGAAGTCCCTGCTTGTCCCGAGCGCCGAAGAAAAAGCCCCCCCGATAGACGTTACTCTGCCGGGTGAGAGCGGTCATATCGGCAGGATCCATCCGATCACCAGGACCATAGATGAGATAAATTCTCTATTTGTCTCTCTCGGTTTCAGGATAGTAGAGGGGCCGGAGATAGAGACCGAGCACTATAATTTCGAGACGCTGAATATTCCGCTCGAGCATCCATCCAGGGACGCCTTTGATACATTTTATGTATCGTTCGAAAAAAAGACGCTTCTGCGTAGTCACACCTCTCCCGTCCAGACCCGCTTTATGGAAAAGAACAGGCCGCCTTTTGCCATAGTTGTTCCCGGGCGCGTATTCAGGCCGGACGCTACGGATGCGTCACATTCATTTATGTTTCATCAGGTGGAAGGGCTTGTCGTAGGGCAGGACATTAAGTTCTCCGACCTAAAAGGCACGCTTACAACTTTCGCAAGACAGATGTTTGGCAAGGAAGTGCGCATGCGTTTTCGCCCGAGCTTCTTTCCATTCACCGAACCGAGCGCCGAGGTGGACATATCATGCATAGTTTGCGGCGGTAAGGCGGGAGAAAAGCGCTGTTCGATGTGCGGCGGTAAGGGATGGCTTGAGATAATGGGAGCCGGCATGGTGAACCCAAAGGTCTTCGAAGCAGTCGGCTATAATCCGGAAAAGGTGACAGGATTTGCATTCGGGATGGGAGTTGAGCGCATAGCTATCCTGAAGTACGGAATAAATGATATACGCTTATTTTTCGAAAACGATCTCCGGTTCCTAAGGCAATTTTAATATGAAGATATCGTACAGTTGGTTAAAGGAATACGTAAACATCTCATTAGCCCCCGATAAGCTGGCCCATCTTCTTACTATGGCGGGATTAAGCGTCGAGTCGGTGAAGCGCTTCGGGGATGATTATGTCTTTGAGATAGAGATCACAGCGAACAGGCCCGACTGGCTTTCAGTGATAGGCGTTGCCCGCGAAATAGCCGCGCTTACAGGCGAAAAACTTAAGGCGCCGAAGGTGGCAAATATTAAGGCGGGTTCCTCGGTCGCCGGATTAAAGGTACGTATCGAAGAAAGATCTCTATGTCCGAGATATACGGCCAGGGTCATCAGAAATGTGAAGGTTGGCGAATCTCCGGCTTGGTTACGCGCGCGCATAGAAGCTATGGGCCTGAGAAGTGTTAATAACATCGTCGATATAACGAACTTCTGCCTCTTTGAGACGGGTGAGCCAATGCATGCGTTTGATTTTGACAAAATATCGCTCGGCGAAATATTTATTAGGAAGGCGCTCGAAGGCGAGAAGGTCGTGTCTATCGAAGGGACCGAAAAGACTCTCGATAAGTCCATGCTCGTTATTGCTGATGGTAAGAAGACGATCGCAATAGCGGGCGTGATGGGAGCAGCGAATACGGAAGTTACCGGGGCGACTAAGAACATATTGCTCGAGGCGGCATATTTTGATCCCGTATCTGTAAGAAGAACATCGAGAAAGCTTGCGATCTCGACGGAGTCCAGTTACCGGTTTGAGCGCCGGGTAGATCCGGACAATATAGTCTGTTCCTCTAACAGGGCTCTTGAGATTATAATTAAGATAGTAGGAGGGGAACCCGGGCCCCTGATCGATATGGGCAATAAAGAGACGAAAAAGAATGCCATTAATTTGAGAATCGAGAAGGTTAATAAATTGCTCGGAACCGAGATCTCTGCCTCTATTATGAAAAAGATTGTCCTTGCGCTTGGAATTAAAATAAAGGGGTCATCCGGTAAAAAGATGGCCCTCGAGGCCCCGAGCTTCAGATGTGACATTAAAAATGAAATCGACGTTATCGAAGAGATCGCCAGGGTATACGGTTACGATAAGATACCGATTACGCTCCCCAAGATAGTGGAACAGCCTACGAGATTCGATCGAACCATGGTTGTGCGTAAAAAGATCAGGGAATGCTTAACGGCTCTTGGCTCAGACGAGATAATAACATATAGTCTTTTGAGCAGAAAGATGGTGGAAGCATCCGAGGCATCCGGCGATTCGATCGTCGGTATAGCCAACCCGCTCACGAACGAGCAGGAGATGATGAGACCGAACCTTCTATCCGGAATGATGAACGCTATCCTTTGGAATATAAACAGAAAGACGAAAGACCTGAAGCTCTTCGAGATAGGTAATGTCTATTTTAAAAAAGATGAGAAATACGGCGAACGGATGCATCTGGCCATCGGAATTACCGGAGAAAACGCTGTGGGCTGGGTGAGGGGATCGTCCGGAGCGAATTTCTTTGGGTTAAAAGGTATGATAGAGACGCTGTTCATGGAGCTTGGCATAGAGGCGCCGGAGTTTAAGTGCGCAAGGAAGAACGGTTTCCTGTCTGGCGAATGCGCTGAGATATCGATTGCCACAGAGAGCGTTGGAATGATGGGGCGCATATCCGGTAAAGTACTCCACAACTTTGATATTAAGGAAAATGTTTACATGGTCGAGATCAATCTCGATACCCTATTAAAATACGTAAAGCTGGAAAAGCGCTTTGTCGAACTGTCGAGATATCCATCGGTATTTAGAGACATATCGATACTGGCTGAAAAAGGCCTGCCGAATGCCGAGCTCGTATCCGCGGCCAAGATTGCCGGCGGATCGATCTTAAGAGATATCAGGCTTATAGATAGATATGAAGGCAAGCAGATACCCGAGGGTAGACAGAGCCTTACCTATAGGCTCGAATACTGTGATCCATCGAAGACTCTCGAGGAAAAGGATGTGCTCGATATTCATGGTAGAGTTTTGGGCGAGCTTGAGGCCAAATTTGGCGCAAAGCTCAGGTAGTTGGCGAAGGACTGAGGAGCTTTGCAGAGCTTGCTTTTGGTAAATTTTATGATACACTTTAGATAGAAGAAAAATATCCCTGCGGTGCGCGCGATTTTGATCGAATAATCTTGAACCTTTAGCACTAAAATAGGGAGCCTAACTAAGTGTACGCCACGGCGTATGCGCGAGGGCACCCACCTGTTATAAACAGGATCAAGATAATTCAAATCTCAACGCCACTCGCGGGGATTTTTATTGGCTCGCGATATTTTTAGCTATAGCGTACGGGCGGCTACCCAATCAGCCACTACCATACAGATGAAGCAATTAAATGTAGCGGGGGATTATGGATTTGTTTGGGGAAGAGAAGAAGGATAAGGGCTATGAGCCGCTGGCGGCAAGATTAAGGCCGAGGACGCTCGATGACTTCGTCGGGCAGGAAGCGATATTAGGTAAGGATAAGCTGTTACGCCGCTTGATAGAGACGGATAAGATCTCATCCTTGATATTCTATGGTCCGCCCGGATGCGGCAAGACGACCCTTGCTCTAATAGTAAGCGAGAAGACCAAATCCCACTTTGAGCGGATTAACGCGGCGTCGAATAATGTGGCCGATATGAGGCGCATAATAGACGGGGCTAAGAAGCGTGAGATGGTCGGGCAAGGGCGTACGATCCTCTTAGTAGATGAGATACATCGCTTCAATAAGGCTCAGCAGGATGTGCTGATGCCCGACGTTGAAGCCGGAAACCCCGTTCTGATAGGAACGACTACGCACAATCCATTTTTCTACGTTAATAACGCGCTTCTTTCGCGCTCCCAAGTATTTGAGTTTAAAAAATTATCCGATAATGACGTCATCAATATAATTAAGCGCTCGCTCAAAGATAAAGAGGTTGGGCTGGGGAAGATCCCGATAGAGATCGACGAAGATGCCCTTAAACATCTCGCCAAGACGTCCGAAGGTGATGCCAGGCGGGCCCTTGGCGCGATCGAGGTTGGGGCTTTATCTACCGGCGCCGGTAAAGATAGCAAGGTCCATTTTACTCTTAAGATAGCGGAAGAGTCTATACAGAAGAAGGCCGTCGTATACGATAAGGATGAGGATGAACATTATGATACGATATCAGCATTCATAAAGTCGATGCGCGGATCAGATCCAGATGCGGCGCTCTATTGGATGGCTAAGATGATCTATGCGGGTGAAGATCCGCGCTTTATCGCGCGACGTATCGTGATATGCGCCTCTGAGGACGTCGGTAATGCCGATCCACAGGCGCTTATCATAGCTAACGCGGCCCTGCAGGCGTCCGAGTTTGTCGGAATGCCGGAGGCGCGAATACCGTTGGCACAGGCGGCGGTTTATGTGGCATGTGCGCCAAAGTCAAACGCCGCATACCTCGGCATCGAGGCCGCTCTCAAAGACGTTGAATCGGGTAAGGTGCTCGATGTGCCGGACCACCTGAAGGACGCGACCCTCGACAAGGATGCTCTCGGTCATGGCAAAGGCTACCAGTATGCTCATGATTTTAAGGATCATTATGTAAAGCAGGAATATAAGCCATCCAGCATTCAATACTATATACCTACGACGATGGGCTACGAAGCGAAGATCAAGGAGTGGCTGGAGAAGCTGAGGAGTCAATGAATAGAAAGGCAATAGTATTATTTTCGGGTGGGTTGGATAGTATACTCGCTGCGCGGCTCATGATGGAGCTGGGCGTTGAAATTCACTGCGTAACTTACTTTATCGAGTTTGCTATGTGCGGAGGAGGACCGTCTGCGGCTGTCAAAGCTGCGAATATGCTGGGCGTGTCGTTAAAGGTAGTCGATATAACGGCCGAGTACCTCGAAATGTTTAAGAAGCCGAAGCATGGCTACGGCGCTAATATCAATCCGTGCATCGATTGTAAGATATTCATGCTAAAGAAGGCTAAGGAATACATGCACGAAGTCGGTGCGTCATTTCTCGTGACGGGTGAAGTGCTGGGGGAGCGGCCTATGTCACAACGCAAGGACGCGCTCAATATAATCGAAAAATGTGCGGGAGTGCGCGGCATATTGCTGAGGCCGTTGTGCGCAAAGCTGCTCACGCCTACTATTCCTGAAGCAGAAGGCGTTATTGATCGGGAGAAGCTTCTCGATATCAGAGGACGCAGCAGAAAGCCGCAATTTGCGCTTGCGGAAAAGTTTGGCATAAAAGAATATCCGAATCCTTCGGGAGGATGCCTTTTAACTGACCCGGGATTCACCAAGCGCGTGCGTGATCTTATGGCCCACGAAGGACTGAGCGTTCGCGGCTTGGCACTGCTGAAAATGGGGCGTCACTTCCGGCTGGGCGAAACAACTAAGCTTATCATAGGAAGGGACAGTGAAGAGAATGATGGTTTGACACGGCTTCTAAAGAAAGGCGACATCTGTTTCAGGCTGAGGGACCATGAGGGGCCTCTTGCGGTCTTGATTGGGCCATGCGATGATGAGCTGATAAAACTCGCGGCCGCAATGGCGGCTCATCATACAAAGCATCGAGGTACGGATGCGCTGAATATGCTTTGCTGGAGCTATGGGCAGAGCGCCATGAGCGTTCTCGTCGTAAAGGCGTCGTCCGCCGATGAGATCGCCAAAGTAAGGATTTGACAGATCCTCTCGGGAGTGTTTTAATGAATAAAATGAAGAAAAAGATACGTGGTATAAAATCGGGCAGTCTTTATCTCGTCGTAAGCGAAGAATATGGGAACGGTAGGAGCGCGATAGAGATCGTCGAAGCCGCTATAGCCGGAGGTGTTGACATATTACAGCTTCGGGAAAAAAAGAAGTCCGGTCAGGAGCTGATAGAGTTAGGAACAAAAATTGCAAAACTCTGCAGAGACAGCGGTGTGATATTTATAGTTAACGACGATCCCATGCTTGCCAAGAGGGTTGATGCCGACGGAGTTCATTTGGGGCAGGAGGATATGGGCCGGTTCTCGGTAGAGATGGCCCGCGACGCTATCGGGCCGGACAGGATCATAGGCGTCTCAACACATTCTCTTGAGGAATTCAAAAAATCCTCGGCTGACGATGTTGATTATCTGGCTTTTGGACCGATATTCCAAACGAAGACAAAAACTTACTGCATAGGGACGAAAGAGATAAAGGAGATAGTGGAATTTTCGGCCAGGCCGGTTTTTTTTATAGGCGGCATAGATCTGTCGAACATCGATAACGTGCTTGACGAAGGCGCCTGTAATATAGCGCTGATACGGGGCATTACCGAAGCGGCTAATATATCGGTGAGGACCAAAGAATTTAAAGAAAAACTTAATAAGCATAACAAGGCCAAGAGGCGGGCGTGAATATAAATATAAATGGAAAACAGGTAGAGGTCGAAGGCGTTAAAAACATTTTCGACGTTGTTAATAAGCGGGCTCTTGCGCCTGAAAAAATAGTGGTAGAGCATAATCATTGTATCATCTCCAGAGAAGATTGGCATAAGGTTGCTTTGAGAGAGAACGATAATCTGGAGATAGTGAGTTTCGTAGGGGGAGGATAGTAGTGTCGGACCATTTAAATATAGGCGGTAAGGCGATAATCAACAGGCTCTTTATCGGAACGGGGAAGTATGCCGATTACGCGGTCATGGAACGCGCGCTGAAGGAGGCAAGGATTGAAGTGGCTACGGTCGCGTTAAGACGCGTTGACATCTCTGCCTCGGGCGAGAATATTTTAGATTATATCCCAAAGGATATAATCATTATGCCGAATACCTCAGGGGCAAGGACGGCGGATGAGGCAATACGTATGGCGCGCCTCGCCAGGGCGGGAGGATTGACGAATTGGATAAAGATAGAGGTTATACAGGATAATAAATATCTACTACCCGACAATCTCGAAACGGTCAAGGCTACGGAGGTCCTGGCGAAAGAGGGGTTCGTCGTATTGCCATACATGAGTCCGGATTTATCTATGGCCAGGCGGCTGGTAGATGCAGGAGCCAGCGCTATCATGCCGCTGGGATCGCCGATAGGCTCGAACCGTGGCGTGAAGACGAGAGAGCTCGTCGAAATATTGGTGCGTGAAATAAGAGTACCGGTTATTGTCGATGCCGGGCTCGGGTCACCATCGGACGCATGTGAATGCATGGAGATGGGATGCGCCGCGGTGCTTGTAAATACGGCTATCGCGGTAGCAGAAGATCCCGTAGGAATGGCCAAGGCCTTTGCGAGCGCTGTATGGGCTGGTCGACTGGCATACGTTTCAGGGTTGCCGGCAAGTTCCGCAAAAGCGAATGCCTCCTCACCGCTTACCGGATTCCTCCGGGACGACGTGAATAAATCCGCATGAGTTATTATGATACATATCTGCGTTACAGAGAGTGCGACTGGAACAGCCTTTTTGCCGAACCATCCGAGCGCCTTGTAAATAATGCCTTAGATGACGAAGAAGTCACGGTAGAGCAATTTTTGGCCATGCTCTCGAAAAATGCTGTACCACGCCTGGAGGAGATGGCCCGCCGGGCCCACGAACTGACCTTAAGATATTTCGGCCGCACCATACAACTCTACACCCCGCTCTATCTTTCTAACTATTGCGACAATAGATGCGTCTATTGCGGATTTAATGCAGATAATGCTATCAGTAGGAAGCTGTTGTCAGCTGAAGATCTGGAGCGCGAAGCATCCCTCATATCAGCCACGGGGCTAAAGCACATACTGGTCCTTACGGGTGAGTCGAGGCAGATGAGCCCGGTGAGTTATATTAAAGAGTGCATTGAAATATTGCGCAAATACTTCACGTCCATATCGATAGAGATATATGCGCTTACCGAAAATGAATATGCGGAACTCGTTGGTGCCGGAGTGGACGGCCTTACGATATATCAGGAAGTTTACGACGAGAATATATACGCCGAAATGCATCCGATCGGACCGAAGAGTGACTATAGGTTCAGGCTCGACGCCCCAGAACGTGGCGCGCGCGCAGGCATTAGAGTTGTTAATGTAGGTGTTTTGTTCGGCCTCGACGATTGGCGCAAAGAAACATTCCTTATGGGGCTGCACGCAAAATATCTTCAAGATAAGTTTCCCGATGTCGAGGTAGGCGCATCGATACCGAGGCTACAGCCCCACGCGGGCAGTTTTATTTCCACGCACGTTGTGACGGATGCCGATATAGTGCAGGCGATACTGGCACTGCGCATATTTCTTCCGAGATTATCGTTAACCATTTCGACCAGAGAGAGCGCGCGATTTCGGGAAAATATCTTGCCGCTGGGGATTACACGCATGTCCGCCGGATCGAGTACATGCGTGGGAGGGCACACTGCCGAAGCTATTGGGCCTGGCGAGAGGGTTCCGCAGTTTGAGATATCGGATATGCGCGATGTAGCCGGCATTAAAGAGATGCTGAAGAATAGAGGGTATCAGCCTGTGATGAAGGATTGGGTAAGCGTATGAGCGCGGGCGCCTTTCGGGCAAATCTTATAAATAAACTGGGAAGTGAAAACTTTGGCAAAATACAGGATACGACGGTTGGCATAGCCGGGGCGGGCGGATTGGGCTCGAATTGCGCCTTGAACCTGGTTAGGGCGGGCGTAAAAAAGTTCATAATTATAGATTTCGATCGTGTTGAGCCGTCGAACCTGGACAGGCAGTTCTATTTTTTAGATCAGGTGGGAATGGTGAAGGTCGAAGCGCTGAAAAATAATCTGCTCAGAATTAATCCGGATCTAGAGTTGACACTCATAAGTAAGAAGGTGGCCAAGGATAATGTTGAAGAGCTATTTCATGGATGCGACATTGTAGCTGAGTGTCTGGACATGGCAGAGTCGAAACGAATGCTTGTAGAAGAGCTGATGAAGATGGGCAAATTCATTGTATCAGCTTCCGGGTTAGGCGGCATAGGCTCAAGCGATGAAATAAAGACGCACGTTATTAAAAAGAATCTTATTATGATCGGAGACCTGAAATCCGATATCTGCAACAAACCAGCCCTTTCCCCGCGCGTTAACGTAGCCGCCGCAAAACAAGCCGACGCCATTCTCGAACGAATCCTTTCCTGAGACTCACTTGTACCGTTTGCAATTTTAAACCTTCACACTGTCCCCTTTTTTAAGATTAAGGCTGTCCCTGAATATGATTATAAGTATCTATAAAATATAGGGTGGGGACACGTTTAATATTAAAAAAGGGGACATGTTAAAGGTTGGATTCCCCAAACGGTACAAAGTAGTTTATTTTAGGAAAACACTTGACAAAATCTTGTTTGAAGGTATAATATGACTAAGTTAATCATATTAGTCGTATTCAAATATCGGAGAAGGATTTATGAAGATCACATATAAAGGGGATTATGCACTAAAGGCGATGCTCGAACTTGCCTTGCGCTACGAAGAAAATAGCGATAGCATAATTCCTATTAACGAAATAGTGAAGTTCGGTGATATGCCCAAGAAATTCTTAGAGCAGATACTGTTAACCCTGGTAAGGGCGGGATTTGTGAAATCAAAGCGTGGCTCAGGCGGTGGGTTCTATCTGGCACGATCTCCTAAAGACATAACGATCGGGGAGGTCATCAGGTTAATAGAGGGCCCGATCGAGCCGATCGCATGTGTAAAAGAAGGATACCACGGCTGTGCCGATGTCAGAACCTGTATATTAAGGAATGTTTGGCAGGAGGTCGCGCAAGGTATTTCGGTGGTGGTAGACACAATTACTTTTCAAGATCTGGTCGGTCGATACAAAGCGAAGACTCGGAGCAGTAGCTACGAGTATATTATATAAGGAAGATGGAATATAAAAACGGGAGGTAGGACAAGATGAGCAGAATAGATCAAAAGCTGAAGATAGAGACGTTGGCTTTACATGGCGGGCAGGAGCCTGACCCTACCACGGGATCCAGAGCCGTGCCAATCTACCAGACGACCTCGTACCAATTTAAGAGCACCGAACACGCCGCGAGCCTCTTCGGCTTGAAAGAATTCGGCAATATTTACACGCGCCTGATGAACCCGACCACAGATGTATTCGAAAAACGGATAGCGCTTCTCGACGGCGGTGTAGGAGCATTGGCTGTATCGAGCGGGCAATCGGCGATAACCCTCGCCATCCTTAATATAGCGCAGGCCGGCGACGAGATTGTCTCGGCCGATAATCTGTATGGCGGGACGTACAATCTGTTTCACTATACTCTGGCGAGATTAGGAATTAATGTTAAATTTGTAAAGTCGAACGATCTTGCGGCATTTCAGGCCGCGATCACTCCGAAAACAAAGGCCATATATGCCGAGTCGATAGGCAATCCTAAGCTGGATGTGGCCGACCTCGAAGGTATTTCGAAGGTGGCGCATAAGAGCGGCATACCATTCATACTGGATAATACCGTATCGCCATATCTGCTTCGGCCGATAGACCACGGCGTCGATATAGTGGTATACTCGGCTACGAAGTTCATAGGTGGTCACGGAACGAGCCTGGGAGGAGTGATAGTTGACTCAGGCAAATTTGACTGGACGGGTGGAAAGTTCCCGCTAATAGCCGATCCGGATCCGAGCTATCATGGAATTAAGTTTGTCGAAGCGCTAAAGGGTCTCGGTAATATCGCTTATATAATTAAGGCGAGAGTCACGCTTCTGAGAGATTTAGGGCCGGCAGTTTCTCCGTTCAATGCTTTCCTGTTTTTGCAGGGTCTCGAGACTCTGCATCTGAGGATGATCAGACATTCCGAGAATGCGCTGGCGGTTGCGAAGCACCTGGGGAAGCATCCGAAGGTGGGCTGGGTAAATTATCCCGGGCTGGAATCTAGCCCTGAAAAGGCAAGAGTCCAAAAATATCTTAAGAAGGGTGCGGGCGCGATCATCGGCTTTGGCATAAAGGGCGGGCTGGAGTCGGGTAAAAAATTTATCAATTCGCTCGAGCTTATATCGCACCTGGCTAACGTCGGAGATGCCAAGAGCCTGGCGATACATCCGGCCACCACTACCCATCAACAGCTATCCGCGAGCGAGCAGTTAGCGACTGGTGTGACGCCCGACTTTATAAGGCTGTCGATAGGAATAGAGCATATTGATGATATAATAGCGGATATAGACCAGGCCCTTAGCAGAGCCTAATAATATCTGAAAGGCAGACATGGCTAGAATATTTAAAGATATAACTGAAACGGTAGGGCATACACCGCTTGTCAGGATCAATAAGTTGACATCGGGTTCAAAGGCAACGGTGCTGGCGAAGCTCGAGAGCTTTAATCCGATGTCGAGCGTGAAGGACAGAATAGGTGTTAACATGATAGCGTCCGCCGAAGAGTGCGGTATATTGAAAAAAGGCGCTGTTATCATAGAACCGACGAGCGGTAACACCGGAATAGCGCTTGCATTCGCATCCGCTGCCAAGGGATATAAGCTAATATTGACGATGCCGGATACGATGAGCGTCGAAAGAAGACAATTATTGAAGATTCTCGGAGCTGAGATAGTCCTGACGGAGGGCGTTAAGGGCATGAAGGGAGCTGTAGATAAGGCGGAGGAGCTTGCTAAAAATACGCCGGGCAGTTTTATACCTCAGCAGTTCAATAATCCATCGAATCCCGATATACACAGGCGGACCACAGCGGAAGAGATCTGGGATGATACGGACGGCAAAGTCGACGCATTCGTTGCCGGCATAGGAACCGGCGGGACAATAACAGGCGTGGGAGAGGTGCTTAAGAAACGAAACCCTTTCGTTAAAATAATAGGCGTTGAACCCATCGATTCACCTGTGCTTTCGGGTGGTGAGCCCGGCCCTCACAAGATCCAGGGCATAGGCGCCGGATTCGTTCCAAAAGTATTGAATATGAAGTTATTGGATGAGATAATAAAGGTGTCGAGTGAAGATTCCGGCACCGTTGCCAAAAACCTGGCTCGCCAGGAGGGAATCTTTGTCGGCATATCCAGCGGTGCTGCGATGTGGGCGGCATTAGAGGTAGCTAAAAGAAAAGAGTTTGAAGGACGTACTATAGTGGTAGTGCTTCCCGACACGGGGGAACGCTATCTCTCAACGTGGTTATTTCAGGAGTTCTTAGGATGACAGATAAGAAACATAGCTTAGACACAGTGAATATTCAATACTACACATTTGCCGAACATCCAAACGAGCTGAAGCTCGTCTCAGGCAAAAGCCTGGGCCCCATCACGCTTGCCTACGAGACATATGGAGAATTGAATAAAGAAAAGTCCAATGCCATCCTCGTAGGACATGCCTTATCGGGCGATGCGCATGCCGCAGGATTTCATAAGGGCGACAAAAATCCCGGCTGGTGGGATGGCCTGATAGGGCCACAGAAGGCGATCGATACCGATAAATATTTTGTCATCTGTTCCAACGTTATCGGAGGTTGTAAGGGAAGCACAGGACCTGCGTCGATAAATCCTAAGACCAGCAAGCCGTACGGTCTCGATTTTCCAATAATCACGATCGAGGATATGGTTAGGGCCGAGAAATATCTTATAGACCATCTGGGCATAAAAAGACTGCTCTCCGTGATAGGCGGATCGATGGGTGGGATGCAGGCCCTACAATGGGTTGCGTTATATCCGGATCATGTGCAGAGCGCCATACCTATAGCGACCGCGCTAAAGCATTCTCCTCAGCAAATAGCATTTGATGAGGTTGGCAGACAAGCGGTGATGGCTGATCCGACATGGAATAAGGGGGACTACTATGACAAACCGGATAAGCCTGAGAAGGGTCTGGCGGTAGCGCGCATGATAGGCCACATTACATATATGAGCGATACATCGATGGAGGAGAAGTTCTCCCGGCGTCTTAAGGATAAAGACTACAACTTCGATTTCACAGCGGATTTTGAAGTCGAGGGTTATTTAAGGTACAGGGGCGATAATTTCGTCAAGAGATTCGACCCGAATTCGTATCTTTATATAACTAAGGCCATGGACTACTTCGATGTCTCAGGCGAAAAGCTTATATCTAAGGCAAAGGCCTCGAGCGTCAGATTTTTGGTGATAGCGTTTAAGTCGGACTGGCTCTATCCACCTTACCAGGTTCAGGATATCGTCAGACAGCTCAAAATTAAAGGTTGTGACGCAACGTATTGCGAAGTGAAGTCGACCTATGGCCATGATGCGTTCCTTCTGGAGATCGAGGAGGAGACGCACCTGATTAAGCATTTTCTAAACAAGACTTTTCACGGGTATAACGTAGTGAGGTAATATGAGCTTCGATCCTATAAGCCTGGATCACAGAATCATATATCAGCTGATCGCCCCTGGCGCCAGGGTGCTGGATCTCGGTTGTGGCGATGGGGAGCTCATGTACCTTTTGGCTAAGGATAAGAATGTCAAGGTTCAGGGGATCGAGATCGACGAGGAAGCGATATATAAATGTGTAGCCAGAGGCTTGAGTGTTTTTCATGGTGATATCGACAGCGGATTAAAAGAGTACCCCGACGATTCGTTCGACTATGTGATACTAAATCAGGCCATGCAGCAGGCTAAGAAAGCAGACTTTGTGATCACGGAAGCGCTCAGGGTCGGGAAGAAACTGATCATCGGATTTCCAAACTTTGGCCACATAAATGCGCGGGTCAGCCTATTCTTCAGAGGAAAGACGCCCGTGACGCCGTCACTACCATACCGCTGGTACAATACGCCCAACCTGCATTTTCTGACGATAAGTGATTTTAAATCATACTGCGCCGACAGAAAGATAAAAATATTGGAAAGTCGATATCTCAGCGGCAATAGAATAGTGTATATCTGGCCGAATTTATTTGCGACCGACGCGATATTCGAGATGACAAAATAGTGGTAAAAAATAAAAAAATCAAAGTCGGCGACAGAAGTGTCGAAGCGCTCCTATTCGAGCTGTCGGATAAAAATCTTATAGTCTTAAGGGGTTCCCGTGGCTATATCATGTGCGGCTATCTGAATTTAAAAGTGGCTGAGAATTTCAAGGATGTTGCTGTCAAGATAACGGGTGTATCTACGATAGAAGGGGCTCTTGGCGCTGTCGTTCATTCCTGCACGAGCCGAGCGCGCGGGCTGGGAATCCATAAAGGGCAGAAGATTACGGACGTATTGGGTATCATCGCCTGAGTAGCAGTCGACAGGAAGGACCGTTTTCCGGATGGAACACTTTATTCATATATTTCTACACTATCTTAAAGAGGTCGTGCCGGCTCTGGCCGCGGGATTTTTGATAAGCGGTATCGTCCATGAGCTGGTGCCGGAGGACATAGTAGGCAAGTATCTCGGTTCCGGCGGAATCATGCCGATATTTTATGCAAGCCTTATCGGGACACTTCTGCCCATATGCTGTTGGGGTACGCTTCCCATAGCCGTAAGCTTCTATAAAAAAGGAGCGAAGCTCGGGCCCGTGCTGGCATTTCTCGTGGCTACACCCGCGACTTCGATAAGCGCACTACTCGTCTCCTACAGCATTATGGGACCGCTATTCACCGTCTATATATTCTTTGCCGTAATAATAATGGGAATCACGGTAGGTTTGGTCGGCAATTCCATCAAATACACCCAAAGGGTCTCCGAAGAACCTGCCAAATGTTCGCATTGCGAGCGCGACCCCGGGCATATCCACATGCATAAAAAGAAGACGGCAGGTGGGCGAGCCGTATCTATTTTAAAATATGCATGCATAAAGATGCCGCAGGAAATAGGCCTGGAGCTCTTTGTCGGTCTTATCCTGGCATCTTTTGTGGCGGTATTCCTGCCGATAGGAAATTTTATAAAGACATTTCTGGGTAATTGGATCGGTTACGCCTTCGCCATAATATTCGGAATCCTGACATACATATGCTCTACGGCCACCGTGCCCCTCGTAGACAGCCTCGTGCGTCAGGGCATGAATGTGGGCGCCGGAATGACTCTTCTCCTGATTGGCCCGGTAACGAGTTACGGCACCATCCTTGTGTTGTATAAGGAGTATGGGAGTAAAGTCCTGGTGATATTTTTAGTGACATTGATAATAGTATCGCTTACACTAGGCGTTGGTTTTGAGGCGATAGTTAATCATCTTCATCATCCCGTCTAAAAAGAAGACTATATTGTCTTTTAGCGGCATAGTGATATAATGAAGCATAGGTAGGAGATGTATGCGACAGAAGAGAGCCATTTTAATAATATCAATCCTTATAGTAGCCGGTGCGACTATTTACGGGATTGTGGTGAGAGCAGTTCACGCTCAGGGCGCCGGAGACCATCCCGAGACAACGTTCTCGGAAAAGCTCGGCACTATCCTACAGAACCAGAAGTCTATAATGGAAGACCTCGCCTCGATTAAAGAGGACCTCAGGATCATAAAGATAAGAGTGACACAGTCCCAATAGCGCCTATGGCAAACACGCGCAAATAATAAGGGTAGTTTTAATGGCGGGAGAACATGTAGCGTATCTGGGAGCATTTACGGCAGGAGTGCTGACATTTCTTTCGCCGTGCATATTTCCCCTGATACCTTCGTTTATAGCGTATATAGCCGGCGTCTCTTACAGCGAATTGACCGACGAGCAGAAAGATGTGCGCAGGAAGACGGTATCGCACACCATATTCTTTATTATAGGATTCTCGGTCGTATTTATTTTATTGGGGCTTACCGCAACAGCGGTAGGTAAGGCGCTCTTCGCGTATCAAAAGTTTATCAGAATTGCCGGCGGCGCGCTTATAATAATATTCGGCATAACATTGACCGGTATTATTAAGATGGGGTTTCTGGAAAAGAGCCTCCATATGCAATTTCGCGCCAAGAAAGCGAATTATATAGGTTCTTTTTTGATCGGTGTGACATTTGCCGCGGCATGGACGCCCTGCGCCGGGCCGCTATTCGGGTCTATACTCGTGATAGCCGGGACCGAGGGTAGTGTGATCGAGGGCGCGAAATTACTGGCATTATATTCCCTGGGCATAGGAGTCCCGTTTCTGATCACGGCTTTGGCAATGCAGACGTTCCTGGCTTACTTAAACCGGTTCAAAAAAATAATGATGTATATTAATAGGGCCGCCGGCGCTATTCTCATAGTAGTCGGAATCCTTATAATAACGGATTCGCTGAATGTAATTACTGAGCGGATAGTGAGAATATTCGTAAAATAATGGGAGGGCAGGTAATGAGAAAGAGCACATTGGTTGTTATGCTTAGTTTGATTGTTCCGGCAATTCTGCTGTACGGATGCGCGAGTATCTCCGCCCAGGACCAGTCGGCCCCGGATATTAAATTGCAAGATATTAAAGGTAACGCTATCCAGCTGTCCAGTTTTAAAGGCAAGGTCATAATACTCGACTTCTTTGCCACATGGTGCCCTCCATGCAGGCAGGAGATACCCGACTTCATCGCCCTTCAGGAAGAGTATAAAGATAAGGATTTCGTCATGATAGGAGTTTCGCTAACTCCGCTGGATGACGTAAAGCCATTTACAGAAAAACTCGGTATTAATTATACCGTTCTTATCGGAGACGATAAAGCGGAGAGCGCTTATGGTCCGATAAGGTCGATACCAACGACGTTCGTAATCGATAAAGATTTTAAGGTAGCGAAGAAGTATATAGGTTTCAGGGCAAAAGAAGTTTTTGAAAACGATGTTAAAGAGCTTTTGAGTAAATAGAAAGGAAATAACAATGAAAGAGAAGATAGGGAAGGCGCTTGCAAAGGTAAGGGCGGGACTGCAACAAGACGGTGGTGACATCGAGTTCGTCTCTATAGAGAGCGGAGTGGTGAAGGTCCGGCTGAAAGGCGCATGCGCGGGCTGTCCGATGAGCCAAATGACGCTGGCTAACTTCGTAGAGCGAGAACTCAAAGCCGCAGTGCCGGAGATCACGCGCGTCGAGCCGGTGATATAGGGGGAGATCGTTTAATAGGAAAGCGTTGGCGGTCAATTAACCACTACCATGTAGCATAAACAATTTAACGTAGAGAGGTAAAATGAAAAAGCGCACCAGCAGTAAAAGTAATACAGAATCAACTCAGGGACTTCCGGCTATAATGGGTCTGATCGGTACTATGCAGCAACAGCTCGCGATTATAGAAAAGAAGATGGACACTCTCATTAATAAATCTTTGGCAACACCGCCTGCCGAGCGACGTTTTCCCAGGCTCTTCACGCATAGCGCGCCGCATGCACAGTCGCC
>Ga0209083_1000154_pt1 | contig 104869 bp, 92 predicted proteins | sample AM7aDNAmetaG_FD_184132 | JGI IMG/M metagenome (GOLD analysis project Ga0209083, IMG submission 184132) | Freshwater microbial communities from Finland to study Microbial Dark Matter (Phase II) - AM7a DNA metaG (SPAdes) (version 3) | ecosystem: Environmental > Aquatic > Freshwater > Lake ...
ACCTCTTTTAATTACGACTGTGCCTACTTGAGGATGCTCGGCCAAGTAAACGGATTTTTGTCCGCCTTGAGGTAACTCTCTAATTATTACACAATCTTTAATCATACTGCAAATTTAATATTAAGCGGCCAAAACCTTATAAAATTCGTCATTTATTTCTTCTGCCTGCACCCCTATAAGAGCCATATTTAACAAAATTTGAAGCAATAAATGGCAATTCAAGATGTTCTGACATGATTAGATTTTATTAGGTTCCAGTTTTTTTCTTTTTAGAAACATATCAATAACAGATGTGATAAGTTCTATCGAAATATCAGTTTTATTTTCAATTATCATTTGTCGGATAGATTCGGAAACAACCTGAGAAATATCGGCAGCTGACAATCCTGTACTCATTGCTGCAAGCCTTGTGTTATCTAATTTCCCTTTTTTAATAGGTTTAAAGTAAAACCGGAAAAGTTTTTCCCTTTCCTTTTCATCTGGCAATTCAAAATGGATGATGTCGTCAAACCTTCGCCAAAGTCCCGGATCCAATAATTGTTCATGATTGGTTGCTGCAATTATCAAACTTTCCCCATCGAAGTTGTCAAGCAATTGCATGAAATTATTGACCACTCTTTTTATCTCTCCATGTTCATATTGGTCATCCCTTTGTTTACCTACTACATCAAATTCATCCAAAAGTACTACCCATTGTCCTTTTTCTATAAACTCAAAAATTTTTTTCAAATTTGTAGCCGTTTCTCCCAAATACGAGGATACGATCGCGTCAAACCTTACATAGACCAATGGGAATCCAAGAACGTTGCTCAATATTTTAGCAGTAAGCGTTTTACCAGTTCCTGGAACTCCAAAAAAAAGAATCTTTTGTTTTGGCTTAATCCCATAGGTTTTTAATATTTCTTTGTTCCAGAATCCTTTTTCAATGCTGTGCAAATGATAACTAATATCTTCATTAACAATTAAATCATCCCAGTTTAACTCATATTCCTTTAACTCCAATAACGGAAATCCCTTTTCATTGTCCCTTGGGATAGGTATGTTTCTCTTATAATATTTGTTGTAATCTGGATCATGAACAACATTCACTTTATCTGTATTTTCAATAATGTCTTTTAATTCATTGGCAAAAAGTTGGTGATTCAGTTTTTTTTCATCCGAAATGATCGCATTAGCGTATTCAAGGAATTTTTGTTTATCCTCGTTAACAAATGACTTGAATATCTCTTTTATATATTGGCTTTTCATCTTTGTTTTTTTGCAAATTTACTAATTTTAGACAGCCAATGCTTCATTCAATTCGTCAATAATCTCATCAGTCTGTTCTCCAAACAATTGCCACATTTTACCCAATCCACCCTGTGCATTAAAGGGATTGTAATCAAAATCATCCTTCTCGATATGGAAACTATTGGTCACATAATCTTTGATCATCCTCAACCATTGCATCTGTTCTTCATTGAACTTGGTTGCACCGGCTTGTTTCTTAAAAACCCACTCCTGAAAGTTCTTATCGACTGTTTTGTCATAAGCTGTCAGAATGGTATCCAATCCACTCACTTTACGGATCAATGAAACAATGGCTGTCAACTCATTTCTTGGTGATCCGCTGCACTCTTCCAGGGCTTCGTAAGCCCGCCAAACATGCAAGGGCGCAAGTAAAGGTTTTTCACTTTGCAATTTCTCCAAAACTTCCTTGATCAAAGAATAGGTCAATTCACGCCTTCTGAAAGGTTGGTTGTAGAATATCTGCAATGCAATTAGCTCATCCTTATGTTGCTGCATCCATCCTGAAAACTCAACGACAAGTTCATTTGCCTTGTCCTTGTTGTCCTGATCCCAACCAATATGGACTACTTCATCAGGATTGGCCAAATCTATCCTTTGTTCATGTGCCTTACGGACATTTTCAATGTATTCGTTCAGCTCACCGGTAAAGACTTTGGCAGCTTCATTCTGCAACTTTTCAGTTTCAAACAGAATGGCTTTTTCTAGTTCATAAGGTGCAGCACCTCTGAATTGGTTCTTAACTTTTGTTTCTATTTCTTCCAGGACATCTGGATTGTAAGCATTCAACAACTCTTTCACCACTTGGGAGACACTTTTGCCATTGGCCATTTCGGAAAACTTTTTCTTCTCCTTGGGTGTAATTTGCTTGTCTAACCTCGTTAACCTGTTGGCCAATGAGGTAAACAATTCTTCAGCCCTGGCCCCAACGGCAATGGCCTGAAGCAAATCTTTTAAAGGGACTCCCGGCTTCTTCTCCAAAGGACGGCTGTCGGTCTTCAAGCTTCTTGTAACACCAATGGCATCAACGATTACAAAATGGTCTTTGGTGCTGTTGGCTGTTGGTGTCACTTTCCGCAAACTATCCAAATCTATGGTACGGGTTCCCCTGCCTTTCATCTGCTCAAAATAATTTTTGCTTTTCACATCCCTCATAAAAAGCAAACACTCCAAAGGTTTTACATCGGTACCTGTGGCGATCATATCAACTGTAACTGCAATCCGCGGATGATAATCGTTGCGGAATTGGGCCAATGTTGTTTTTGGGTCTTCTCCTTTTTCCAGCAATTTTTCATCTGAATCCAACCTGTCCTTATCGGAATTGTAGGTGATCTTTTTACAGAACCTGTTTTCTTCTGCAAATTCTTCCCTGACAATTTGAATAATGTCGTCCGCATGACTGTCAGTTTTTGCAAAGATCAGGGTTTTGGGGACTTCGAATTCATGGTGTGGAGACGTTTCATGAAACGTCTCTACATAACGATCTGGAAATAGGGTGGGCAAATGTTCCTTAAATGACCTGATAATTGTCCTGATCTGATTGGGATTGACAACATCCTTGTCCAACTGCTGTGAAGTATAATTTTCATCTTCATCCTGCAATTCCATCCTCTTTTTCCTGCTCAGCCTTTCCCTGTGTTCAATGTATTCACCCTGCCAAAGGGTTCCACCTTGCTGAGTTATTTTGGTGTCGATGATAAAAACATCATATCCTACATTCACCCCATCGGCAACAGCCATTTCATGGGAATACTCACTGACCAAATTTTGATTGAAATAACCAATGGTTCTTTTGTCGGGTGTGGCCGTTAAGCCAATTTCAAATGCGTCGTAGTATTCAAGCACCTGCTTCCATAAATTGTAAATGCTCCGATGACACTCATCAATGACAATGAAATCAAAAAATTCAATGGGCATTTTCCCATCATATTCAATTGGGGGTATTTCCTTTGGCTGAAATTTCCTTTCATTGGGATTTTCTTCTTCGGCCTTTTCTTCCAGCTCTGTACCTTTTAAGATAGAATACAATCGTTGGATGGTACTTATACAAACCTGACTATCAGTGGCGATATAGCTTGACTTTAATCGTTGAACATTGTACAATTCGGTGAATTTCCTGTTGTCATCATTGGGAACAAAGGACATGAATTCCTGTTCTGCCTGTTCTCCAAGATTCCTGGTATCCACCAGAAATAAAACCCTTTTGGCTTTGGCAAATTTCAGCAGACGGTAAATGGCAGTAATGGCAGTAAAGGTTTTTCCTGAACCAGTGGCCATTTGGATCAAAGCCCTTGGTTTGTTTGCCTTAAATGAGACTTCCAGATTATTGATTGCCGTAATCTGACATTCCCTTAAACCCTCTGTTTGTAAAGCAGGCAAATCATGTAACCTTTTGCGAAGTGATTTATCTTTTTTCTGCCAGTCCCTTAAAGTTTCCGGTCTGTGAAAGCTAAAGATTTCCCTTGCCCTTGGTTTGGGATCAGTAAAGTCGGTAAATCTTGTTATTTCGCCTGTGCTGAGATAAACAAATGGTAATGGTTCATTCTTCAGGTGTTTGAGTTTGGCATTGGCATAACCTTCAGACTGGTTTTCATGCACATTTAATTTATAACCTTGTCCTTCTTCTTTGGCTTCAATGATTCCACATGGCTTGCCATCAACGAATAATACATAGTCAGCAGGGCCAACATCAGTTAGGTATTCTTTCACCGCAACACCAATACCAACATGCAGGTTCACCTTTTTCATATCCTGAATAGCCCAGCCACAAGCACTTAACTGCTTGTCGATTTGGTCCCTGGCTTTTTGTTCAGGATTCTGGTTCTGCATTAAATTAAAATACTTAGTTTAAGCGGTTAAAATACATAATTTATTTTGTAAAATAAAAGCTTTTTTACTACTCAATGACAAAATTCGCTTAACTTGTTCCCATTTTTAAAATGAAACCTACTTAAGACCGACTCCTTCCTTGGAAGTGGGATTTTTCAAAGATGCAATTGATTGTTTGTGGGCTGCAATTTTTTTCTTGCGGCCTGTTGATTTATAGTAAGCAATCACCTCACTAATTTCCCTCTTATCCTTATCCGTCAAAGGCTTCGGGTCAACATATAAATCTACTCCGTCAGGTTCATTAACGTATCCCATAATTAGTTCTCGATATTAGAATAGTTTATGATCTATTATGTAATTGAATATGTGTGGATTAACAAATTTTATCCTATTTTAGGAATCCTTTCTTTTCCAGAATTTCAAGGTAGGCTTCTTCGCTTAAAGGACATTTTGCAAGGTCTATAAACTCAGATTTGGTCAGATGGCATTGGAACGACATCGCCCTGATCAACGGTTCTCCAATATCTCCAACCCCATGGCTTATTTTTGTGCTTAAAACAAATTTGTCATTGTAGAAAAAGTGTAGCCATTTATGGTCTTTACTTTTATTGTCGGCATCGGTAAAGCCTTTGTTTTTAAGGTTCCGATAAGTTAATTTTGGGTCTAATACGCTCATTATTCAATCTTTTCGACATAATAATTAATAAACCCCTTTATTTGCTTGTTGTGTGCCGTGAGGGAAACATCATTTAAACCATTAAGGACCTGGTATAAATGATCAAACTCCTCAGCAAAAGCCTGTACAGCAATTTCTTCGCTTAATCCTGTTCCTATAATTCCCAACACTTCATTTTGGATCACATAATAATCTGCCTCTTTTTCGAACAAGCAACGAACAGGCACTTTCAATAGATATTTTCTTTCTTCCGCAACAATCACATCCGGAGCATACTCAAGTGAAATGTGTTTGTTGCTAAATACATCTACCGAACGGTGTTTTGTTTTTCCGTTGCTTTGGTAAAATTTCACCTTCGCAACCCCTGTATTTGAATTTGCTTCCATGGTAAAGTAATGTTTATTATTCAAAGATAAAAATAAATGAATGAATTATCGCCATGCGGTAGAAAAACAAAAAAGCCTAACAATCAATATGTTAGACTTTACTATGTGACCCAATCTGGGATCGAACCAGAAACCTACAGCTTAGAAGGCTGTTGCTCTATCCAATTGAGCTATTGGGCCCCGAAAATGTGGTGCAAAAGTAAAAAAAATCCCCATATGTTTAAGCCATATGGGGATTTTTAGTTTAAATGATCGTTAGACCATGAATATGTTGTGTTCAGCACACTTCTGGATCATCTCATCAGGCCACAAACTTGCCTGTACTTCGCCGATATGTGCCTTGCGCAACAGGTACATACAGAGCCTCGATTGCCCGATCCCACCACCTATGGACAGCGGCAGTTCGTCTTTTAGGAGTTTTTTGTGGAACAACAGTTCTTTTCTTTCGGTTAAACCGGTGATGGCCAATTGTTTCAAAAGTGCATCCTTATCGACCCTTATCCCCATCGAGGAGAGTTCGAGCGATTGCTGCAAAACCGGGTTCCAGATGACAATGTCCCCATTCAAACCTTTGTAACCGTCAGAATTTTCAGTTGTCCAATCATCGTAATCAGGTGCACGACCGTCATGTTTCTCGCCATTTGAAAGAGCGCCACCGATACCCATAATAAAGACCGCCCCGTACTCCTTGGCCACTTCATATTCACGTTCTTTGACAGTTAGGTTTGGAAAACGCTGCAATAACTCTTCCGAATGAATAAAAGTAATCTCCTCTGGAAGTTGAGGTTTAATGGTCGGGTAATTTTCGTAAACCATAAACTCGGTACGGAGCATTGCGGCATAAATCTGGTTGACCACCTTCTTCAGGAAGTCGAGGTTGCGCTGTTTTGCAGTGACCACTTTTTCCCAATCCCATTGATCGACATACAAGGAATGGATATTGGTCAGTTCTTCATCGGCACGGATGGCATTCATATCTGTATAGATACCATAACCGACAGGAATCCCATATTGAGCAAGCATCAGCCTTTTCCATTTTGCCAACGATTGGACCACTTCCGCCTTGGCATCATCCATATCTTTAACGGCAAAAGTCACTGCACGCTCCACCCCATTGAGGTCATCGTTGATACCGGTTCCTTTTAAGACAAACAAAGGGGCAGTTACACGTCGTAGGCGCAATTCAGCTGAAAGACTTTCCTGAAAAAAGTCCTTTACAAATTTGATCGCTTTTTCTGTTTGTTTCAGGTCCAGTTTCGGTTTATAAATTTCCGGGAAATAAAGTTTCATGTGTTTATAATTTGTTTTTTAAAGGCCACATGGAACTCGCCATGAGATAATCATGCTTTTGAGTAAGACTAGTTCCTATGGCTCGTTTCATTTATCTGTTTTTTATGGTGTTTTTCCGTGCAATGATACAAATTATTGAATTATTCTTGGCTAAATTGTAAATAAAACGCAAATAATTATCTCAATCGCCTTTATGTGGGTTTATGGGATTAGTCAAATCTGATCGCTTTATCTGGTTCGATCCGCGAAATATACCAGGAAGGAACGATCAACATTAGCAGCGTAACGGCCATTGTACCCACGTTTAACATCACCAGATGCGATATTTTTAGGTTTATCGGGACAGTATCCAGATAATATGAGGTGGGGTCCAACTGAAATGTACCAAATTTTGCCTGAACCAAACAAAACACAATTCCGGCGATATTTCCCCAGAACATCCCTCTTACTATCAATATGGATGAAAGGTAAAGGAATATTTTTCGGATACTAATATTTTCAAAACCCACCGCCTTAAGAATCCCAATCATGGATGTCCGTTCGAGGATCAAAATTAGCAATCCCGACACCATGTTAAACCCGGCAACCATAATAATAAGGCCCAGGATGATCCAGACATTCATATCGAGCAGGTTTAGCCAGTCGAAAATCTGTGGATATTTGGAAGCGATGGATACTGGACGCAGTACTGTCTCATTGTCCTGTGAATAGCTGATTGTGAGGCTTCGGATTTTATGGACTAAAGGTTCCAGGTTGTCGAAATCGTTGATCGTCACTTCAAAACCGCTGATTTGATCGGAGGTCCAGTCGTTTAATTTCTGGACCTGTGCCAGATCGGCAAGGACGAACAATTGGTCAAACTCCTGGAGGCTTGTGCTGAAAATGCCGCAGATTTTAAATTTGCGCATCCTTTGGGTTTTCGACTCTTCGTTTAAGAAGTAGGTATAGAGCGGATCGCCGACCTTGAGTTTAAGCAACATTGCTACCTGCCTGGATATCAGTATATCATCGGTTTTAACGGAATCGGTGACTGAAAACAGCGAACCTTCGACGAGGTTGTCCTTAAAAAATTTCCAATCGAAATCCGTTCCCACACCTTTTAAAACAATCCCATGGATCTCTTCATCGGTTTTGATGATCCCTGGTTTCGTGGCAAATGTCTGGACACCCTTTATCCCATCCATTTGCTTGAGGTCGGCAAGCCACCTTTGTTCTTTGGAAACAGGAACCGTTTCATATGATGAGTTGGAATCGAAATTGACGATCTGGATATGTGAACCAAAACCGATCACCTTATTGCGCACCTCGTTCTTGAATCCTGTAACGATGGCCACCGATAGGATCATCACAAACAGTCCGAATGCTATCCCAAAAACTGCAAATGAAACAATTGATTCAGAGAACTTTACTGAAGTTCCCCTTGCTGAGTAGATACGGCGGGCGATGAAGAGTTCTGTATTGAATCGTGACACGTAGTTTTGTTTTGCCCAAAAGTAGCGATTATATTTTCCTGTTCAAAGCCGCCGCAAATTTTGTACTTTTGACCCATTGTACCGGGAGCTGTTGATTTACTGACTACTTCCCTATTTTTAATTCTTTTTATAATATACTCCATGACAGTTCGGGCAAAGAAACATTTGGGACAGCACTTCCTCATTGACAAGAACATCGCAAAAGACATTGTTGACAGCCTGAAAGCGACCAATCTGGACCGGGTCCTCGAAATTGGCCCAGGAATGGGTGTTTTAACAAATTATCTGCTTGAAAATAAGGAATATGAAACTTACGTGATCGAAATTGACCACGAATCGGTCGGTTACCTGCATACCCATTTTCCCCAACTGAAGGACCGGATCATCGAGGGTGATTTTCTTCAGCTCAATATTGCGGAAAAAATTTCGGAAAAACCGTTTGCATTGATTGGGAACCTCCCTTACAATATTTCGTCACAGATATTTTTTAAAGTCCTGGAAAACAGGGTTCTGATCCCAGAGATTGTTTGCATGCTCCAAAAAGAGGTTGCTCAGCGGATCAGTTCGGGTCCGGGATCGAGGGTTTATGGGATCCTGAGCGTATTTCTCCAGGCTTGGTACAACATCGAATACCTTTTCAGCGTTCCCGAATATGTTTTCGATCCTCCACCTAAAGTCCAATCGGCAGTGATCCGATTGACAGCCAATGGAAGGACAGAATTGGGCTGCAACGAAAAGCTATTCTTCCAGGTTGTGAAACAGGCATTTAACCAGCGGCGCAAGATGTTGAGGAACAGCATCCGGAGTTTCTCCCCACGTATCGAAGAGCTGGATGCCGTGCTTTTGACCAGAAGGCCGGAACAGCTTTCGGTGGCGGAGTTCATCGACCTGACGAACAGTATTGAGGAATTGTTAAAAACACAAGTTATTTAACATCAATCGATTTGGAATTCATTTAATAATTGAAATTGACTTAAATGAAAATACCTGAATATTTCAAAAAAAAGGCAAATCTTTCTACTGAAGCTGAAAGAATAGTTCGAACAGCTTTTACCCGTGAAGAATTTCCCAAAGGCCATTTTCTGTTTAAACGGGATGAAATATGCAAGCATATCTATTTTATTGAACAAGGATTTGCCCGTGTATATTATTTTTCGGACAGTGGACGTGAAATTACTGCAGATTTTTTTTCCGAAAATTCATTCGTTACAGCAATTGACAGTTTTTATCAACACAAGCCAAGCAATGTTTATTGCGAATTGACGGAAGATTCTGTAGTTTACTCAATTTCGTACTCCGAATTTGAGACTTTGTTTGACAAACACCATGAAATAGCAAAATTCGGCTTTCATGTTCTTTTCAACATGGCAAAAGAGATGACCGAATATATTATCAACCTGAAATTCCAAACCGCCGAAGACAAATACAATGCTCTCCTAACTAAAAATCCGACCATCCTTCAAAAGGTTTCACTAGGTCATATTGCATCATATCTGGGCATTACCCAGGAAACTTTAAGCCGGTTAAGAAGCGGGAAATAAATTTTCTCCATATTTTCTTTTTTTGATATAGATCAAAAGCTTTGGTTTTTGAATAGCGGATTTTTGTGTCATTAAATTTTGATACAATGACAGCTAAAAATCAGATCGTAAAAACATCAGCCGAATTCAACAAGGTTACGGTTATCGGTTCAAAAACCGGAAACATGGGAAATCCCACAAGCATCCATACTGTACTTATTGCAGATGAAAATGGTATTTCCTTAGTATTTAATGAATTGAAATCAAAACTGGCAGATCATCCAACCGATTTTCTGACCTTGATCTATACGACCAATCAAGACGAAAAACTGCCACTGTTTAAAGCCGAACTGACAAGCCTTGAAAAACGCCTTTCTCATCAATTGGAAATCCATTACATTTCTATCGGCTCATTCACTGCACTAGACAAGACAATTCTTCAGGAAACTTTAGAAGTTGTCATCAACAGCAATCTCAGTATCAATATGCTTTTTCATGTCGTTGGAAACGGGACATTGGTAGAACCCACAAGGGAACAGCTTTCCTTTCTTGGGATTAAGCAAAAACAAATAAAAACTCAAATAATTATAAATTAAAAATCATGAATAAAAAGTATTTGTGCCTTGCAGTTTTGTGTGCTGTTGGATTCACAGCTTGTAACAGTAAAAAGACTGAAAAAGAGAATGTTGAAAAACCAATACTGGTTGAGGCCCAAACAGTATCAAAAACATCGACCAACAAAACGATCTCGGTCAGTGGAAATATTGAAGGCAATAAAACGGTAAAGTTGGGTTTCCTGGTAGCTGGAAAAGTCGATTTCATCGCAATTAACGAAGGCGAAGCAATTGGTGCCGGAAAACTCCTGGCAAGCCTCGACCCCGAAAGTTACGCCATTGCAAAAGACATGGCTGATGCAACGACTGAACAAGTACAGGACGAATACAACCGGCTAAAGGAAATGTACGACAGGAAAAGCATTTCGGAGAGCGATTATGTAAAAATTACGTGTGGCCTCAAACAGGCAAAAGCGCAGCAACGGCTTCACACAAAAAACTTTAACGACACAAAATTGGTTTCCCCCATCAATGGGGTTTTGTTGAAGAGATTGACCGAAGTGGGCGAAATTATTGGAGTTGGAATGCCTTTTTTTGTCATATCTGATATTCAAACCGTTAAAGTGAACGCTGCGGTTCCCGAAGCTGATTTGAACCAAATTAAATCGGGTGGTGCCGCCGAAGTTTATATTTCGGCCCTCGACACCACTTTTATCGGGAAAATAAACGAAATAGGTTCGGTTGCCGAAGCCACTACAAGGGCATTCACGGTGAAGATTGAACTGAGAAATCCCAGACTGTCAATACGCCCCGGAATGACGGCCGAAGTTAAATTTCCATCTGCCAGAAAAACAGAAATGATTGTCGTTCCCGCAGGTTCAATATTGCATGATGCTGACAATTCACCTTTTGTATATATTGCTGATATACAGGGTAATAAAGCGATCAGGCGAAATGTAGCAATCGGAAAGATATCAGGCGATAATATCGAAATCGTGTCAGGTATTGAAACCGGCGAAAAACTGATTATCGGTGGACAAAATAAAGTAAGCAACGGTTCATTCATCGCTATAAAATAACTCCGCCATGAATTTTGTAAAAACATCTTTAAAATATAGGCAAGTCACGCTCACTGTGCTGATAATGGTTTTTGCCGTTGGGATTTATTCGTTGTTGACAATGCCACGCCGTGAAGACCCCAAAATTACGAATCCGCTGGGTTTAATCATCGCATTTTATCCTGGGGCAACGGCCGCTCAGGTAGAAGAACAAGTGACAAAGAAAATAGAACAATATCTATTTCAGTTTGATGAAGTGATGAAATCGAAAACTTACTCAACCAGTCGGGACGGAATAGCGATTGTAAATATTTGGTTGAATGACAATGTAAAGAAACCGGATATTTTCTGGAATAAATTGAAACATCAAATGTTGATAACCAAAGCGATAGATTTGCCGCAAGGTGTACAGGGCCCAATCGTAAATTCTGACTTTGGCGACACTGAAGCCATGCTTATCAGCTTAGAAAGTGACGAAGCAAGCCACAGTCAATTAAACGATTACGCGAAGATCCTGGAAGACAATCTAAGGACAATTAACGCCACTTCAAAAGTTAAACGCATAGGCGAACAGAACGAACAAATAACGGCTTACTTCAATTCGGATAAACTTTCACAGGTTGGCATTGGTTTGCAGCAAGTTGTTAAGGTATTGCAATCGCAAAATTCGGTGAATCCATCGGGGGAAATCCAGACTGGCGAAAACAATGTATCGTACTATACATCAGGATCATACAAAAACAAAACTGAAATTGAGAACCAGATAGTTGGAACCTCTAAAACTGGCCAGGTTGTGCGTTTGGGCGATATTTCCAAAATAACCAGGGAGTATGCCGAACCGACAACTTATCTGAATGTCAACGGTCATAAATCATTGCTTGTGGCCATACAAATGAACGAAGGCAATAATATTGTATGGTTTGGAAAAGATGTCAATAAAACCCTTGCCAATGTAACAAAGCTATTACCGTCAAATGTAAAAATGACCACAATTGTAAATCAGCCCAAAATGGTTGACGACAATATTTCCCGTTTTATGCGCGAGTTCCTAATTGCGATTATTTCGGTTATTGTAGTGATTTTGTTGATGTTGCCTTTTAGGGTGGCCGCTGTTGCTGCTACTGCAATTCCTATGACCATCTCAATTACATTTGCGCTGATGCACACTTTTGCAATTGAGCTTCACCAGGTGTCGCTTGCCGCATTAATCGTTGTTTTGGGAATGGTTGTGGACGATGCCATTGTTGTAGCCGACAATTATGTGGAATTGCTCGATAAGGGGGTGGAACGGTGGACCGCAGCCTGGCGAAGCGCCTTCGATTTAATTGTTCCAATTCTTACCGCAACGATCACGATCATTGCTTCTTTTATGCCAATGGTAATTATTCCGGGAGCAATGGGCGAGTTTATTCACGATTTGCCTGTTACCGTTACCATTGCGCTGATTTCATCGTTTGTAGTGGCAATGTTTTTAACACCCACATTGTGTTTCTTCTTCATTAAAAGGGGGTTGAACGACCATTCGGATGAAATAACAACAACCAATAAGAAATCATCAGTGCTTGATTATATGCAGAAAGGCTATAATCTTGCAATAGAATGGTGTACAAAAAATTCAGCTTTAACCATCAACGGAAGCCTAATCACTATAATCCTTGCAATAGTTCTTTTCAAATTCGGCGTGAGGGAAAAGTTTATGCCTTATGCTGAACGAAACCAGTTTGTTGTGGAACTCTGGATGCCAACCGGAACAAAACTGGACAAAACACAACAGGCAATTTTGCGTGTCGAAAATTTCATTAAAAAAGATAAACGTGTTGTATCATACGCCACTTTCGCCGGAATGAGCGCACCACGAGTCTATTACAATTTTTCGCCCGAATTGCCAATAAGTAACTATGCTCAAATTCTGATCAATACCAACAGCAATCAATCAACCGAAACATTGGCCAACGAACTGTCAACACAGATCGACAGTTTAATTCCCGAAGGAATGCCACAGGTAAAACTCATGCAGCAAGGGCAACCAACGCCTGCCCCTGTTGAAGTACGTATTTACGGTGATGATATTTCTAAAATGAAAGAAATTGGTAATCAGGTAAAAGAAATTATTAAAAAGACAAAAGGCAATTATCTGGTCCACAACGATTTCAGGGAGGATTTTTATGGTGTTGATATTCAATTAAAAGAAGATGCAAGCCGATTGGGTTTCACCACAACAAGCATTTCGCAATTTGTTTTTACCGGGTTTAAAGGCTATCCTGTTTCTAAAATGTACGAAGGCGATAAGGCTGTTGATATTGTTTTGCAGCTTGCCAATAAAGACCGCCAAACTACACAGGATATTGAAAATATGTACATTGAATCGCCTGTTACCGGTGCAAATGTGCCACTCAGACAAATTGCCGAAATAAAACCCACATGGCAAACCGGCAGGATTATGCACCGGAACGGAATGCGTTGTTTAACAATACGCAGCGAAACTATGGAAAGCATTTTGCCATCTGAATTGCTAGGTCAAATTCGACCGCAAATTGCAGAATTGCAAATTCCTAACGGTTACAAAATTGAATATGGGGGCGAAGTTGCCAATCAACAAGAAGTGATGGGTCATCTGATTATAGCCCTTATGATTAGTATCGTCCTGATATTCCTGATTTTACTATTTCAATTCCGTAACCTGAAAGAAACAGGTATTGTAATGCTAACCATTCCGTTAAGCTTGCTCGGTGCTGTTTTTGGCTTATACATTACCGGAAATAATTTTGGTTTTACTGCCTTCGTAGGTTTGATTAGCCTGTCGGGAATTGTGGTCCGTAACGCAATTATTCTTATTGATTATATCAACGAACTGCTGGAAAAAGGGTTGGATATTCGCACAGCCGCAATTGAATCGGGCAAAAGGAGGATGCGCCCCATTTTCCTCACAGCAATGGCAGCAGCAATAGGTGTTTTGCCGATGATTATTTCGGGTTCGTCGCTTTGGAGTCCGCTTGCAAGTGTTCTGGCTTTTGGCATTACCTGGAGTATGCTCATGGCTTTGCTTACCGTTCCGGTCCTCTATATTGTTAGTATCAAGCCTTCCGATTTAAAAATGAAAGAAAAGCAAAACAAAAGCAATGAAAACCGACCAACAGATAATTTAAAACTGGAAAGTGCTGTAAATGTGAATGTTACTAAATTCTTGGCTGTTTTGACCGTTTTGGTTTTGATTGCCCCAAATTTAACGGCGCAACAAACCACCGGGAAACTTGATTTGAAACAGGCCACTGAGATGGCTTTGACCAACAACCATTTCCTGAAAATCAAACAATTGCAAGTAAATGAGAAACAGCAAAAAGTAAACGAAGACAAGGTGAAATTCTTCCCAATGGTCAGTGTTGAAGGAAACGACCTAGTCAATCAAAATATTCCGGAACTTACGATTTCACAGGGTTCATTTGGTGCTTTGCCTATGGGAAATTCACAAGTCTCACTTCCCGATGCGGACAAAGTTTTTGAAATGGGGGCCAAAAACACCTACAATGCAAGTGCAATGGTTTATCAGCCAGTTTCACAGTTGCTTAAAATAAATGCGGGGGTCCAAATATCAAAAACCGACCTTGCCATCACAAAAACCGAGCAGGCAAAAGTCGCCATGCAAATTAAGCAAGCCGTAGAAAAGTTGTACTATGGACTTTTAATTATCCAAAAACAAAAAGAAGAATGTGGGATAAAGCTCTCTTTGGTTAAAGCAAAACTATACGATGTTGAAGGTGCAGTAATTGCCGGAAAGGCCACTGAATCAGCTAAAATAGGGTTAAACGCAAGTGTTGCCAATGAGGAACAGAACCTTTTGAAATTAAATATCCAATACGATGATTTTGCTGCCGACCTGAAAAACCTCATCGGTTTACCACAGTCGGCCATACTTGAATTGGACTCAATCTCAGACGACAGCCTTATTGTAGAAACTTTACCAGTGGCAACTATTTCATCAACAGTACAATCGGGCAATACCGATTTGAAAATAGCAATGTTGGTCAAGTCAAAGGCCGAATTTGCCCTAAAAGCCAGTAAATTAAGTTATTTGCCCGATTTGGGCATCATGGGAGGATATGCTTACCAGAAGGGCAATAATCTCTATCCGAAAAACAATACGTTCATTGGAGTCTCGATGAAATGGAACATTCAGGATATGGCCTCAAATACATTTGTCAAGCGCCAGCGTGTTTTTATGCGGGAACAGGCTGAAGAAAACATTGCCAATACGCAGGAGCAGGTCAATACCGATGTGGCCAAAGCATACCGAAAATTATCACAATCGGCTGATTTGATTACAGTTGCCAGAAAAGTGGTGAATTTTCGACGCGAAGACATGAAAATCCAGAGCGATAAGCAGGCTTCCGGATTGAACATCAAGACCGAATACCTTACCACCAAAGCTGACCTTGCAAAGTCGGAAGCTGATTTGTTTGCAGCACAACTTGGTTACAAGCTATCATATACCGAGTTACAGATTATTCTGGGGAATTATTGATTAACTGCTTGTCCCTTTCGGTCAAGTTATTCTTGGCGGCATTACAGAGGAAGCAAATTACGTTAGAACGACTCCTTCATCCCCCTTTTTTTCAAAGGGGGCAAGGGGGATCTCTTAAAGGGGGACAGGAGGGATATCAGTCATTTACTTGATTTACAATATATTACAAATTTGAATGAATTCCAATAAAATTGAACTATATTTGTGTATTAAAAACACGGCACCATGAGCAAATATATCAACCCATATACCGATTTTGGTTTTAAGCGATTGTTTGGGACTGAAGGAAACAAAGACCTGCTTGTCGATTTCCTGAACTGCTTAATGCCTGCAAAACACCAGATTACAGAACTGAATTTCAAGAACGTCGAACAACCGGTTGAAAGCAGAGCTGAGCGAAAAGCAATCGATGATGTCCTCTGTAAGGGTGCAAATGGAGATTTGTTTATTGTTAAAATACAAAAAGCAAAACTCAATTTTTTTAGAAGCAAGCCCCTGTTCTATATCAATTTACAATGTAAAAGCCAACTGCTGAATGATGATTTAAATTTAGATCTTCTGCCAGTTTATCATATCGCAATACTTGATTTTCCTTTCAATGAACAAGAAGAAATCCGTAAATTTGACCCAAACGCAAGACTTCGCGATGAAGATGGTTTCGTTTTCTACGATAAGTTGGGATTCCGTTTTCTGCAAATGCCTTTCTTTAACAAAAAAGAGGATGAATTGGTAACGCATTACGACAAATGGTGCTATTTCCTGAAACATCTTGAAACCTTCGACGATATTCCGCAAATACTCAACGAACCTTTATTTGATAAGGCATTTAAAATTGCCGCATTAGCCGCGATGAACCCCAAAGAACGGGAAGAATACCAACAGAGTAAACTGGTTTACTCCGAGCTGAAAGCTGTAGTGGATACTTCGATAGAAGATGGACGAGAAAAAGGAAGGGAAGAGGGAAGAGAAGAAGGAATAGAAATAGGAATACCCCAAGGCGAATTAATCAAAGCCCGAAAGATCGCGAAAGGGATGAAACTAAAAGGTTATTCTCTTGATGAAATTGCAGAACTGACAAATTTGTCAAAAGAGGAAATTGAAAAGCTCTGAGAAGGGCAATTACTTGCTTCTCCATTTGTTCAAGGCTTTCCTGTTTTCTTTAAAGGCAGAATACTGTTCATCTGACATTACCGGACAGTTCAACATAAACTATTGAAAATCAGTTATTTTGCTCCTGTTCTAATTCAACCAAATCAACAGCAAATGCACGAAATTCTTCAGAAATCTGAATCGCACTTTTGAGTTCGTCCTTGGTAAGTTTAATTGTTTTATTAGGGTATCTTATTTGAACACCAAAACTATTCAACGTGAAAGCTTTTTTAAATCTTATCTCATCAATTTCAATCCTTCGTGAAAGCAACTCAAGCAAATACACTAAATCATGCGATCTCTGAAATTCAATTTTATTGAATACTAAAATCGCTTTTATATATTTCTCGACTGCTTGTTGACAATGAAATGCAATCGTATCAAAATAGTCAGGCAAATGAAGATAAATAACCTTAGCAGAACCCAAATCATGGTCAGCTTTTTCAACCCATTCCTTAACTTCCTCAATCAGCTCGCTCATATAGAATTTTTGAGTTTTTGATCGCTGAACTCAAAAAAGAAAAGCGTTTTCCCTTTTCTTGCTCGAATTCTAGTTTTGTAAATATCAAGATATCAAATGGAATCATTGTTCCAATTAATGACATGCGGATATCAAATCCCCTTTGCTGGGGCGGTAAATCAGTTTCTTGAATAATTAATAAATCTAAATCGCTGTCTTCTTTTTGAGTCCCATTTGCATAGGATCCAAATAAAATAATCTTATCCGGATTGAACTTAGTTGCAATCCGGGAAGCGATTTCATTTATTTTATTTGAATCGACCATGTTTCTTAATTTTCGTGCAATTTACAATATTTTGTTCAATGCTTTCCTGTTTTCTTTAAAAGCAGAATATTGTTCATCGGACATTACCGGACCTCTCAACAGAAACTCTTGAAATTCCGTTTTTTTGGTTTCAACATCTTTTACAGGCAGCAAAAGTTCAAAGTCAGCCCTTATTCTTCCCAACTGTTTTGGTGGCAAATGCCTGATAATATCGATCAGTTGTTCGTACGGTATATCTACTGTAAGTTGCATATTCCAATTTACTTTTTTAGTTTTCGCCAAAGTTACTGAAAAAAATCAAATGATGTACTTACCTGTTATAAGTGTTACGCCAATAGACAATTACAAAATCCTTCTGACTTTTGGGAATGGAGAGAAACGGCAATTCGATATGAATCCAATAGAATGGGAAAATGAAGCAGACATTGACCCCGAAATCCTTTACCAATACAGCGAAAAGGTTGAGGAATAAGTTCGCATAAAAATGACCGGAGGGATTAAGACCCAACCGGTCATTAAAATACAATCAATTAGATTGTTCCATATTTAAATCATCCTACAAGTCGTTAAAAACGAGAAACCATCAACTCCTCTCCGATAAATCGGAGCAGGCAGTTACAACCGAGGGGGATTTGAAGGATAAAACATTTGAAAGTTCTCTCTTAGTGCAAAAGATTTAGTAAATTTGGGAATACGTACAACTGAAAAATATTCAAAATTATGCAGATTGAAGCGATCCAGACAAAGATTTATGAAATAAGGGGGTTAAAGGTGATGCTTGATTACGATCTTGCAGAACTGTACGAAGTGCAGACAAAAAACTTAAACCTTGCTGTTAAAAGAAATTTAAAACGGTTTCCTTACGATTTCATGTTCCAACTATCTGCCAACGAATGGGAAAGTTTGAGGTTGCAAATTGAAACCTCAAAGGGAAGAGGAGGGACGCGGTACTTACCATACGCTTTTACAGAACAGGGGGTGTCGATGCTGAGCGGCATACTTAATTCGGAAAAGGCCATTGACGTAAATATATCGATCATGAGGGCTTTTGTTTTTATCAGACAATACGCATTGACACACAAAGATTTGACCGCCAAGCTGCACGAACTTGAAAGCAAGTACGACACCCAGTTTAAGGACGTTTACGATGCTATCAGCTACTTATTGGCTAAGGACAAAACAGACACCAATCAGAAACAGCGCAAACGGATCGGGTATAAGCCAGATTGACATTTATAATACTCCCCGAAATTTAGGACATTGATCCCGAAATCCTTAACCAAAACAGTGAAAAGGTTGAGGAATTGGTTTCCATAAAAAATGACCGGTTGGGTTTTTACCCATCCGGTCATTAAAATACAATTAATAAGCTTGTTACATTTTAAATTCCTTCTGCAAGTCGTTAAAAACGAGAAACCATCAACCCGTTGTTACAACCTAGGGGAATTTGGGGTTATTGGAACTGTTTTTGAATTAACGCTTACCATAACCGTAGCCGGTACTGACAGTTGACTGTTTATTATTTGAACTTGTATTTTGATAACTTTTGTTGCTTACTGAACTATTATTCGATGGTATATTATTATTCTGTGAATTATTCTTAGTTGTTGTCATACATTTTTCAACAGTTCCACCATACCCACTTTTAGTAGTACCACCAACTGATACGCAGGTTGTAGTTTCAGTCGTTTTTTTTGTTGTACATGTTTCTTTTGAATATGAAAAAGCGGGAATCTTTGCTGTAACCTTGGTACATGATTTAGTTACTTGTTGTGCTTCTGAAACAAACCCCAAAAGCAAAAGGGTTAAAATAAGTAATGTTAATTTTTTCATCTTTAATTGATTTAAAATGTTCATAATAATTGATTTTCGATACTCGTCATATTTTAAAGTGAGTTTTGCTTCCTCTTACCATTATACTAAATTACTTAACATATTCCTTTATTTTTTGGCACAATTTAGGTGCAATTCTTTCAGCACATATATTAATACGTTCCTCGTCCATTGGTGCATTTTCCTCTTGTGTTCTTGGAACATTATCGCCAACCGCATCCCTTTCACCAAGAAATGTGACCCAAACAGAAAGAAACCTGTAATCTTCCTTTGATGAATCTGATTTAAGAAGTTTTGCAGTTTTGACATCAATAATTTTAAAACTACAGCTTAACGATGCAGAAGCCTCTTTTTTATATTCTGTAATCATAGCTTGTATTACAAAATTTCCTTCTTTACGATAAATAGTTTTTTCATTTTTATATTGTTTTGACGTAGTTACTGGTTCAGAGGAAGCAATTTGAGTTATCTGTCCAACAATTATTTCTGAAACTCCTAATATTTTCCCAACTTGCATTGCTGTATTCTCATTAATCAAACCACTCGAACCTAAATTCTGCTCCTGCATTACCTGCTGTAATTGATCTCTAGTGATGATCTCAATAAACTCCATTGCCGATGGATCATTGGTTAAAGCTGAAATAATTTTATCAGTAATTGTCTCATTAATTGATCCATATTGGGTTTTTCCACTTTTGTTTTCAAATGGAATGATTGCAATCCTCTTTATTGCTAGTTTTTTCGCTTGGTCGTACATCGATGATGCGTCTTTAAAATCAGACACATAACTCATTGCTTTTTTAAACTCCTTCGCTGCCAATTTATTTTTTTCAATAGTATTTTCTTTTAATAATCCTTGCCCAATTTGATAATGTTGATCAGCGGCCAATTCTTTATTTTTTAATAGTTCTTCTTTTGCTTGGCGAAGTTCAGCAGTGTAACTTTTGATTTCAAATTTAATAGGTCCACCTCTTTTAAGCTTAATGACTGGTAAATTCATTATTTTATCACTAATCATCACAAGGTTAGTGTACCGATTGACAATTTCCTGACACTCTTCAACAGTGAAATCTCCTGAAAATTTAGCAGTAGATTCTTTTAATTGAGTAATATGAGATTCGTTAGTTCTGATAGCCGCAGGAAGTGCCTGCTGGAGTGCCTCAATAGCGCGAGTAAAATCAGGCTCTTTCATAAGTGCTGTTATTGCAGATATTGTTGCCTTTTCAAATTGCTGTGCGGCAAAGAAAGCCTCTGAATCTTTTGAATATTCTCTTGCGGACTGAGCATAGATACAATTGCCCTGATACAAGAAAAGTACCAATAACATAAATACATTGGATCGAATAATTTTTTTCATAAAATATAAGATTGAATTTCCCTACTCATAAGGCTTTTCGGTACGGCCCCGTTTTTTAGAGTGGGTTCTGGACTCCACTTATGGTTTTATTAATTTTTATTGCTTTAAATTACTATTAATTAAACACTTACTTAAAATATATTGATGCGGTGATCGGAAATATTTGGTACAAAAAAAAGGCGTGGTACAAAACTGTATCCGCCTCTGAGGTACCGCCAAGCACCTGTCATGCAAATAAGTAATGCCCACGCCGTGGCGTGAGCGACTCACTTATTATTCATGCATGACTTTCGAAATTTGGCGGTTTTTCAGAAGCAGAAATAAAAGCTTACGCTACAATATTTTCAGTAAACTATCTTTTGTTATCGACCATACGCATATTTTGTTAAAATGTCCTTCAAAACTAAATAATTAATTTCAATATCATTGCCGGGTTGTGGGATTATTTTCTGAATTGGTCAAAACCTTCGAGTCTCTTCCTTTGTCAATCCGTTCATTTCAATTATTTCATCCATCGAATAACCTTTTATCCGCTCATTTTCTTTGCAATTTTGAGTCCACCCTGAAAAGATAAAAACAATAAATGCCACAAAGACTCTAAGACACAAAGGTTTCACAAAGAATTAAATATCAGCACCATATCCTTAGTGTAGCCTTTGTGTCCTTGTGTCTTTGTGGCAGAAGAGGGCTTTTCTGAGTGGACTCAATTTTAAATTTCTGGAAGAATAAGGAATTCTAATTGGCCTGACCGTTGGTTAAGCAAACTACATACTTGGAATATATCCCCAAAATTCAAGTTCATCCTTGTTTTTAATCTCTTTTGTGCCCCCATCGTGGATCAGGACAATGCGGGTGGAGAGATCCAGGATATTCCGGTAATCGTGGTCGGTTATGATAAAACCTTTATTCTTGGATTGTTCCCTTATCATGATTTTGATTTGTTCCTTATAAATGGGGGCAATTCCATTAAATGGTTCATCGATAAGGATATAGGTGGCATTTGAATAAATGATCAGGAAAATCTCGACAAGCCTTTTCTCCCCGCCCGAAAGTTGTTTGGCTTTTTTATGAATGAAGGGTGCGATAAGTTCATTGGCTGCAATCAATTCCGCATTGGACTTGTCACAGAAAAGTTTTATGATCTGGCTGATTTTTAAATGATTGGGCAAAAAGCTGTGCTGAGGAAGATAATTGATCAGATTTCGGTTATCGTAAAGCCCATTAATTCGTTTGTCGCCGATCCTCACAAATTTAAAATCTGCCTGCATTGAACCAAAAATGATCTTCAACAGCGTTGATTTTCCTGCACCGTTCCTGCCCAGCAATCCAACAATTTCTCCAACATTACACGAAAGGAAAATATCGGTCAGGACCTGTCTGATCCCAAAGCTTTTGGTAACACTGTCAACGTATAAACCTTTCATAATATTAACATTATCAGGCTTATAAATAAACTCAGGATCAATGTTGAAATCCACAAAACAAGTTTGCTTATCCCCATATTTAAATAGAAATAATACTCATTGGGGTTCCGGACTTCATAAATAAAGTATTGAAAGAAAGGGGTTAAAGTAATAAATGAAAGCCATGACCACCTCCATGCCAATGGCAAGGAATTTGAATTCATAAAGGTCAGAAAACCGGTCATTGCAGACATTGACAATGTTGGTATGATCAGTTTTTTGTAAAACATCCAAATACTTAAGGCAATTCTCATGGTTTTGAAATAGTTTTTTTCAAAAATTGTTTTTTGCTGAAATTCAGACGCTGACAGGTCGCAGGGACGCTGACAGGTCTGAATTTCAACTAAAACCGGACCGATACTTTCAGGTTGATCCTTCTGCCTGTGAGGTAATTGGGAACGGCATGCATGTTGTTTTCGATATCCGAAATCCAGTAATAGGATATCGTATTGTTGATATCGAACATATTGAAAAGCTCGAAGCCAACCCACGCATCTTTAATCCCGTAGGTCTTTTTCTTAATGGAAGTTGCTTTCTGGCTGTCGATCAATATTTTGGAAAAACCAACGTCAACCCTACGGTAGGGGGGCATCCTGAATATGTCCATATAGCGTTCGCCCTGAGGTGGCCCGAAAGGCAAACGGCTTCCGTAAAATAGGGTCAGGTTCATTTTTACTGTGGGATATCCCGGAAAAAAATCCTGAAAAAAGAGGCTGAAATTGATCCTCTGATCTGTAGGACGCGGGATATAACCCGGATAAACCTTTTCAGAATTGACATTTGTTCGGTTCTTGTAATAGAAATCACCTACAATGTCCTCCTCTGTTTTCATCAGCGAAAGGCTTGCCCACGATTGCAGGCCAGGGACAAATTCGCCATTTATTTTAAAATCAATTCCTGTTGCATATCCAGTTGACAGTTGATCAGGTAGATAGCTAATATTTAAATTGTTGATTTGGTAAGGGATCAATTTGTCGAGCGATTTGAACCAAAGTTCTGCCGTAAACCTGAAAGGGCGCATATCCGAAATAAAGTTCTGGTCGTAACCCAGCAGGTAGTGAATCGATCTTTGAGCTTTGACACCAGCCACCAGTTTTGCCTGTGGATTTTTTAGCTCCTTAAAAAACGGCATTTGCTGGTAAAGCCCCCAGGCAAACCGAAAGGTTTTGCCTTTAACAGATTTCTCTTTCCAACTTCCTGTGATACGGGGACTTACAATCGTTTGATTGTTATAGTCCCAATACTGCATCCTCACACCTCCTGTTACCGACAGTTCACCTTTGCCAAGTCCAACCGTCAGGTTATCCTGCAAATATCCTGAAAAACGGTTTGATGTCAGGTTGTTGTTCCCCGATAAGGAACGGTAAAGCTCAAGTTTTCCGTCCTGGGCAGGCAACGAATAGCCAACAGAATCACGCAGCTCCCATTCGTTCACATGGTCGGCAATCTGCTCATTCAAATATTTCAAACCCCACCTGATTTGGTGATTTTTTATGGAGTAAGTACCTGAATGTTCAAAACCTTTAACCCTCGCTTCAAGGGTATTGCGGGCATGGTCGAGATATGAACCGACGCCGATCAACATGGAACTATCAGCGTTTGTTTGTGATTGCCTGTTGAGATCGCTCAGATAGTACTGGCCCAAAATATCGAACGACTCCTTTTCGAGCGAATAAAACGTACTGGCCTGGAATTTTAGTGATAACTGGTCATTTGGATGATAATCGGCAGCAAGCGATCCGAGGTAATTCTCAAATTTATCCCTCTCACGTCCCTCAAAATAGACGGTAAATTCATAAGGTTGGGTCAGAGTCCCAAATCTGGTTGTTTGTGTTTCGGGAACAAACTGAAACGAATTGCCCGAATAATTGCCCAGAAACCCAAATGAAAGGTTTGGGGTAACCTGATAATTCAGAAAGGTTTGGACATCGGCAAACGATGGATTGTACTCCCCTTTCCTGTCCAATGTCCCCAAAAGGTAACTTGTATTTTTATATCGGACTCCGGTGATGTGCGAAAATTTGCCCTTTAACGCCGACCCTTCAAAATGGGCAGAGGCACCCAAAGCACCAACCTCAGCAGAAGCACTTGTAGTTGTGGGTTTCCTATAGGTGATATCCAGGACAGACGACATTTTATCGCCATACGAAGCATCGAACCCACCGGCAGAGAAACCAATTGTCGAAACCATATCGCTGTTGATAAAGCTTAGGCCTTCGTGTTCTCCCGATTTGACCAGAAAAGGGCGGATGATCTCGATCCCATTCACATAAACTAGGTTTTCATCATAATTGCCCCCGCGGACCGAATATTGAGAACTCAATTCATTGTTGGTGCTTACACCAGGCATTGTTTTGATCAATGTCTCGACGCCTCCAGATAAGGTGGGCAACCGCTCGGTCAATTTTTGCTGGATCGAAATCGTATTGTTGTTTCGTTCTGTTCTCCCCTCCACAACGATTTCCTCGATTTTTTGCAAATCGGGCTTCATCACTTGGGTAATAAAGGGATTTTTGATCAGGTCAACCTCCCTTTCGACCCTTTCAAAACCAACTGACGAAAAAACAAGAATTATTTTCTTCCCGGAAACTGATGGAAAATTAAATTCACCATTCCTGTTGGTAACGACCCCGATTGTTGTTCCCTTAATAGCAACATTGATCATCTCAACCGGATGATTATCAGGATCGATAACCCTTCCTTTCACAGAGATACCAGCAACCTGGGCCAATGTCGGCAGGATGGCCAAAGAACCAAAAAAGCAAATAAAGGCAAAAAATCTCAGCATCTATGTTCCGGCTTTCTGTGTAATTGATAATCAGGGGTAAAAATAATTATTTATTTTCGCCACTTGAAGTTATCTGAAAAATATGGTACAAAAACATCGCCCTCTTACATCAGTGTTAGTCAAGCCCTCGGGTCCCGATTGTAACCTTGATTGCACCTATTGTTTTTATCTGTCTAAAGATCAGTTGTTCCCGGAGACAAAAACCCATCCTATGAGTGATGCAATCCAGGAAGAGATGATCAGGCAGGTGATGCAACAATCGGGCGATGCGGTTTCGATTGGCTGGCAAGGTGGCGAACCGGCATTGATGGGACTCGATTTTTACAAACGGGCCATCGATCTTGAAATGAAATATGGTCATGGCCAATCGGTTGGCAACGGTTTTCAAACCAACGGCACTTTGCTTGACCGCGATTGGGCCAGGTTTTTTAAGAAATACGACTGGCTGATCGGCCTTTCGCTCGATGGACCCGAACATATCCATAACCGTTACAGGATGAACAAAGGTCATCAGAAGACCTGGAGCATTGTGGAAGACAAGGCAAAGATGTTGCTGGACGAAGGTGTTGCCGTAAATGCAATGTGCTGTATCACAGACTATTCATCTGATAAGGCCGAAGAGCTTTACAATTACTATAAAAGTTTGGGTCTTATCTGGATGCAGTTTATCCCCATTGTTGAAACCGACCCGAACGATCCTTCCAAAGCAGCACCCTTCTCGCTTGATGCTGAAAAATACGGGCAATTTCTCGTGACCCTTTTTGATCTATGGCTTGCCGATTTTAAAGATGGGAAGCCCACAACATCGATCCGCCATTTTGAATCGGTGTTCCATGCCTATGTCGGGCTCGAAGCACCCGAATGTGCGTTGATGAAAGAGTGTGGGGCATATGTTGTGATCGAACACAACGGGAATGTCTATTCGTGCGATTTCTTTGTCGAAAACCGTCACCGGCTAGGGAACATCCGTCACGACAAGATCATCAACATGTTGAACTCCAAGAAGCAAGACGATTTTGGGAAGGCAAAAGCCATGGTTCCGCGTAAATGTAAAGTCTGTCCTTACAATACGAAATGCTTTGGCGGATGCACAAAGGACCGTGTCAAAGATCCCAACGACCACCATCAGCCGCGGTTTTGTGCGGGCTACACCCTCTTTTTTGAACATGCCGATCAGGAGTTGAAGAAGATTGCTGCCTCGTGGCAAAAGGACCAAGCTGACCAACAGGAGCGGGTTCAAACCCATGGGGTTTACAACGCATTTGATGATTTGGTAAAGCAAGGGAATAGTATTGGTTAAGGTAATTAATCCTACATTTGTAAACTTTTATCCGTTGGAAACTAAGTTATACGATGAAAAAAAGACCGTTATTGTTTACTCTCATTCTAATGTCAGTTTCCCTGTTTATAAAGGCACAGGAAACCGGGTATCCAATAATTCGTAATTATCCTCCCAAAGAATACAACAATAGCCCACAAATCCGATGTTCCATACAAGACGATCGGGGAATCTTATATTTTGGATCCGGGGATCTGATCGAATATGATGGTGTTTCGTGGAGTAATGTATTAAGTCGTAATATTTTAAGGGTTTACGATTTTGCAAAAGATAAAAATGGAAGGATTTACGTTGCCGCACTTGATGAATTTGGCTATTTGGCTTTTGATAAAAAGGGGAATACCGTTTTTCAAAGCCTGAAACCATTATTGAAAGACTCCACGCTTAAACTGGGCATAGTACGATCAGTAAAACTCAATTCCGAATTTGTTTATTTTCAATCCCTTGATGTTGTTCTGCAATATTCCACTACGACTAATCAATTGTTAACTTTCAAAGCCGAAACTGATGAAAATTATAGCGGAAGTTTTATTTTTGCTGACTCGTATTATGTAATATCCAGCAAGTCAGGACTATTAAGAATAGAAAATGGCCAGATTCGGCCTCAAGTGCAATCAGGATTCTACAAAGATAAAAATAGCCTGGTCAACCTTGGAATGCAATATGACGATTCAACATTGTTGATTCCAACAAACCAGGGTGACCTCTTCCTGGCTCAACCAAATAAGGATGTTCTTCCTAAAAAATTAAACACCTTGTCTGTCGATTTCATTAAAGACAATAAATTGAACAGTGCCACCAAATTGACGAACACAAACTTCATTCTTGGTTCTCTTCGAAAAGGTGCGATCCTAACTGACCATGAAGGCAATACATTGCAACAATACAATAAAAGCAAACATTTGCAAAATAACAATGTGACAGGTGTTTACTCTGATAGCCAACAGAATATATGGTTGAGTCTAAACAACGGTCTCAGTAAAGCTGAACCTGGCTTTGATCTGAGTTACTGGGACAGAAGTACCGGACTTGACAACAATGTAACAGATATTATCCGTCACAATGGTACCATCTATATTTCCACATATTCGAAAGTTTTCCTTATTGATAAGAACAATAAGATAAAGGAGATCAATGGTATTCCGAATGGGGTATGCTGGAGTTTCTTTGAGCCCAAACAAGTCAATTCACTTTTGGTAGGTACCCAATTTGGAATTTACGAAATCAAAGGTGAATCGGCCACGCAGGTATTCAGTGGGAGCCATGCTACTTTCTTTTCCCAATCATTAAGGAATCCGGAAAGGATATTAAGTTCCAACGATGAATTGCTAATTTCGTTTAGATATGAAAAAGGCAAATGGATTTTTGAAGGCCAATGGTCTGGTATAAAGGATGATCTTCGTGCTGCGGTGGAAGATGAAGACGGGAATGTTTGGATCACTACATTTATTCACGGAATCCTGAAGGTGTCGCCTGATTATCAATATATTACCAAACCACTAAAAATCCGTTACTATACGACAAGCGATGGCTTAAGTTCCTTGTCACCTATTGCTCATTGTTTTTTGAAAAACAAAATAATCTGGTGCACAACAAAAGGGTTTTATCAGTACAATAAGGGAAAAGATCGTTTTGAACCATTTTCCGAATTTGGGGAGCAGTACTGTAATGGTAGCCGGGATATTATCTATGCCCACGAAATGGCTGATGGCAAAATTTGGATGTGTTCTTTGAACCATCCGGCATCCAATATTGGTTATTTACAACCCAACAATCACAATGGGTACGATTGGATCTATTCCCCTTTTCACCGGATCCCTGGTCTTTCAATTGATGCCGTTTATGTAGAACAATCTGGTATAGCTTGGATTGGAGGGAACGAGGGTGTTTACAGGTATGATAACCGCATAGATACCAAAGATTATACAAAGAAATTCAAGTGCCTTATCCGAAAGATAACCCTGGAAAACGACAGTACGTTGGAAATTGGTACTGCCCATCTGGGTCAACAAGTCCTGAATTACCAGTACAATTCAATGAAATTTGAATATGCCGCTCCCTTCTTCGACCAGGAAGACAAAACGTTGTACAGTTTTAAACTGGAAGGTTTTGATAAGGAGTGGAGCAAATGGAGCCGTCAGACACAAAAGGAATACACAAATCTTCCCGAAGGGATCTACACATTTAAGGTAAAAGCCAAAAACGTTTATCACCTTGAAAGTGAAATGGCGACTTTCACTTACGAGATATTGCCCCCATTTTATCGGGCCTGGTGGGCCTATGCAACAGATGGTTTATTGTTAGTTTTATTTATTTGGGGGATAGTGAAGCTGAATTCAATCCGTTCGAAAAAAGAAAAGGTGCATTTGGAAAAGATCATCCAACAGCGCACCTCCGAGATCACCAAACAAAAGGAAGAATTACATGTCCAAAAAGATAGGCTGGAAATTGCAAATGCCACCAAAGACAAGTTCTTTAGCATTGTTGCCCATGACCTGCGAAATCCTTTCAATGCGATTCTGGGATTTTCAGATTTGATTATTGAACAGATCAAGGACAAAGATTACGAAGGCAGCAATGAGTCTGCAGAATACGTCCATCAATCGGCTTATTCGGCATACGAATTGCTTGAGAACCTGCTGACATGGAGCAGGTCACAAACAGGCAGCATCCTCTTTAAGCCTGAAAAATTGGAGTTGAAGGCACTTGTTGACAAAAATATGACTCTCTTGAAAAATTCAGCGGATATTAAGGGGATAATGCTTTTATCGACCATCACCACAGATTGCATTGTTTATGCAGATAAAGAGATGGTCCTTACCATTTTAAGAAACCTCATTACCAATGCAATCAAATTCTCCAATGTGGATGATCGGATAACCATTGAAGCTGAAGATTCAGGAGAAAGAATAACAATACATGTCACTGATACCGGCATCGGCATCAACGATAAAATTATTGGGAAACTCTTTAAGGTTGATGAGAGTGTTAAATCGACAGGGACTGCCAAAGAAACTGGAACCGGCCTGGGATTGATCCTTTGTAAGGAGTTTGTCGCACATCACAAAGGAGAGATCCGGGTTGAAAGCAAAGAGGGAGTTGGAAGCAGGTTCTCATTTACTCTTCCAAAATTTGACGAAGCATCCCAATCTCGTCAAGTAAAATAGCGAATGGTTTAAAAGATTGGTTTGCAGCACCTTAAATTTCAACAGAACAATAAAATGATCAAACAAATCGAAATAGTACTTGCACCACGAAAACGAGGGTATCATTTGGTAACAAGGGAAATGGAATCAAAATTGCCGGTACTTCCCAATGCCGGTATAGCCCATTTTTTTATCATGCATACCTCGGCGGCTTTGACCCTCAACGAAAATGCAGATCCATCAGTCCGTATTGATTTTGAATCGTTTATGAACAGGATTGTCCCTGATGGCGATATAGTGTTTATCCACCGTGACGAAGGGAGCGATGATATGTCGGCACATCTGAAATCTTCAATTTTAGGTGCTGCCATAACCATTCCAATCGTTAATGGCAGGTTGCATCTTGGAACTTGGCAGGGCATTTATTTGTGTGAATTCCGCAATCATGGGGAAGCCAGGAAAATCTTTGTGACGATAATGGGAGAATAATACAGCGCAATATTAACGATATCAGATTATTACATGATATAGCTTTGAATTTGGATTAAGCTTTTTATTCCCCAAAAATGATCTGCAAATCAAAGATTATTTCCGAAAATAAATCCAATAAATATTATTTTTAATCCTGAATTGGAGTACCTTTAAGCTGATTAATAGAATAAGCGATGAAAAAGGTGGCCTACTTGCTTTTATTTGCTTTGATGTCGATGAAAGCTCTTTCACAGGAAGGATTTATTTATAATAACTCTCAATATGGTGTGGAAGTTAAATTCCCATCAAAACCAGAATTGACTTCCAAAAAAACACCCATTGATAAAAAATCTGAATATATTTCACAAGTTGCAAGTCTGATGATTGTCTCAGCCGGACTGACTTATAATCTTGCCATTATGGAGAAATCAAATGGCGACATGGGTAAGGTCGATGATTTGGTTGAAACTTATAAAAAAACGTTTAAAGCTTCCATCAAAAGGGAATATGAACTATTCGGAACCAAAATTTTAGAATATGATTGGACAACCGGTGGTCATTACATGAGATCTAAAATTATGATTATTAATAAAGTGCTGTATCAGTTAATGGTTGCCAGTCAGTCGAGTCCCACCGATAAAGATGTTTTGCCCTTTTTCAATTCCCTTAAAATAAATGGGACATCCATCCGGGACCCTTTTACCGACCCCGGCAAATTCACCAATTTTGCAATAGATGACCCAACTAAAACTAAAAAAGACACCATAAAACAAATTGTTTATGTGAATTCCGGATCCAACCAAGGCTATCTGTTTGAAAGAAGTTCCGATGTGGACAAAAATATACCCCAAAATTCCTTGATAAAACCTTATCGTTTTGCATTAATTATTGGCAATGAGGATTATAGTTCACATCAGGTGGACCTGAATTCCGAGATCAATGTCGATTTTGCGAGAAACGATGCCAGTGCCTTTAAGGAATATGCGATTAATACTTTAGGCGTACCCGAAAAAAATGTGGTCTTCCTATTGGACGCCACTACAGGATTGATGAACCAGGCATTTTCAAAAATGAACCTGATCATTAAAAACACACAAGGAAATGCCGAAGTACTGGTTTATTATGCCGGCCATGGATTGCCCGATGAGGTAACCAAAGAGACCTATTTGATTCCCTTGGACATCAGCGGGAAGAATGCCGGTGACGGGATCAGATTGCAAAATCTATACGCCAAATTGACTGAATTTCCGTCCAAAAGGGTTACTGTATTTATTGATGCCTGTTTTTCGGGAGGAGCGAGGAATCAAGGTCTGCTGGCAGCACGTGGCATAAAAATCAGACCCAAAGACGATCTGCTAAATGGGAACCTCGTTGTTTTTACTGCAAGTTCTGGTGAACAGTCTTCCTTGTCGTATAAAGAAAAGCACCATGGTATTTTCACCTATTATCTCCTGCAAAAATTACAGGAATCAAAAGGATCAGTAAGTTACAATGAATTGTCAAAGTATATCCACGACAATGTTTCCTTACAATCTGTATTGATCAATGACAAGGAACAATCCCCAAAAGTGATTGTAAGCAATTCTATAAGTAGTGAATGGGAAAATTATGATCTGATCAAATAAATGAAAATAAGATCTGCCATGAAAAAAATTATTTTTTTGCTTTTATTTGCATTACTGTTTTTGAAAGCCATTTCCCAGAAAGAATATATCTATACAAATATGGACAACGGTGTGGAGGTTAAGTTTCCTTCCAAACCTGAAATTACTTATAATGAAACTGACTTTGTTGTATCTCTCTTTAAAGAATACAATGCCCTATTGAGCCTTAAATCTGCGGGATTGGTTTATAAAGTATCCATAAATAAAGGATCGGGAAAAGTATATGTAAGTGCTGCCGAAAGTTTAGAGGGTTTTAAAAAAAATTTTCATCCAAACATCAGTAAGGAATATGTAATAGGAGGCAAAAAAATAACGGAATTTGATATGTCATCTGGTGGTGGATGTACGAGATACAAAATAATTGACATCAAAAAGGGTTATGTAGACCTTTCCGTTACAAGCCAAACGTGTGCGCAGGACAAAGATGTGTTGCCATTTTTCAATTCGCTTAAAATTGATGGCATTGAAATCAGGGATCCGAATACCGGCCCAAATCAATTCAAAAACTTTGCAATAGATTATGCCCCAAAAACAAAAACCGATACCGTCAGGCAGATTGTCTATGTCAATACGGGCGCGAAGCCTACCTATCAATATGAAAGATCATCGGATGTGGACAAAAATATCCCCAAAAGTGTGAATAGTAACCCATTGCGATTTGCATTAATTATTGGAAATGAAGATTATAGTTCCCATCAGGTGGATATGACTTCTGAGATCAACGTCGATTTTGCGAGAAACGATGCCAGTGCTTTCAAGGAATATGCCATTCAAACTTTAGGTATTCCGGAGAAAAATGTGGTCTTTTTGTTGGATGCCACGACTGGTGTGATGAACCAGGCATTTTCAAAAATGAACCTGATCATTAAAAACACACAAGGTAATGCCGATGTTTTTTTCTATTATGCCGGTCATGGTCTTCCGGATGAAGTGACCAAAGAAGCCTTTCTTATTCCGGTGGACGTAAGTGGGAAAAATGCCGGTGAAGGAATTAAGCTACAAAATACCTACTCTAAACTTACTGAATACCCTTCCAAAAGAATAACCGTATTTATTGATGCCTGTTTTTCGGGAGGAGCGAGAAATCAAGGATTGTTAGCTGCCCGTGGAATAAAAATCAGGGCCAAAGAGGATCCTTTAAACGGAAACCTCGTTGTCTTTACAGCAAGTTCAGGCGAACAATCATCTCTGGCGTTTAAAGAAAAGCAACATGGAATTTTCACCTATTTTTTGCTGCAAAAATTACAGGAATCAAAAGGATCAGTAAGTTACAATGAATTGTCAAAGTATATCCACGACAATGTTTCATTACAATCAGTATTAATTAACGACAAAGAACAATCTCCGCAGGTCAATGTTAGCAATTCAATAGGCAGTGAGTGGGAAAAATTTGATTTGAAATGATATAGATTTGAATAAATTCAATAAGTAAAAAATTAATAATCAGCACTATGAATCCGACAAGTTTAAACCAGATCGAAGATTTTTTGAAATCCGGCCCTTTCGTGTTGTTCGGGGTTTCAAGGGTCAAACAAAAATTTGGGAATACCATTTTGAAAGAACTGACGGCAAAAGGTTTCAGGGTTTTTCCCATGCACAAGGACCTTGAAGAAGTTGAAAACATCAAATGTTACAAACAATTGTCAGAATTGCCTGAAAAAGTGGGTGCTGCTATCGTTTGCACCAAACCTGAAAAAACTGCCGCAATTCTGACAGAACAGAAAGCTACAGGGATTAAAAATATCTGGCTGCAGCAAGGTTCTGCCAATATTGGAATCTACGAAAAGGCCAAAATGGATTTTGAAAACGTAATTTACAACAAGTGCGTTTTAATGTTTGCCATTCAAACCGGGGTTCATAAATTTCATGCTGGAATTTTGACGTTCTTCGGAAGATTCCCGAAAAAAGTTCCCCACATTAAATAGTAGCTATTTAATTTATACGAACAAGAGTTTTTGCCAAATCTTGTTCATCAGAAGAAAGATATATGGAATCATATAATTCAAAATATAAACGAGTTTTGGACTGTATTCCTATTAGAATAAGCGACAGTCAAATCCTTAACCTGCTTCAAACCAATGAAATCAACTGGAAATACATTGATACGATCAAGGAGATGACAGACCTGAACGATGAAGTGATTTCCGTTTGGTTGAATATAAGTGTCAGATCATTTAGGTCATACAGGCAGTCGAATTCAAGATTGAAGGAAAACCTTAAAGAGCACGTCATTGTCCTTCTGTCATTGATTAAACATGGGATTCAGGTTTTTGGTACAAAGGATGGCTTTGATCAATGATTAACAACAGAAAATTTTTTCCTCGATGGCAAAACACCCGTAGCCTTTCTTAGTACAGTTACCGGGATAAGATTTATTGACGACAAGTTTACAGCAATGGAATATGGTGATAATGTATAAATTATGGAAGTATTTCGGATTTCATAATCAATATGAGACATCCAGAATTTAATGATAAGGTCAGGCTTGTCAGAACTGAAAATTATTTCTGGGACAATGGGCTTTTATTTAAGTGAGGAGATACTGGACTTTTACTATTTCTATATAAAGACCTTAATAACAATCGATTAATAATTTTAATACAACAATTAAAAATATTGAAAAAAATATTTCCAAGATGGTATTTATTTCATATTTTATTTAGATATTTGTCTAATTATACAATCTTGCAACTATGAACACATTCTTCAAGGCATTAAACGATCCCACAAGACGTGAAATACTTGAGTTACTGAACAAAGGGGACCGGACAGCTGGTGAAATTGCCGATCAGTTCAGCATGTCAAAACCAAGTATCTCGCACCACCTTGATCTGCTAAAACAGGCCGGTCTCGTTATCTGTGTAAGGGAGGGACAATTTCAGAAATATTCGATCAATACGACTATTTTTGATGGAATCGTAAAATGGATGATGCAATTCAACAACAAATAATTGAAAAAAATGAATACTAAATTGGTTATTAGGGAGATATCCCTGTTTTTGCTTACGGCAATCCCGGTAATTTATCTACTCCTCAACTGGAGCCTCCTGCCCGAAAGGATGCCGACCCATTTTGATTTTGATGGTGACCCCAATGGCTACGGTTCCAGACTGGTTTATGTTTTATTGCCAATTGGGATTTACTTCCTTATGATTATAGTGCCTTTCATCGATCCAAGAAAGAAAAACTACGAGCTTTTCAGTGACACTTATTTTAAACTAAGGGTTATTCTGTGCATTATGATTGGCGCAATAGATACAATGGTTATTTACAATACATTACACGGAATAGAAAAAATGGGCCTGTTGATGCCGCTTCTCGTTTATCTTCTGTTTACACTGCTTGGGAATTATATGGGAACGATCCGACCCAATTATTTTGTCGGCATCAAAGTGCCATGGACATTGAACAACGACGCAGTTTGGGTGCAGACCCATAAATTTGCAGGAAAACTTTGGTTCTGGGGTGGGCTTACCGGTATCGCTTCCCTTTTTGTGATCCCGAAGCCAGAGATCTTGATGCTGATTATTATCGGTTTACTTGTGATTGTACCCATTGTTTATTCGTATTTTATTTATCAAAGGATTGCCACCCATGAGGAGTAATTCAACTATGGTTTCACACCCAACCCCTCAAGGGGAGTCTTCCTTAAATTGATACTTAACAATATTGAAAACTTATGTACCAGATTTTTTCTTCGGTATAAAACGGATCACTATCATCAAAATTTCATTCAAAAACCATATTTCAGTTTATTTCAATTTTATCCAAATATTTCAATTTATTTCAACATATTTCCAATTACTTCAATTTATTTCAAAAATCATCAAATGAAAAAACTACTTCTTATTCATCTTTTGGTAATGTCCTTAATTATTACAAGTTACGGCCAGACCGAAAAAACTGTGATCCTAAAGACCTCAACCGGCGACATCGAAGGGACATTAATGGTTGCAACCCCAAATGCAAAGAACTGTGTGGCATTGCTTATTGCAGGATCAGGACCCACAGACCGTGACGGGAACAATCCTCAGATGAAAAACAACTCATTGAAAATGATCGCATTGGCCCTAAAAAAGGAAGGGATTGCTTCGCTAAGGTACGACAAAAGGGGAATTGCAAAAAGTCAAGCTGCAGGGCTCAAAGAGGAGGTTCTCCGTTTTGACAATTACGTCAACGATGCGAAAGATTGGGTCACCTTCCTGAAAAAGGAGTATAAATTCACAAATGTGGTTATCATCGGTCACAGTGAAGGATCATTGATTGGTATGATCGCTGCACAGGAAAAGAATGTGAACAAATACGTTTCGCTTGCAGGTGCAGGTCAGCCGGCCGACCGGATCATGAGGGAGCAAATGAAAAGCCAACCCCCTGCTATCTCCATTGCCACCAATTTAATCCTTGACGAACTGGCAGCGGGAAGGACTGTCGAGAATACACCTGGATCATTGAACGCCCTTTTCCGTAAATCTGTGCAGCCATATATCATTTCGTGGATCAAATACGACCCGCAAAAAGAGATTGCCAAACTGAAGATCCCAGTTTTGATCATACAGGGAACCACTGATATCCAGGTGAGTACAGACGATGCGAACCGACTGGCCAAAGCGCTCCCTGCCGCAAAATTGGTTATCATCACCGGGATGAACCATATCCTTAAAGAAGCCCCGCTCGACCGGCAAATGAATATCCTCACCTATACACAACCGGATTTGCCTCTTAAAAAGGAATTGATGGAGACCATTGTACCGTTCATAAAAAAATAGACATATAAGTTAAGGATCATAAAGTGCTTCAATCTCAATTATTTCAGGCTCAACATTGTGTGATGTTGGGCCTGAGTTGTATAATCTCCATTATATATGGTAGTTGCAAAACCTATAAACTTCAATCAATCAGATTTATAAGGAAATTTAACTCTCAAAAAATCTAAAGTTCTTCCTGCCGTGCCTGGTCAGGTGCTTTTTCCAATTCGTCCAGATTATTATGCTTGGGTTTCTGTGCGTCGATAAACCTGACGACAAATTGGCTGTTAGTCATTAAAAGATAACCCAAAATCGTTTTGGCAATATAAAAAATAATCCAACCCGAATTCGAGCTTTCGCCAAACCGATTATCCTGTTGCAAAAATACAAATGCCTGCCTGAAGAGTTGGGGCAAACCGTCAACGAATACAATTCCACCGATTACAATGATTGCAATGTTCAAAACTGTTAAATGTGGAACATTCATTTCAAATTTTTCTTCCTCGAACCCTTTGTCCAGATGCAGTTTATCAATCAACCAGGCGGTCTTAAAAACAAAAAGCCTAAGAATCAATGTATAAATACCTATTGTTAACAGGAATAAAGTTACGACATATCCAATTGCAAAAAGGTTGTCATTTCTGTTAGACCCGAAATAGGTTAAAGCCGAAATAAATTGCGGAATAATTGCCAGGAATCCAAGTCCCAACCAGATACCAAGTATTTTAATCATGATTGTCCAAAAGCTTCTTACTGTCATAGTCCTGTCATTTATAAATTGGGTTTTATTACTTTTAAAAAGGTAAGAATCAGTTTCTTATTTTCCTTCCCCCTTTTTGATACCATCTTAATGTATTAATGATCAATTCATTCTGAGTTTTATTCTTGAAGGTAAAGGACAATTCCTTATTTGTCCCACCCTCATAATCAATGTCATTGTGCCCCATGTTGATGTAGAGCATCCGATATTTCCGGTTGGTCCAGACAACCGGAAAATCCCCTTTATGCCAGATCTCCCATTGTTTGGGTCCGGTTCCAACGGGGAAACTTGAAGGGTCGATCGATAGCAGCACCTCAATATCGGGATTCGCACGCAAATCGTTTTTCCAGCTATACCATTCGTTTGGCGCGGCAGTGAACCTTTCCGGTAGTGTCCTGGTGACCGGATGGTTTTTATCCTCAACAAGCAAAATTGCAGAGGTTGGCCGCCAGGAATTCCCTTTGTATTCACCCGATCCCAGGAACTCGTTGTGGTACCAGTCCCAATTTTGGGGAAAATCAGATGGTGTAAGGGCGAAAGCCGCAAAATGAAATCCGATCCAGGCTCCCCCATTTTTCATATATTGCTCAAATGCAATGCGTTGTTCCGGTTTATCTGGTCGGGTATCGAGGAACATCACAACATTAAATTTGGCCAGAAAATTAGGATTCATGTTGTCCCAGTTGTTCGTGGAATCGTAGGTAAACTCATTTTTGGCAGCAAGTTCGGTAAACCATTTGTTGGCTTCATGCACAAAGCTTACATGGGCCTTGTCGTTTTTGCCGGTATAAAAAGCAATGACCTTGAATTTTGGGTGATGAATTTGGGCTATCAAGTAATAACAAAGGAAAGCCAACAACAAATGTGATACCTTGAAATTAGTAAATCTGATCATCACAGAGAGAATTTATAAATAATTTAATATAATTTCCGACCATTAATTTTTCTGCGCTTTTCCGCGTAATCTTCGGGAGATTCTTTCTTATTTTTCCCGCAGATCTCGCTGATTTTCGCAGAGGTTCGAGCCATTCCGGTTAGAAACATTCATTCAGTTTCCCTTAATGTGAAGGAAGCCAGAAAAAGAAGCCCAAAAATATAGCCAATCAAAATCACAAAATCAGCTAAAGTATTGACCACCTGATAATCAACATGCATAATTTCTTTAAGGATATTGATCGCGTAATGAATTGGCAGGCAATCGCCAATCAGTTCTGCCCAAAGAGGAAGTTTGTCAGAATCAATGATCAGTCCGGTCAAAAAAACGGATGGAAAAATAATCAAAGGGATAAATGGCAAAACATGCGCCTCGTGTTTGGCAAAGGTGGAAATGAATATTCCCAGCATGACTGAAACAACCGAAAGCAACCAGATTACAATAAACATGAACAAAATGGTTCCAAAGGAATAATTCAAATGAAAAAGCCATATCGATTCAGAAAAAGCAATCAACGACTGGAAAGTTGCCAGTCCAAAATAGCCAAGCGTATAACCACCTATGATTGAGGTCTTTGAATATCCGGCAATCATCATCCGCTCCAAAGTGCCCCTTGTGCGCTCCTGGACCAGCAGGATGGCACATAAAATGAAACTCAGAAAATGGACAATAAAGGCACAGATTGGCATCGCGATGCTGACCACAGGTACGAAGTGGGGCAATGTATCGATCAGCAGTTTAAGAAAATAGATGATCAGCACCGGCGCAATGAAATAAAGCATCAGGAACCGACGGTCACCTTTTAATTGGATCAGGACACGTTGGGCAATGATAACGGTATGATTCATCGTTTTATCTCCTCCTCCCTTTGGTTCATAATGGAAAGGATAATCTCTTCTATACTTTCGGTTTGGATCGCAACCGATGAAATCTTTGGGTCAAAGCCGGATTTCTGCAATTCGGATGCCAGATTTTGGGAAGTGGACCCAATTGTGGTGGACTTTTCTATTCCATTGACTGTCAGGGTCAATCTTGATTTTCCCAATCCGATCAGTTTCTGAGGGGTATCGGTTGCAAGGATTTCCCCGTTGCTCATTATTGTCACCTTGTCGCAAAGCAGTACCTCGTCCATCTGATGCGTACTCAAAAAAATGGTCACACCAGATTGGGCCAATTTTCGGAAAAGCCGCCACAAAAGGATTTTCAGGTGGGGATCAATGGCAGCGGTGGGTTCGTCAAGGAAAAGGATTTTGGGGTTGTGGACCATCGCACAGCAAAGCGAAACCCGTTTTTTCATCCCACCTGAAAATGTCCCCACCTTATCGCTTGCCCTTGCAGATAGTTCGGTAAACTCAAGGATTTCATCCGTCCTTTTTCCCAGTTCATTAATTGACTGTGCTTTACCGAAAAACAATATGTTTTCGCGGGCCGTAAGGTCGTCATAAAGGGCCGGTGATTGGGGCATGTAACCAATCTGTTTTCTCAGTTCCCATTTTTCGTTGAGTGGGTCGAGGCCAAGTACTCTGGCAGCACCCGAAGTTGGACGGAGCGAACCCACCAAAGCTTTGATCAAAGTTGACTTTCCTGCCCCATTGGATCCCACTATTCCATAAATCATACCTTCAGGAACAACCAGGTCCATATGGTTGATTGCAAGGATCTTCCCATACTGCTTTGAAAGATTGGTTATTTCGATGGCGTTCATCACTTTTGGTTTTCGATCTCCTTTATTAAGACTTCAACGGCTTTTTCAATGTATTCATCCCGGCCTTCCCTGATCGCCTTTATTGTTCGTTTGACCGGATAATCTGGCTGGAAACCAATCAAATGGAGTTGGGAGCCATCATGTTTCATGACTTTCATGCCCGTCCACATGATCGAATATCCACCCATCAAAGGTATAAAATTCACATTCCCATTGGTTCCAGCAGTTGTATCCCCAACAAGTTTCCCAAGTTTATAATGATCGATGATCCCAAGCGCAGTTTCCCCCGAACTAACGACATAAGGCTCTTCAATAAAGGCTATTTTTGCTTTAAAAAATGGGGGTTGGGGATGTATTTCCCATTTGCTTGTATCGAAACTGACATTTTCCCTGTCGGGAGAGGTAAAGACAGGAACATTCCATGTTGTGCTCCAAACCGGTTCATGAATAAGATGGGGGATCACTTTATAGGCATCCGATAAAGATGAAAAGACAATTCCTTTTGCCTCAGATAATTTGTCCATTTCAGACTCAAAATTTTCCAGTCTTGAATTTTCAAGATAGATCCCATTTCCCAGGTCTTTGTTATTGGGTTTGGAAGGGTTTACCGGATTGAAAAACAAACTGCCCCTTGTATCACGTGAAGCGTTGATTACGGTTTTCTTACCCTCACGGTTGACTGTGACTTCGGCTATACTTTGTTTGAAATCGGAACCCCAAAGATTCATAGCCCTGTACCGACGCAATTGTGGAGATCCTGAAATAGTACTTTCCTGAAACCTTAATTCTTCGGTTGCAGTTTTGCCATCGATGCTTTCAAGGATATCACCAGGAAGGAATCTTGTTGAATTTGAAGCTGTAACCACCGCTTTATTTTCAATCCAGGCAACCGAAATTGGAAGAATCCACTGTGTAAAACGATTGTTATAGACTACACCGTGGCCATCCTCCAGTTTTGCCACCATTTTGCGAAGCGTATTAAAGAATTCAATTTCCGCTTTCCCATTATAAACCTCTTCCAATGTTTGCGTCAACACATTGTCCCAGTCCACTTTTACAACATCGTGGTAGGGATAGAAATGCTGAAATACATTCCATGCAATGGCGATATTGGCCAACTTTACATGAAGATTTCCTGTGTTCAAGGTTGAATCGGCGATTTGATCCAGTTGTCCATGAAGCGATTTTAACAAACCAGAATCTGAAGCCGGAAAGGTATTCTTTGAATTGCCATACAGGGCAAGGGGCATTGTACATGCAAGCAGATTGCCAATATTTTTATGGATGGCCTTGCCTATTGTTGCTTGATGGTTTTTGGGCTGAATTTTCGCAACGGGTTTCCCTTTTATAACGTGGGTGCTGTCTGTTTCATAGTCGTAAAATGATTGATTTTTATACCATTCTGTCTGCTTAAAATCAAGGATGTAATCTTTTATCAGTTTCCATGTAGAATTCTTCCTTAACATCAGTTTAATTCCTGAAATGTAAACCGGTGACTGTTGATCTATTCCAAATCCAAAAGCCAGATAGGTATCATTTTGCTGAAGCATAATATTGTATTCATAATCAACACATTTCTGACCGACTGTAACAACCTTCGGATTTCTTGTAAGAATATCCAGATAATCTGCTCCTGGTTTGGAATAGGATGCAAGGCACAAATAGGCTTCACACGATGACTCTTTTGTAGCATTTAAGGTAAAAACGACTTTCACCTCTTTATTCCTGTAATCCGCGATATTTGAAATGCCATTAACCAGACAGATTTTGTTTTGTATTGAGGAGTCACGGTTGATCCTAAGGCTTTTATAACTATTGCTATTTTTTCCTAAGCCTACTCCATAATGGATCCACGAAACCGGGATCAATCCTGTTGTGTCTTTAGGGAGAATGGATTGGCGATCGAAATTTCCGATTGTTGAGGCATCGTCAATTTTTAGGGCAGGGGCAACCGGTTTAAATAATTCCTGTAGCATTTGCTTCAACTCATTTTGATTGCTTGCATTTTCAACTTTACGGACACCATAAACGGCGAATTTATCCCAGTTGATTTGTGAAGCTTCGTCTCCAGGATAGAACCAGCGGACGTACCCATAAACCTTTGTAAAAGTCGCGATGTTTCCGACCTTACTCTCTGTGGCTGAACAACCAATACAAAGTATTGAAACACATAAAATAACAATTGCGATTTTCATTTAGCGGACAGTTTTGGCAAATTCAATTGTTGTTGGCAATTGCCAAAAGTATGTCGAATTAGGTTAAAAAGCAATTATTTTCATTACCTATCAATTATTTTTTGGGTTACAATTGATAGGTAATATTTGGGATAACAGTCTAAATTACAACTTATCCGCATTTTCCAGCAGATACGCCTCCGCTTCCGTGCTCCACAACCCTTTGTGGTTGTCGCAGATTTCGGCCAGACGGGCATAAACCGGATTGGTCAGCCCCTTTTGGGCAAATTCAGCAATTGGGGTTAAAGGCATTTCTATGTGATTGTAAATCAACTTCTTTCCACCTGGTATTTCAGGAAGGTGAAGGGTCGTCTCAATTACTGCATTGATCCCTCCAATATGGGTGACCAAACCCGCAGGATCAAGCCCTGCCGACATCAATTGAAGGGCTTCCTTCATATCATCGGTATTGCCACCGCTGGTTCCAACGACATGGGTATAGGCATAATGGACATTGTAGAAATTCAACGGCGCCTTAAAATTTGGATCAGAAGGACCCGCGAAGAAATTTAAACAACCGTCGAATGCCAGAAGCGCATCAGCCTGTTCAATTACCGGAGCAACAGGAGCAAACACAAAAATGTCGTTATAACCCTCACCACCACTGATTGCTTTCAACGATTCGATGGCATTTGCAAATTTGGAAGTGTTGATGTATTGCAGATCAATCCCCCTTGATGCAGCAAATTCGACCGTATATAAGCCGGCAGCCCTGTCCAACCGGGTCTGATCAATGTCGGTGACCACCAGCAACGAAGGTTTGCGGTCTTCGCGGTGAAGGACATAGTTGATGGCAGCCAATCCCATCGGGCCTACACCTGCCAACAATGCCATTTTGCCCCCATCAACGATCTCCATCTTGTGGATATACGACCCCGGATTGGTGTGGTAATTGGCATGAATTGCACCAATCACACAGGAAAGGGGTTCTGATAAAGATGCCGGATAAAAGCCTTCGCCGTGGAATGGAAGCAAACAATCGGCTTCCATTACCTCGTTCGGAATGATCACATAGGTGGCATCCCCACCAATGTAACTGTAGGAATAACCCGGTGCCCCCAAAACCCCAACCGGACTTCCCGGGAAATTGATGGCTGGCTGGATCGAAAATTTGTCACCGACTTTGAATTTACCCTGCCATTTTGCACCTACGTCAACCAACTCACCAGCGAACTCATGTCCGATAATGGGTGGATTGGTGGCACAATCGTCAGGTACCCTTTTGTGGTCGGAACCCTGACTTGCGGCCTTGTACGACGACATGCAAATGCTGTCGCACACCACTTTGGCCAATATCTCGTTTTCATTGATTGCCGGAAGCTCGAACTCTTCCAATCGCAAATCTTTCTTTCCGTATAAACGGACTGCACGTGTTTTCATGATTGATATTTTTTATGCTACTGGTAGCTGGCTGATTACAAATTATACATCAGTTACCAGATTGTCTATTTTATTATATTCTATTGAATTACATTAAGTTCAACCCTTTCAGGGTTGCATCGCTCCAACATTTTGAACCCCATGGGTTCCACCCATGGCTATTCAAATTAAACCCTTTCAGGGTTTTTAAAAGTCTGAAAGACTTAAACTTGATTTAAACGAATGCTAAAAAATAAGTTATCTTAACCAGCCAGCCGCCAATTGCCAGCTGCTAGTTTAACATATTCTGTCCTCCGGTTACCGGAACGGCCTGGCCTGTTTCGTATTCCTGTTCCATCACATACAAAATGGCGCGGACAACGTCGATCACACGGCAACCCCTTCCTGCCGGTACCTGGGCCTCATAAAAGGCTTTCACATCTTCAATGTCTTTCGCACCAGGAACTTTACCAGCTTTGAGGTATTGAACGAACAACCCTTTTTCAGGGTCGCTCCACAAAGGTCCTTCAAAGAAGTTCCCCGGGCAGATCGAATTGACTTTGATATGATGCGGCATCAATTCCATTGCAAAAGACTGCGTCAAACCAATTCCACCAAATTTTCCACCGGCATACGCAAAATTCTTGTTGCTCCCTTTCAGTCCCGATTTTGAATTGATCTGGATGATGTCCATAAAATAGTCTTTCCTGAACTCAGACTGCACTTTCATAATCGCAGAGGCATATTTTGCGCAAAGGAAATAGCCGTTGTAGTTGACATCGGTCATTACTGAAAAAACCTCGGGGGTCATTTCATCGAGGCTACCTGCACGGAGAATCCCGGCATTGCTGATGATCACATCCAATCCCCCAAAATGTTTTACAGTAGCAGCAACCATCTCCTCAACAGATTCAGGATCGACCACGTTTACTTTGACGAACCATGCTTTGTTGGTCTGATTCTTTGCATTTAGCACTGAAACCAATTTTTCACCTACCTCAACGTTCAGATCGGCAATTACTACATTGGCTCCCTGTGAATACAACTGTTCGGCAATTCCTCCGCCAAAACCTTGCGCCCCACCGGTAACAATCACAATCTTGTCTTGCACACGGCCCGAAAGTTTGGAGGCAGGAACTTCCTTTTCACCAAATAAGCTGTCAAGGGCAGCAGCATCAGGTGCAATCGCTACCAATCCCAATCCTTTTAATAAGATATAATCAGGATGAATGGATCGCGTTTCAGTCCACGTCGATAACTTGACTTCCAGATCTTCAATAATTTCCTTCGGATCTGTTGTTTCATCAACAACCAAAACCTCCGTAGTTTTTTTGATAAAACTTAATTTAAGTAGATCCTCAACATGCTTAATAGAGTGGAATTCAGCACGGTCATCAAACCTGACCGACATAATATTATCCACTGAGGTTAACATCCTGATAGCAGGAACGACACGATTTATAATTAATTTATTCATATTCAGTTCCTTGTCAAATATTCAATTAATGCTTTTCCCAGTGTTACAAAGTTTTTCTTTTGAGTCTGATCTGGACGGCCATTCTTGTCAAGATAGCCGGAACCCTCAGTTGCAACAAGATATTGATGGGCAGCAGTAATGCAGGCACCTTCGTAATTAATGTCGAGCACCTTCTTTGAAAGTGGAGTACTGTTCCTTGCAAAAAGTTCAATCGGTTCCATAGCGGGTGTGTTGTGTTCCGATCCCAATGTAACCACCATTCCATTTTTGCTGAAATAAACAACATAATCCTCCACAACTGCAAGGCTATTTCTTGTCGGAATCAGCTCAATTGACCAGATATTCCTTTCCCTGAGCACTTTTAAGGCAGTAACTTTATCGCCTTCAAAGTCGGTAAAATTTCCATTGTTGTCATCGGCAAGGAATGGATAGGTGGGTATGCCACCAGCATTGAGGATAATCTGACAAACCATTTCCATATCAAGGAATGCTTCCGGACTTTCGGGAATAAAAGCAGCACCACCTGCCTTGAGAAGATTGCCCCTGATCTCATTTTCAATGGCCGCAAAATTCCCTATAGCTGACTTCAATGACTTTCCACCGAAAACAGTTTTATAAAATTCCTGCTGCCCTTCTTCAGAAGGAAATTGGGCGACAATCTTTTCACGGAGTGCCTTGGCAAGATGCCGTTCACGAACCATCCCTTTGGTTAGGGTAGCTTTTATCTCTTCAAAATCAAGCTGAAAACCGGCATTATAACCTGCAAGGACTTCGTTGAGTTTTGCACACATTTGCTGAACCTGTAAATTGGATTCAATTTTAACAGATTCAAGCGTAGAGGCATAGGGTTCATCCAGTTTTGGAGGAAATGCCAATCCTTTGCCACTCAGGTAAGTACGACCAGGATTGTTGGGATCGTTCACTTTGATCCCGGCAGCCTGATCGGCGCGGTTCAGGCTGATCAGTTCGATGTTGAAAAGTGGGAAGATTTTCCTTTTTTCACATCCTTCTGCCCATTCAGTATAACCATCCGTTGTGTAAAAATCATTGATACCAACAACTTTAACATTCTCATTAACAGACCTGTCAAGTGCGTCTGAAATCTCTGCGAATGCACTGAAAGAGAAAGGTGTGTGCATATGGGCATTCACCAAACGGGTTTTACTGTCCCCATTTAGCGAATACCAGTCCAATAATTCATCCTTATCGGGAAATGTTTTCCAAAAATTCATATTGTATTGTATGTCAATATATTGTTAGAATAACCAAAATTTTCAAACATTAAAGATCATCTTTTGCCACTAAGACATAAAGGCTCAAAGTTACACAAAGAAATTATTAGCTTTTCCTTTGTGACCCTTCGTGTCTTCGTGTCTTTGTGGCATATTGATATTATTAACGTAGCTAAACTCCAAGTTTTGCCCTGCGGATCTGCTCAAGGTCGCTGAAGTTCTGACCCGAAACATGACCTTTCAATGGAACGATCTTTTCATGGACCGCATCAACAAACCATTCTGGTTGCGGGAAGAATGCTTCCTCAAGTTCATAAGCTGGTGTGATCCAGTTCCTTGAACCTACAACAACAGGTGGTGCATCAAGATAGTCGAAAGCGAGTTCGGTAATGTTGCGGGAAAGCTCGTTCAGGAACGATCCGCGTGAATTGGCATCACCTGAAATCAGGATACGGCCTGTCTTTTTAACCGACGCGATCACCTTTTCGTAGTTAAATGGAACCAACGAACGGGCATCGATTACCTCTGCCGACAAATTGTATTTCTCCTGGAGAATTTTTGCCGCATCAAGGGCACGGTAAAGCGTGGCACCTATCGTTAAGATTGTGAGGTCTTTGCCTTCCCTTTTTATATCCGGCTCGCCAATTGGTATTTCGTAGTAACCTTCCGGGACACCGCCCTTGTGAAACTGCTCACCAATATCATAAACACGCTGGCTTTCAAAAAAGATAACCGGATCTGTTCCTTGTAATGCACTGTTCATTAATCCTTTGGCATCGTAAGGGGTTACTGGGAATACAACTTTCAAACCGGGGATATGGGCAACCAATGAAGTCCAGTCCTGTGAATGTTGGGCACCATATTTCGAGCCGACAGAAACGCGCAGAACAACCGGCATTGTGAGGACATTTCCACTCATGGCCTGCCATTTGGGCAACTGGTTGAAAACTTCGTCACCACACCTTCCAAGGAAATCGCAATACATGATTTCAGGGATCACGCGTCCACCACACATGGCATAACCAATGGCAGTACCCACAATGGATCCTTCAGAGATGGGTGAATTGAACAAACGGTGGTAAGGCAGAGCCTCTGTCAAACCACGATAAACAGCAAACGCACCACCCCAATCACGGTTCTCTTCACCGTAGGCAACCAAAGTAGGATCTTTGTAAAAACGGTCCACAATTGCATCGAAAATGCCGTCCCTCAATTGGTATTGTTTCATCTTTGAGAATGGTTTCCCATCCGCATCGAATGCAAAACGCTCTTTTTTGGCGATCTGGATCACCCTTGGATTTTCGGCCATCGGATGGTTCACTTCGGGAACACGGTCTTCCATCTTGTCAACCGATTGGTTCGAGAAGATCATTTCGCCAATCTGTTCAGGACGTTTCCGGATATCCATCCGTGGCGAAATCTCGTCATTGATGGAGAGCTTCATCATCTCAACAATAATCTGTTTGACATCCGACCAGATGGCATCCAGGTTTGACTGGGTTGTTATTCCAGCATCAACAAGGCTTTTGCCAAAAGTCAGGATGCTATCCTGGGCCTGCCATGCCTCAATCTCCTCCTTGGAACGATAAGACGATGCATCAGACGGTGAGTGGCCACTGAAACGATAGGTCAAAACTTCAAGCAAAACAGGGCCATTCTTCTCTTCGATCACTTTCCGTTTACGACGGTAGGCATCAATCACTGCCAATGGATTGTAACCATCGACACGTTCAGCATGTAACTGTTCAGGGTTCACGCCGGCACCAATACGGGCAACTTTTCCGTAACCCATTGTCTCACCGCAAGTTTGGCCACCCATCCCATACTGGTTGTTCATCACGTTAAAGATAACGGGCAAACCACCTTTCATGTCTCCTTCCCAGAGGTTTTTGAACTGGTCCATGGCGGCAAAGGAGAGGCCTTCCCAAACAGGACCGCAAGCCATCGATGCATCGCCAATATTGGCAATCACCATCCCCGGTTTACGGTTTATTTTTTTGTAGAGCGCGGCACCAACAGAGATGTCACCGCTACCCCCGACAATTGCATTGTTCGGATATACGCCAAATGGTGTGAAGAAGGCATGCATACTTCCGCCCAGGCCTTTGTTAAAACCGGTTTCACGTGCAAAAATTTCGGCCAACGTGCCATAGATCAGGAACCTGCGACCAAGTTCCTTTACTGTGCCGATGAAACCTTTTTTTACCACGTTCACGACAGTCCCGTCAAAGAATGTTTCCATGATTGAAGTAAGCTCTGCATCGGTCAGTTTCTGGATGGCACTTAATCCTTTTGCAAGGATCTCTCCATGACTACGGTGTGAACCAAAAATAAAGTCCTCAACAGTAAGGGTATAAGCCATACCGACAGCAGCAGCTTCCTGACCTGCTGAAAGATGCGCAGGGCCCGGATGGTCATATTTTACGCCACTGTATTCTCCGGTAGTTTTGATCAGGTTCAGCATGGTTTCGAATTCGCGGATCACCACCATGTCGTGATAAATGCGAAGGAAATCACTGTCCGAAAAATTCACCTTTTCCTCGGCAATTGTTTTGTTGTATTGATTTACCGGGATTGGTGTAAATACGATCTCTCCGGCTTGTCTGGCCACATTCGGGTCAATAAACTGAACTTTAGGCATATAATTTTAAATATAATTTTTTAATGTTTGATATTCCTGTTTTTTCACCCCCTGCCCCCTGAAGGGGGTTCCGACCAGAATTAAATTTTACTCCGATAGAAACTGGGGTTATAGGTGAATTTTACTAAAACGCAAATATTGTTTCTTTGAATATTTCCGAAACGGTAGGATGTGGGAACACAACTTCTTCCATTTCCTTGAGGGTCATCTCCATTTCGATGGCCATAGCGGCTCCATAAATGATTTCGCCGGAAGGGTTTCCAAGAATATGGACACCCAGGATTTCACCATATTTAGCTCCTACCAGAACTTTGCTAAGGCCACTTCCACCCTCATTTTCAGCAATAAAGCGTCCTGCATAGGCCAATGGCAATTTGGCGACACGGTACTCTATGTTTTGTGCTTTCGCAGCTTCTTCCGTCAATCCGACACCTGAAAACTCAGGGTTCGTGTAAACGACACCGGGTATGGCATTGTAGCGCATCCTGTCGGCACGGCCTGTAAGGTTATTCACAACAACCTCACCTTCACGGCTGGCAGTATGGGCCAACAATGAGAATCCGGTAACATCACCAGCTGCAAATACATTGGGGACATTGGTACGCATCTTTTCGTCAACCTTGATCCCGCCACGATAGGTCTCAACACCAAGGTTTTCAAGTCCGAAACCTGTTGTATTGGCTTTACGTCCAACGCTGACAAGAATTTTCTCTCCGGAAACTGATTCCTTTTTGCCGTTCTTCTCAAAGATCACTTCATTGCCATTGACTTCGGTTACTTTTGCGGAAAGGTTGAAGACGATCCCCTTTTTGGCATACATTTGGCGCAACATTTCGCTCATTTCGCGGTCCATCCCGGTAAGGATTTCATCCAACATTTCGACAATAGTGACCTTGGTTCCCAAGCTGTTGAAGAAACTGGCAAATTCGAGGCCAATTACGCCGCCACCTATAATTACCAATGAATCAGGACGTTGCTTTAGATCAAGTATTTCCCTGTTTGTCAGGATCAGATCGCCTGGTGCTCCAAGACCCGGAATTGGAGGAAGAAAAGCTTCAGAACCTGTGCAGATCAATAAATTAGTCGCCAAAACTTGTGTAGTACCAGCCATGATTTCGATCCCTGCTGCTGAACGACCCTTTATAAATGCTTCACTTTTAATTACTTCCACGTGATGCTCTTTCATCTTCAATCCAACGCCGCCAACCAGTTTTTTTACCACTTTTTGTTTGCGGGCCATCATTTTTGAGAAATCGAAGGTTACCTCTTTGGTTTCGATCCCATATTTGCTGCCTGCGAGGGCATTGTCGTATAATTTTGCACTGTATAACAAGGTCTTTGTTGGGATACACCCTTCATTCAAACAAACTCCGCCGAGTTCGCTTTTTTCAATCAAGACCACCTTAAGTCCTTTGTGACCAGCTCTTTCTGCTGCTACATATCCGGCAGGACCCCCACCAATAATTGCTAAATCGAATGTTGTACTCATATTTTTATCTCCTATAATTTAAAGTTCGAACTCAAGGTTTTCAATTTCAACGGCGATTTGTTTCAGGAAACGGGTGGCTTCACCGCCATCAAGTGCCTGGTGGTCATAGGTCAGGCTAAGACCGATAAAGGGGACAAAAGCATAAACACCGTCACCCAAATCTTTGGGGCGTGGTACGATCGTGTTGACACCTAAAATCCCTACCTGAGGCAGGTTGATCACAGGCGTAAACATCTCCACGCCATAATTTCCAAGGTTTGAGATTGTAAAAGAGGCAGCTTCCGAAGAGAGCAGTTCAGGATTGACTGACCCTTTCCGGCATGAAGCCGCAACTTCTTTCAACTGATTGGAAAGTCCCTGGATCGAAAGATCGTCCGCATTGCGTATAACAGGAACCATCAATCCACGGTCTGTGTCAACCGCAACGCCAAGATGAATTTTATTAAAGTATTTCACGCTATCGCCAAGAAAATGGGCATTGGCCTGAGGAAATTTCCGCAGAGCTTTCACCACTGCAAAACAAACCATGTCATTGAGGGTAATGTTTACAGGATAACCGCCATCGTTCGCTTTTTTTACTTTCTTGCGAAGTTCCAGCATCCTGCGTGCATCGGCACCAAGGTGGTGGGTCAACTGGGCTGAGTTCTGCAATGAATTGTGCATTGCTTTTGCAATCAACTTGCGGATATTTGTTAATTTCTTGATTTCAAAATCGTTGCTGTAAACCGGATTTGGAGCAGTGAGGTCTTTTGCTTTCACCGAACCGCCCAGGCCACTTCCCGTGGTTGAAGGTTGGAGCTGTTCCTGACCGGCAACGATCTTCGCCAGGGGTGTAATTTTAGGGGTAGATGCCAAAACTGAAAGGACATCCTGCTCTATGATCCTGCCTTTGGGGCCAGAACCATGTACCGCTTCGAGTGATAAACCTTCTTTTTCTGCGAGATTTTTGGCCCTTGGGGAAACAAATCCAGATACAACTCCGGAAGAAGCTATTGCATGAACAGATTCTTCAGTTTTTGAGGCGGAGTTTTCAGCGGTAACAGCAACTTCAGGAATCGGTTCGCTTTTGGGGGCAGCTCCTCCGGGTTGGAATGTGTCGGTTGGTTCGCCAATTTCACCGATCACACAGACATTTGTAAGTACCGGGACTTCGTCACCAACTTCATAAAAAAGGTCGAGCAGGATACCATCCACATCGGCTTCTTCTTCAAAGGAGGCCTTGTCGGTTTCGTAGGCAAACAGGATTTCACCCTTCTTTACCTTATCCCCTTTTTTCTTATTCCATTCTGTGATGATACAACTTTCAACAGATTGCCCTTGCTTAGGCATGATCACAACTGTAGCCATAGAAATAAATTTTCCGCAAAGATATTCCTTTCAACTTGTATTTACAAGTAAAACAATTGAAATAATGGAAATAAATTGAAATAGTGATATATGTAATTGATCAACAATACATTAAATTTTTCGCAGAAAAATTTAATGTAAATACAAATATTTATTTTTGTTAAAACTTTTATTATTTTTGCACATTGAAAATATTAATCGGGAGTAAAACATATGCCGCAAAATAAAGCAATACCGCAACACCGTAAAGTATATGAGGTCCTGCGTTCCCATATCACGGATGGTGTTTTTCATGAAGGCGACTTGCTTCCTTCTGAAAATGAGCTATGTACTGTGCATAAGGTGACAAGACCAACCATCAGGAAAGCACTTGACCGGCTGGTCAATGAAGGGTATATTGTAAGGCATCAAGGGAAAGGGAGTATTGTAAAAGGTATTCCCAAAGGAGTTGGGATCCTTTCACTGACCGGAACAACATCTGCAATTGGGCAGGACAATCTGTTGACACATATTGTGGTCAAACCCGAAATCAGGAATTGGCAGGAGGCTTTTACATTTCCGCTGAATCAGCGTGAAGTGGAGTCGGGTTGCATCTATATGGAACGGCTACGGTTGGTGAACAACAAACCTGTGTTTTTCGACATCACAATGATCCCCAACATTAACCTTCCCAGGTTTACGTCCAGAAATTTTGAGAACAAATCGCTTTTTGATGTTTTGCGCAAATACTATCAGGTGGAGGTGAAAGGTGGTGAGCAAAAACTCCTTTCGATAGTTGCTGACGAACGGTTGATGGAATATTTTAAGGTAGGACCCGGTCACCCTGTTTTACAATTGAACCGCAAGATCGAAACCAACCGATCTGGATTCTATATCTATAGCCAGGTGTTTTGCAATACTGCCGAATATGCGCTTTATGGGATTTTCTGAACTAAGAAGCGTTTCGCTATTAATCGGCTGCTGGCTTTTGGCTACTGGCAGCTGGCTGTCGTTCAAAGTAATAGGTGCTTAAAAAACCTGTTAGTTGGATACCGATCAATATGCAGTAAATCAATATCATATGAACTAATTCCGTTATCATAATAAGGATATCTCTTAAGTTTGAAAGTTACTAGTCGCAATTTGCCAGTCACAAGCTGCCAGTCGCAAGAAATATTAATACAATCTACTGTGTTTGATCAGGTGAAGTGCCCATCCGGCTGTCATGTCCGATGCCCACTCGTCGGCTTTGGTGATTGGCACATGGTTGATACTTTTGCCTGCAAGATTTACTGAATTACTTGCCTTTTTTGGAGCTTCTGCCTTTGAAATGCCTATGTAGGAAACCAGTATTATTAATGAAGCTAACATCGTTTTCATCAATTTTCCCATTTTGTTGCTGATCGTTTTCATTTTGTTGTCTTTTTAAAGTTTGTTTTAAATTTTCAGACAGTAAATATCAGCAATCGTGCCAAAAATGTTATATCATTGAAATACATTGAAATAGGAAATACATTGAAATATTGGAAAGGTGTTAAATGTACGGAAATTGAATAATTGGATGTACGAAAATGGACAGTAGCGGAATTTCTGGCCATTGATTCCAAAATAAATGCTGATGGAAAAAATAAATTTCAGGTCGGTTCCTTTTGGGCAACTTCACTCAGCTTTAAAGCTATGGACGTACTTTTTGTGGTGTAATACCTTTCGTTGCCCAGCCCAAGAACCAGTTGGACTCCTAAACAATTGTCGATCAGGAAAATTTCATCAGCATTAATCAAGTCAGCTCGACCAATATCTGTTTTTTGAAGGATTTTCAATCCTATTTGCCGGGCACATTCAATCACAACTGCCATAATTGGAGGCCGGTATGCCTGTAGCCTGGGTGAGGGAAATATTGCCATGCCGTCTTTAATGTATCCAAAGCTGCCACCGATTGTTTCACACGCCCAATCCTCATGGTTCAGCAAGATGAGGTTATGTTTCGATAAATTCTGGGCCTCCCGTTTTGCAGCAGTCCACAAAAAACGGTTTGCCGGTTCAAAAGCAAAATTTGCCGTTAATGATTTAGAACCATCGCTATAAAAGTCCATCAGCAAAACTGTATCGTTGACAGGATAAAAACCACGCGGCAACTCCTCTGCAGTAAGCAGGTAATCGGTTCCTCCAGGTCCAGGGAAAAATTGAACGACAACTTTTGCTGCCAGGTAAAAATGGTTCTTGTTCAATAACCTGGATATATCGCTTGCAAAACGCGAAAGTGTCCAGTCATTTGGTGTAGGCAAATGAATGGATTTCAGTGAATTGATCAGAAAATTATAATTTACTTCGGCAAATAAGACCAGGTTATTCTCGGCACGGAACGATTCGGTCACGCCATTGTTGAGACGACCAAGGTCAACTCCGGAAAAAACCGGATCGCTTTCACGAAAAAACCTGCCATTGATCAGGATAAAGCCACCTTTCAATTTTCAATCTTCTTATTGGTTACGAGTTCTGTAAAACTTTTTGCAGCATTTGTGAAATCAGAAGGCATCAAAATAACCGTAGTGGTGTTGTTGTCAATACCTATTTCGGACAACATTTGCATACGTCTCAATTCAAGCGCAATCGGGCTCTTCTCCATCTCCTTTGCACCTTGGGTCAGTTTTATGGAGGCCTCCAATTCAGCTTCGGCTTTAACGATCCTGGCCCTTTTCTCCCGTATGGCCTCTGCCTCGCGTGCCATAGCCCGTTGCATTGCCTCAGGAATCTCCACATCCTTCATTTCGACCATTTCAATTTTTATTCCCCATGGCTCCGTGGTTGAATCCACAATTTTCTGAAGTGTCCCATTGATTTGCTCCCTTTCCCTTAACACCTCATCAAGTGTATGTTGCCCGATAATATTGCGCAAGGCGGTAACCGAAAACTGGTAAACGGCCTTGTTATAATCGGCTACCTGGATAATGGCATTTTCAGGATTTGTAATTTTAAACCAAAGCACAGCATTTACTTTAATCGTCACACTGTCCTTTGTAATGGTTTCCTGCTGTTCAAGGTCAACGGTTTTGGTCCTGATGTCAACACGCTGCTGTGTTTCGATCATTGGAATGATCCAATAAAGTCCAGGTCCCTTAATCGATTGGAATCGTCCCAACCTGAATATGATCGAACGCTGATATTCCTGTGCGATGCGCAATCCCGACAAAAGTAGGACTACGATGATTCCCAGAATAGGTATGAGTGCCATATTTTTAAGTTTATTTTTGTAAATAAAATCCTAATCGTTTGTACCTTCAAACATAACAAATTGTTTGACAAGATTCCTAATTTTGTCCGGCTTTAATATGACAAAAATCAAAGTGTGTGATTCAATTGATTGCACTTTGTATAATTATTTGCTTATCAAATACATATAAAATGAAATTACTGATATTTGTCTGCATTTTACTCATCTTCACAATTTTGGGTTGCAGTTCCGACAAACCGGCCAATTACCGCAAGATTTCCGGGTTTACGCAAGGGACGACCTATCACATCACTTATGAGGATAAAGCCAATCTTAATTTTACCGAAGCTATTGATTCAATTTTCAAAAATTTTGACCTTACATTCTCGGAATACATCCCAAATTCCATCGTTTCACGCATCAACAAAAACGATCCTAAAGTTGAGGTTGACGACATGTTTATTGAGGTTTATAAGAAATCGCTGGAGGTCAACCGGGAAACAAAAGGTGATTTTGACCTGACCGTAGGTCCGCTTGTGAATGCATGGGGATTCGGAGCGGAGAAAAAAGCTGTGATCGACTCCTCCCGAATAGATAGCCTGATGCAGTACATCGGTATGAAAAAGATCCATTTGGAAGGGAGAAAACTTGTGAAAGACCTTCCGGGAATAAAAATAGATGTCAATTCGATTGCCCAGGGTTATGCTGTCGATGTGGTTTACCATTTCTTTGAACAGATGGGGATCCGGAATTTTATGGTTGAAATTGGTGGTGAGGTACGGACAAAGGGGAAAAATCCGAAAGGGGAAATCTGGCGGATTGGCCTTGACAAACCTACCGAAGGAAATATGGTAGCCGGTGAAGACCTGCAAGCAGTAATACTCATTGACAATAAGGCAGTTACAACATCCGGTAATTATCGAAAATTTTTTGAGGAAAATGGCATAAAATACTCACACATTATCGACCCACACACTGGTTATCCTTATCGGAACAACCTGCTGAGCGTGACTGTGATTGCCGATGATGCCCTTACAGCCGATGGGTACGATACTGGCCTGATGGTGCTTGGCCTGGAGGGTGCCCGTGAGTTATTGAAGCAGCACCCTGAATTACAGGCCTATATGATTTATGCCGATGAGCAGGGAAAATTTCAGGTTGAGTACACACCGGGGATACAGTTTGGGGAGGAATAGCTTCTGGCGGCTGGCAATTGGCAACTGGCGGCTGGCGGCTGGCATTTAGCTTGAACTCATGTGATAAACGTTTTTCAAAATATTTCTATTTATTTCTATGCTGGCTTCTGGAGACTTGCTACTGGTGGCTTCAAATGATTGGAAGTCAATATTTTGATCCAATTAAGGTCTATGAAATATGAATGACCATCAAGGCGCTCCAATTTGTCCATATTCCGGTAACTACAAATCCTTGCCTTATCTATTTCTCAATTGCCTTTTCACACTTCCTGATTTCACCCTGATACGAGATGGAACTCAGGCGGTTGCTATTGACATTCAGGGTGGCACTTCCTTCGGGACTCACGAAAAGGGTAAGCTTATAAATGTCTTTCGTGTCAGAAACAGTAGCCGTCACGTCGTATCCTTTACCGTTTTTTGATTCGGAAATCTTGTATTCAGATGGTTTTACCTTGAATTTTATCCCACCATCCCCGCCATAATCGGCACTGTAAGCCCGACCAAAAAATGGCATGTAACTCTCTGACAATTCAGGGTCAAATTTCAAAAAATTGTAGTTGGTTGTGAGATCGACAGATTTCCATCCTTGTGGCAATGCCCGGTCTGCCATAAACACGAAAGTTTTGGAATTCATCAGTGAATCAATGTAATGGACTTTCTCTATTTTGGCTTTTAACCGCTTTTCTTTCTTTGAGGTCTCCTGGTTGTAACATGGGTTGATGCACATCAACATTAACAATATACATAGAATGATTTGTGGTTTCATGGCATTTGATTTATATAAACAAATTTCAAAATACAATTCCTGTGCCAAAAAATAGGATAGCATAAAAAGGAGACAAGTGTTTCGCGCCAAGCTCGCAAAGTTCGCAAAGTTTCTGATAAATAAGACTTTGAGTTCCATTGCGTACTTTGCGAGACACAAAAATCAAAACAATACGCTTGTAATCACAAAGAATAATCTATTTTTCAATAACTAAATGGTCCTGCGCCATACGGTTATTGAACTGCTGGACAATTGCCATTAAAAGTTTTTCCTGTTCGGGAAATTGAACCTTACCCAAAAGATTATGAAGCAGATACGGATCGTCCTTCCTGTTAAAGATACCCGAAACCTTTCCTTCACTGAAATAGAAAACAAAATCTCCGTAAAGGAACTGATAAGCCTCTTCGGGATAGTTGATCACAAACCGGGGCGACTTGGGGTCAAAAAGGTTGTTCCCAAAAGCAACATAGGGTTTTGAATAGTTCAGGTAACCCAATATCGAAGGCATTATGTCGATCTGTTCGGCCAACGAAGTATCGACACCAGAAAGGCTGTTGTCACCCTTATAAAAGATCAGTGGCACAGCATGTTCCATCACATTGGTCTTGTACTCCTTAAAGTCAGATTCGGAACAATGGTCGGCAGTGATTACAAATAAAGTATTTTTAAACCAGGGCATTTTAGATGATTTTTCAAAGAACTCCCTCAATGCCATATCGGTATAGCGGATACATTTCTGAAGGGGGATGTCTTCTTCAGGAAACTGTTTCTGGTATTGCTTTGGAACCACAAATGGATGGTGCGACGAAACAGAGAAAATGGTCGTCATGAAAGGTTCCTTCATCTTGTTCATCTCATCGGCAAAGAACTGAAAAAACGGCTCGTCCCAGATTCCCCAGACTCCGTCAAAACCATCATCGTGACCATATTCGTTCTTTCCGAAATATCGCTGGTAACCCGCAATCTTCGTAAAAGCATCGAAACCCATCGAACCATTCGGGGCACCATGGAAAAAGGAGGTTTGGTAACCCTCACCATTCAAAACACTTGCCAGGCTGTTGATCCGGTTTCCCGATCTTTCCGAAATCACGTAGGGCAAAACCAATGCCGGGATACTTGCTGTTACAGAAGGGATTGCGTCGATCGATTTGCGTCCGTTTGCAAAAGCATTTGAAAAAACAAGGCTTCTGGTGATCAATGAATCTAGAAAAGGTGTGTAGCCTTTGTATTGTCCATTTTTCAGATCTTTGTTCAACGATCCCACAAATTCGCGGCTGAAACTTTCGAGGATGATCACAACAACATTGTCTTTTTTTAGACCCTCACCTGAAGGTGAGGGTAATTCAGATGGGGGGAATTCATTTCTGACTGGAGAATAAATCTTTTTCAATTCATCTTCGGGCAAAAGGTCCATAACCAGAAACGCTTTCTTCCCCCATGTTCGGATGATGCAGAAAGGGGTATTGGTCACAAGCGACATGTCGCGCGTTGAATTCACATATTTACCGGCATTGTTCATGTTGATAGGCCGTGTACTTGGCATGTAACCGCCCCGCATTCCAATCACGCTCAGATAGGCAACCACAAGTAAGCCACACAATGATACTATGCCATACTTCCAGCTCCTAACCTTTACAACTGAGGGACGTGGCGTGAAGACAGAATAGAGGTATGACAACAATAAAATTGTAACAAGCACAATTAAGGCAATGTACCAGAAATCGTAGAAAAACCTGAATACAAGTTTGTAGTTCCCGGCATCATAACCCACAATATCAAAAACACTGGCAGTGGTCCGTTTTAAGATAAAACGATAGTATATTATGTCTATGTGATTGAATGCCAACCCTATACCATTGATGACCATAAATAGCCATTTCAGGAACAGCTGGTAACCATTGTTGAATTTAAAGGGAAATGGAAGGAGATAGAAAACAAAATACAAAACATTGAGGTACAATACGGCGCTTGTATCGAACATTACCCCACCCCTCATAATTTGTAAAAAGGAGGAAAAGGAAATATTGGGGAATAGCGAAGTGTTGAAAAGGTAAAAGATGATCCGCCCGATTGAATACAAAAGCATAACGATTGAAAACCTGTAAACCATTACAAGGTATTCGTTTGCCGGTATCTTCTTATTTGAAAAACTATATAATTTCATGACATTAAAAATAAAAGCTGCAAAATTAGCAGCTTATTTGGATTCATTCCAACTTTTAACATTCATTAGCATACACTCAGTTTTCGATGATGGTCACATTTCACCAACTTTTTGTGTTGCGGCGCAATAAACATTCAGGCTTTGGATTACTTTTCTGATAGCACCGCCGAATCTGAGAATATGTTTGTTCTACAATACTTTAACACCTACGGTGTATTGATGCGATTTGAACAGGCATGTTGCTTCTTGTATATGCAATTATCTAATATACAATTAATTACTATTCATTCTTGTATTCTCTCCCTCTGACATTTTCCCTTCTCAAATCTCCCTATCCCATATTCTCCCCGTCACTCCATCTCCCTGTCTTCCTTTTTCGGTCTCCTGTCTCCAAATCGAGCAGGCTCCAGCCGCCAGCCGCCAAATCTAGTCCTCCTCCCTTGAGGGTGCGAAAATTTCTTCGATCAGGTTCCTGTATTTTGCTTCGATAACCTTCCGTTTCAACTTCAGCGTCTGAGATAATTCACCGGAAGCAGCTGTCCAGGAATCTGATACCAGCCTAAACCGTTTGATCTCTTCATGTTGCCCCAGGGTCTTGTTGATTTCCTTCACATCCTTTTGAATTGCTGCCAAAACTTCGGGTTTACAAATCAAATCGGCATTGTCCTTGAAGAGGATCTCATTTTCGGCGCTCCATTCATGCAGGTATTCGAAGTTTGGGGAGATCAGGGCACTAGCGTACTTTTCGTGGTCGCCAATCACAATTACCTGTTCTACAAACATCGACTCTTTGAGTTTGTTTTCGATCATCTGAGGTGCAATGTACTTTCCACCAGTCAACTTGAACATCTCTTTTTTACGGTCAGTGATTTTCAAGTATTTGCCTTCGTCAAGGATACCCACATCGCCTGTGTGGAACCAACCATCTTTGTCGATCACCTCGGCGGTCAACTCCGGTTCATGGTAATAACCCATCATCAGGTTGGGACCTTTGGTCAGGATCTCGCCATCTTCGGCAATCTTAACCTGAACTCCCGGCAAAACCGGTCCATTGGTTCCGACTTTCATCTCCCTCGTTACAAGGTTGCTTACTGCAATGACCGGTGAAGTTTCCGTTAAGCCATACCCTTCAAGAACGTAAATTTTCGCGGCTGCAAAGACACGTGCAATGCGCGGCTGTAAAGCTGCCCCTCCTGATACAACAATTTGCAGATTGCCACCTAAGGCAGCACGCCATTTCGAATAAATCAGTTTATCGGCAATTGCAAGCTGTAAATGGTACCATGGGTTAACTTTCATGTTGTACTCGTAACTTCTGCCCAGATCAACAGCCCAGAAAAACAACGTTTTCTTAACCCCCTTCAACATTTTCCCCTTGGTAAGGATACTGTTATAGACCCGTTCGAGCAACCGTGGAACGCCACAGAAAATATGGGGCTGCACCTCTTTGATCGCCGGCATGATCTGTGCCAATGTTTCAACATAGTACATCCCAATCCCTTTGTAGAGAAAATTATAATTCACGATCCGTTCGAAAATATGGCACAATGGCAAAAACGATAGAGCCTTGTTAGCAGGGCCTAAATCAAAATTATTGGCATGGGTGGTGAAATTTGAAACCAGGTTCCTGTGCGAAAGCATCACCCCTTTCGGGATACCGGTTGTACCAGAAGTATAGATCATTGTGACCATTTCATCCTCTGTGATCGATAATTTCATTTGATGCAATGAATAGGACAATTCATATTCCTTTTCCTTCCCCAGGTTATACAGGTACTCTATATTTGTGGCTCCTTCTATTTTATTAAAAGTGAATACTTTTTCGAGTCCGGGGATTTCCCCAACCATCGGACTCAGCTTTTTGCAAAGCTTTTCGTCCGATACAAAAATAAACCTGGTTTCAGCATGACTGAAAATATAACGGTATTCTTCCTCACTAATGGTTGGATAAACAGGGACATGGACTGCACCAGACATTGAAAGGGCCATATCCACAAAGCTCCATTCAGGACGGTTCCCGGAAACAGTCGCCACACGGTCACCCTTTTTCAATCCAATGGCCATCAAACCCAAGGCAAGCAATTCCGAATTGCGCACAAATTGTTCTGTGCTAAAGGGAATCCATTGATTGTCGTATTTCCCGCAAACTGCATCTTTCCGTGGGTAATTTTGCATACAATGCTCAAGAATATCGAAGGTCCGTTTGATTGCCATGATCGCTACTTTTTTTGTAAAAGTAAAAATTGTTTGAAAAAATAACTACATTCCATAAAATTTTTGTTTTAGCAACTGATTTCAGATTCAATGCGATACAAAATAATTTCTCTTTTTTGTTTCACAAAAAGCTTTTCAATGGGCAGCAAATCAATGATTGATTATTTCAAAATATTGATATATAAATATATATAGATGTTGATTTTTAATCTCAAATGACGACCTATGGTTAATTAAAAAGTATAATTTTCGGATGTTTTAAAATAAAAAACCGTGCATTTTGATGAAAAAAAGCAATACTTCCAGGCGCAAACGGATGAACAGGCAGTCGCGTTTACTTGTGGCACAACATTGGATCAAGACATACAACGGGAAAAATATAATGAGAGGATACGCGAAATGGTTCGGTGTGGACAAATTGTGTGCGATAAGGGAACTAAAAATCCTGGGTGTCCCAATTTCTGAAGCCATCGAAAAGCAAGTTATCGATTCTTTACATCAGCGGATCGCCAAAAATTTGATCGTTGTGCCTTCTCCCCCACAGGACAGTCCTTTTGAATACTATTTCTAAAATTACTTTTATGTAAATAAAAACCTTACATTTGAGGTGATAATAAAAGAAAATAATGGAAGAATTTAAAAAAGGTATTGCTCAATTTATTTCAACCTTAACCAACTACGCACCCAAAATAGTAATTGCATTTGTCATTTTGCTTATAGGCATATGGGTAATCAAACACATCATCAGGCAATTAAAGTCGGTTTTGGTTAAAATGAAAATTGACCTGTCGTTGATCCCATTTTTCACCTCATCCACAAGGGTACTGTTGTATATCATGCTGCTCCTGACTTTTGCCTCAATTATTGGTCTCGAAACAACCTCCTTTATTGCTCTCCTGGGAGCAGCAGGGCTAGCCATCGGTTTGGCCCTGCAAGGGAGCCTTACCAATTTTGCAGGTGGGGTCCTGATCCTGATTTTTAAACCATTTAAAATCGGCGATTTTATCCAATCAAATGGAGTGACTGCTTGCGTGAATGAAATCAGGTTGTTTCATACTGTATTGCATACAATTGATTATCGTATTGTAATCCTTCCGAATGGCGTTTTATCCAACAACATGATTATCAACTATTCCAAATCAGAAACGAGGTTGGTGGAATGGATTTTCTGCATCAGTTACGACGACGATATCGAGTTTGCAAGGAAACTTATTGCAAATGAAATATTTACCGATAGCCGGGTCATCAACAAATCAGTACCATTTATAAAAGTCTCTGCTTTGACCGATAATTCAGTTAATTTACTTGTCCGTGCTGAAGTCATGCAAAAGGATTATTGGGATATCCTATACCTTTACAATGAAAAAATAAAGTTGAGATTTGATCAGGAAGGGATCCACTTCCCGTTTCCACAACATGAGGTTCATTTGTCAAATTTGATTGAAAACCAACTATTGCAAAAATAGAAATCGTGATTAAATTTGTATTATCTCACGGATCTTTGAAATAGGTCTGTTGAGTTTGTCCCCAGCAAAAAAACTTAATGGATTGAAGACATGACTGAAAATGTAAACGAAATCGACCTGTTGATTAAAAAGTTGGAGTCCCTTGTGAAACGACAGGAAGTTTTCTCGGAAGAGATTCAGGAGCTAAGTTATCAAATACACCAGCTCAAATCCGCCATCACAACGGAAACTTTTCCTGAACCGGTTGAAAATGAGCCTACAATTGTTTCAGACGAACCGATATCTGAAAAATCAAACGTAAAGGAAACTGTCCTAGAACGTGAGGAACCCATTCTAAAACCCTTTGGTTCACAAATTTTATATCCTACCGAAAGCAATCCTGAACCAGAGGAGGAACGTGGGATCAGTATGGAGAAGTTCATTGGCGAAAACCTGATCAATAAGATCGGGATTGTCATTACTGTGATCGGGGTGGCGATTGGTGCCAAATACTCAATCGACCATCAGCTGATCAGCCCGTTAACAAGGATCATTTTGGGATATCTGGCCGGACTGATACTTTTAGGTTTTGGAACCAGGTTGAAAAAAGATTACATTAATTATAGTGCCGTGCTTGTAAGCGGTGCAATGGCCATCATGTATTTCATTACTTACTTTGCCTATACATTCTATTTCCTGATTCCTCAGATGGCGGCATTTGCCCTGATGGTCATCTTGACAATTTCAACAGTCTATTCTGCAATTAAATACAATATGCAGGTGATTGCCCATATTGGATTGGTGGGAGCCTATGCAGTACCCTTCCTGCTAAGCAATGAAACGGGAAATGTGATGGTCCTGTACAGCTACATGGCCATCATCAATATCGGGATATTGGTTATTGCTTTCAAAAAATATTGGAAATCACTTAATTATGCGGCATTTGCCCTTACCTGGCTGATTTTTTTAATGTGGTATGACAAAGCATACAAAGTAGGCGAACATTTTGGGTTGGCCTTGACCTTCCTGTTTGTTTTCTTCATAATTTTTTACCTTATTTTTCTTGCCTATAAACTGATTCAAAAGGAAAAATTCGAAAATGAGGATATCTGGTTGTTGCTCACAAATTCGTTTATCTTTTATGGGATAGGCTATTCCATATTCGACAACAACCCGGATACCAAACACCTTCTGGGATTGTTTACAATACTAAATGCCTTTATCCACTTGATAGTCAGTACAAATATTTACAAGCAGAAACTAACTGACCGGAATTTGTTCTATTTTGTTGCAGGATTGGTTTTGGTGTTTGTTACGATAGCCGTACCAGTCCAGTTGGACGGGAATTGGGTATCCCTTTTATGGGTTGGCGAGGCTGTTTTGCTTTTTTGGATCGGAAGGACCAAATGCAATGCGATTTACGAACAGCTCTCCTACATTTTGATGGTTATGGCGGTTGTAAGCCTCGTACAGGATTGGGCAACAGCCTACAGTGTTTTTATTCCTGATAAACCTGAGACAAGGATTATTCCAATCCTAAACATCAACTTCTTGACTTCCATGTTGTTCATATTGGCATTTGGGTATATCAACTGGCTGAATTCGAATTTAAAATACATTTCCCCATTATCAGAAAAAGAGATTTTAGCTGAATTTGTTTCGTATGCCATTCCACTGGTTTTTCTCTTTATCGTTTACAGTGCATTCAGAATTGAAATTTCAACCTATTGGGATCAGTGTTATGAAGCGACGGCTATTTCAAAACTTGCTGAGGGGAATCAACCTTCCCAGTTTTACCACGACCTGGACCTGATCAGTTACAAGCAGGTTTGGATTCTTAATTATTCCTTGTTTTTCCTGACTGTTCTCTCTTTTGTAAATATTAAAATACTTAAAAACAAACAATTGGGATTTCTGAACCTTGTTTTAAATGGTATTGCCATTGTTGCCTTCCTTTTTCTCGGATTGTATGCAATCAGTGAATTGCGCGAAAGTTACCTTGAACAATCATTGGCCAACTATTATCAAAGGGGAGAATTCAACATAGTAATCCGTTATATATCAATAATTTTCCTTGCCGGAATGGTTTACTCCGTTTTTCAGTATATCCGTCAGGATTTTCTTGGAAAAGATTTTAAAAGGGAATTCGATGTGATGTTTCACGTTGCAATACTTTGGGTATTGAGCAGCGAACTGTTTAGCTGGATGGACATTGCGACATTGACAACACATTCCTATAAGCTTGGCTTGAGCATTTTATGGGGCGTTTATGCTTTATTGTTAATTTCGTTGGGTATCTGGAAACAGAAAAAGCATTTGAGGATTGGGGCCATCATCCTTTTTGGGCTCACTCTGTTAAAGCTTTTCTTCTACGATATATCCCATCTTGACACGATATCAAAGACCATTGTATTTGTTTCGTTGGGCGTTCTTTTGCTGATAATTTCATTCCTTTACAACAAATTTAAAAATCTCATTTTAGACGAATAGGATTGGATCAAATTGATTATCTTGAGCCCCTTAAAAATCACTATTATGAGAGTTTTTTTTTTAGTTTTTATCCTATCAGTAACGGCTTTGGTTGTTGTTGCCCAAAAGAATGAAAGTCCTATGACCGAAAACAACCCTTTTCTTGAAACTTATCAAACCCCATTTGAAGTTCCCCCGTTTGATTCAATCAAGCCGGAGCACTTTTTGCCTGCAATTAAAGATGGGATAAGCCAGCAAATGCATGAAATAATGGCTATTACAAGAAATGCTGCAGCACCCGACTTTTACAATACCATTTTACCATTTGATAATTCAGGAGAGTTGCTTTCCAAAGTATCGCGGGTCTTCAACAACCTGAACGGTGCCAATACCACCCCGGTTTTACAGAAGCTTGCACGTGAGATTACGCCCATTATGACAAAGCACCGGGATAATATTTCTCTTAACCCGGAACTTTTCAAAAGGATAAAAAGTGTTTATGACCGGAGGAAAGAATTCAATCTTGATGTTGATCAGTTGCGCGTTGTGGAAAAAATCTACAATGATTTTGTCAGGGGTGGTGCGAACCTGTCGGTTGACGATCAGGCTAAGCTCAGAACGATCAACGAATCGCTTTCCAGGCTAAGCCTTCAATATGGCGAAAATGTACTTGCCGAAACGAACAAGAACTTCAGGTTGGTCGTCACAAAAGAAGAGGATCTTGAAGGTCTCCCTGCTGATGTTATTGAAGGTGCCGCCATTCAGGCAAAAAAGGATACACTGCCGGGAAAATGGAGTTTTACGCTTCAGAAACCAAGTCTTCTTCCTTTTCTGCAATATGCTAAAAATCGTGATTTGCGAGAGAAACTTTACAGGGGCTATTTTATGCGCTCCGATAATGGGAATCATTTTGACAACAAGGAGATCATAAAAAAAATTGTGCAGCTTCGCCAGGAACGGGCCAACCTCATGGGATATCCAAATTTTGCATCTTTCGTATTAGACGAAAACATGGCAAAAACGCCTGCCAATGTTAATGCTTTTCTTCAGAAGTTATGGGTTCCGGCGTTAAGCAGGGCCAAAAAGGAACTTCAGGAAATGCAATCCATTATTGATCAGGAGGGTGGCAAATTTAAACTGCAATCGTGGGATTGGTGGTTTTATGCCGAAAAATTGCGCAAGGCAAAATATGACCTCGACGAATCGGAGATGAAGCCCTATTTTAGTCTCGAAAATACCGAGAAAGGGATTTTCTACGTTGCAAACAAATTATATGGCATTACGTTTACAAAGAGAAATGATATACCTGTATACCACCCTGAGGTAGAAGCATTTGAAGTTAAAGAGTCCAGTGGTACCCACCTTGGTGTCCTCTATCTTGATTTTCATCCAAGGGATGGGAAAAGGGCAGGTGCCTGGTGCACGACTTACAGGTCGCAGCAATACAGGAAAGGACAAAAGATCACCCCTATCGTTTCAATGGTTATGAACTTTACCCGCCCGACCGGCGATGTTCCTGCTTTGTTGAGCTTTGACGAAGTGACAACCATGTTCCACGAGTTTGGCCATGCGCTCCATCGTTTATTCCAGGATCAACCATACGACAGGACTGCAGGCGATGTGCCCCGCGATTTTGTTGAGTTGCCTTCACAGATCATGGAGAACTGGGCTTCAGAGCCACTTGTGCTTAAAGCTTATGCGAAACATTATAAAACTGGTGAAATCATTCCTGATGCATTGATCGCAAAACTTGAAAAGAGCAGGCAATTCAACCAAGGTTTCGAAACCGTTGAATACCTGGCGGCTTCTTTACTGGACATGAAATACCACACTCCTGTAAATCCGCTGATTGGCGATGTCCGCGCGTTCGAAAATAAAGCCCTTTTAAAGGAAGGCCTTATCCCTGAGATTTTGCCACGTTATCGGAGCACCTATTTTTCACATATTTTTAGTGGGGGATACTCCGCAGGTTACTATGTCTATATATGGGCCGCAGTGTTGGATGCGGATGCATTTCAGGCTTTTAAGGATAGCGGTGACCTATACAATCCCGAATTGGCGGCAAAGTTCCGTCAATTACTTGCCAAAAGCGGTTCCGACGAAGGGATGAAAATCTATCAACAGTTCAGGGGAAAAGAACCGGATATTAAACCTTTACTGCACCGCAGGGGGTTGGATTAATACTTGTTTACGAAATTATTTTAGAAATGGAATTATCACGAGATCCAAGGTTGGCAGTCCTCATTGATGCCGATAACGTCCCATATTCAAATGTTAAGGGTATGCTGGCCGAGATTGCAAAATATGGTACGCCAACTTTTAAAAGGATATATGGCGACTGGACTAAGCCAACCGTTGCGGGATGGAAAAGTGTGCTCCTCGAAAGTGCAATAACGCCCGTACAGCAGTACAGTTATACATCGGGCAAAAATGCCACCGATTCGGCGATGATTATCGATGCGATGGACATTCTTTATACAGGACGTGTCGATGGTTTCTGCATTGTTTCAAGTGACAGCGACTTTACACGCCTTGCCATCCGGTTAAGGGAGGCCGGCATGAAAGTTTTTGGGATTGGGGAGAAGAAGACCCCAACCCCTTTTATTGCCGCATGTGACAAATTTATTTATCTTGAAATCATTAAACCTGTCGAAACGGTAGCCAAACAGGTTGTTGTACAAAAAGTTAAATCTAGGACAAAGTCAAAAACCAAGGAAGCGCCACCTGCCCCTCCGGTCAATGCCATCGAGATTGCGAACAAGGGGCTTGCAAAGGTGATATCAGATAGTATAAACGACCTTGCGGATGAAAAAGGGTGGGCTTTTTTGGGCGATCTTGGTAATTTGATCCTTAAAAAACAACCCGATTTTGATCCCCGGAACTATGGTTTTAAAAAATTGGTGCCATTGATCAAAAGCTTCGATCAATTCGAAATCGATGAACGCGAATCTGGAAAAAAGAATACAATTCTTGTTTTTGTAAGAACAAAATAAATTTCAAGGAAACTATTTTTATCTTTGCAATTCATGTAACCACCTCATTTTGGCAATGAAAAAAGTAAAACTGAACATACTTGGCTTGTCGTACAGTCAGACGCAGACAGGTGCCTATGCCCTTGTCCTGTCCGAGGCTGATGGGAACAGACGGATTCCGATTATTATTGGAGCTGTTGAAGCACAGGCCATTGCCATTCAACTTGAAGGATTGAAACCTCCAAGGCCGTTGACGCACGACTTGTTTCTAAATGTAGCCTTGGCATTTGATATTGAGATAACCGAAGTTTTCATCCATAAATTGGAGGAAGGGATTTTTTACGCGGAGATTGTTTGTGAACAGGGGTCAAACCGTATCAGGGTCGATTCAAGGACATCCGATGCCATTGCTCTTGCTCTTCGGTTCGAATGTTCAATCTTTACAACGGAAGAAATCCTTGAAAAGGCAGGAATTATTATGGAATTTGATGATGCTGGCGACCTGCACGAAAACGGGGTTTCCGAAAGCAACAAAAGTCAAAAATCGACAGAAGGGCAAACCAGGTATGCTGATTATTCAATGGAAGAGCTTAAAGAATTGCTAAGCGAAGCCATTGCCGACGAAGATTATGAAAAGGCATCGAAAGTCAGGGATGAAATTAACAGGAAAAAGTGAAACAATATATTAACCTTTTGCATCATATTCTTGAAAATGGAAACTCAAGGGAGGATCGGACAGGAACCGGAACAAAAAGTGTATTTGGTTACCAGATGCGTTTTAATCTTGAAGAGGGTTTTCCGTTGGTTACGACAAAAAGGTTGCACCTTAAATCCATTATCCATGAGCTGTTGTGGTTCCTTTCTGGCGACACGAATGTGAAATACCTGCAGGACAATGGTGTCCGTATCTGGAACGAATGGGCAGATGAAAATGGGGAACTCGGACCTATTTATGGTCATCAGTGGCGTTCGTGGCCAACCCCTGACGGGAAATCCATCGACCAGATCTCTCAATTGATCAGCGAAATTAATATCAACCCAACATCCCGGAGGTTAATTGTAAGTGCCTGGAATGTAGGAGATTTGGATAAAATGAACCTTCCTCCATGCCATTTATTGTTTCAGTTCTATGTCTATGATGGGAAACTTTCAGCACAGCTTTACCAGCGTAGTGCCGATGTTTTTCTAGGTGTGCCTTTCAATATTGCCTCCTATGCCTTGCTGACGATGATGGTTGCACATGTAACAGGCTTAAAACCAGGCGATTTTGTCCACACTTTTGGGGATGCCCATATCTATTGCAATCATCTTGAGCAAGTCAACCTTCAACTTTCGCGATCACCTTATCCATTGCCTTTAATGCGGATCAATTCGGATGTAAAATCAATCTTTAGTTTTAAATATGATGATTTTGAATTGATTAACTACCAGTCACATCCGCATATAAAAGGTGTTGTAGCCGTTTAGTTGGATCTGATTGGAAATAGAAATACTTTTTCAAATGATTTATCCCAATATAGCAATTATAGTAGCAATAGCCCAAAACTTTGCGATAGGTAGGAACAACGACCTGTTGTTCCATTTGCCAAACGATTTGAAACGGTTTAAAAGGATCACTTCAGGCCATGCTGTAATTATGGGAAAGAGGACACTCTTTTCTTTGCCCAATGGGCCCCTGCCCAATCGCCGTAATATCGTAATCACGGATGTTCCAGGTGAAACTTTTGCCGGTTGCGAAACAGTTTATTCAATAGAAGAGGCTGTTGCAAAAGTTAAAAACGAAGAATTGGCTTTTGTGATCGGGGGAGGATTGATTTACAAGCAATTTTATCCCATTGCCGGAAAGCTGTTCCTCACTATGGCACACCAGGATTTTGAAGCAGATACCTTCTTTCCAGAGATTGATTTTAACGATTGGTCTGAGGTTTCGCGGGAATCCCTTTTTGATGAAAAGAACAATTTCAACTATTCTAATATTGACCTTATAAGGCAATAGGCTTTTAAATTCAAAAATACCCTCAAGGTTTGGACAACCTTGAGGGTATTTTTTATGTACGAAAGAATTTATGGCCTAAAAGTCATTTCACTGGAAGCCTCTTCCGCAAGGGTTGCTTTTACCACTTTCCTTTCATGTTTGTACCTGAATGCAAAAGGGAAAATGATCCCCAAAATTAAAGCATAACCAGCAAATACAAACCAGATTGAGGGCCAGTTCTTTATCCCACCAACTGTGAAATAATCCACAACCTTGCCACTAAGTACTCCGCCGAAAAAAGCACCCAGGCCATTGGTCATGATCATAAAGAGCCCCTGTGCACTCGCCCTGATCCCTGGTTCAGTCTCTGTCTCAACAAACAGGGACCCTGAAATATTGAAAAAATCGAAAGCCATGCCATAAATGATCATTGAAAGGATCAAAAGGAACAGTCCACCTCCGGGATTACCAATGCCAAACAATCCGAAACGCAGCACCCAGGCAAAAATGCTGATCATCATAACCTTCTTAATTCCAAATCGATGCAGGAAAAACGGGATCGAAAGTATGAAAAGTGTTTCCGAAATCTGCGAAACTGACATCAGCAACCCTGGGTGGGTTACCGCAAAAGAATCGGCATAAGTCGTCCCAAAATCCTGAAGGAACGATCCTCCAAATGTATTGGTAATTTGTAGTGCAGCTCCCAAAAGCATTGCAAAAACAAAAAACACAGCCATTTTTGTCTTTTTGAACAGAATGAAAGCGTCAAGGCCCAGGGCAGAAGACAACGATCTGGTTTTAGTTGATTTGACCGGAGGGCAGGCAGGCATTGTAAAGGCATAAATACCCAAAAACAATGCAGATCCAGAACCGATATAAAGCTGAAGCGGACTAAGGTTCCAACCAAACAAGTCAACAACCCACATTGCACAAATAAACCCGATAGTTCCCCAAACCCGGATAGGGGGGAAATCTTTCACTACATCGAACCCTTTTTGCTCGAGCACATTATAGGATACCGTATTATTTAGGGCAATCGTCGGCATGTAGGCCATGGCATTGAACAACATGATAATGTACATAAGGTGCGGATCCGTGACAGTGGATGCCCAGAACAATAACAGTGCACCCACAATATGGCACATTCCAAGTACCCTTTCTGCATTGATCCAGCGGTCGGCCACAATCCCCAGCAATCCTGGCATAAATAAGGATGCGATACCCATTGTTGCAAAGATGCTTCCAATCTGCCCTCCCGTAAAGTGCAGTGAATTACCCATATAGCCACCAAGAGAGATCAGCCATGATCCCCATACAAAGAACTGCAGAAAATTCATCAAAGTGAGTCTGTACCTGATCCCCATAACTTTTCTTTATTCAGTTTGATTAAATAAATGACCGTTCCGTTATCGGAAATGCCGGATAACGAAAACATATCGTAATTTACAATTGTTTTTTATAGGATTCTTTTCAATCATCATTGATCAGCAACCTACCAAGGTTTTCAAATCTCGAATGATAATCGTCAATTGAACATTGGATCACCTCGAAGGCCTCCGTACGGTTGTAGACGTGGGTGATCACCGAATTTTTCTCTTCACCTGGCAAGTCCTTGTAAGTCAGGAAGTAATGTTTAAGCCTGGTAATAATAGTTTCTGGAACATCACAAAGATCCTTGAAATGGCCATAGACAAAATCGTTGTTCAGAACGGCAATAATTTTATCGTCCGCTTCGTTCCCATCGATCATCCTGAAACCACCGATCGGACGGGCAGTAACAAGTATATCACCATGATGGATCGATTTTTCTGTAAGTACAACGATGTCAAGCGGATCACCATCACCTTTGACCCCTTTTTGGCCTGTTTTGTCCATACTGAACTGGCCTATTTTCTTGCCACAATACGTCTGAGGAATGAACCCGTAAAGTGCCGGGACAACATTTGAATATTGTTGGGGACGATCAATTTTTAAATAGCCAGTGTCTTTATCGACTTCATATTTGACGGTATCCGTGGGTACCACCTCAATAAAAGCGGTTACTTTTTCTGGAACCTGATCGCCGATGTGAACACCGTGCCAGGGATGTGATTTGTACCGTAAACCCATCAAACGTCCAATTGGATCTGAAAATTTATCTGACATCTTATTTATATTTTGATTCTAAGCAGTAAAAATATAAATAAGTTGGCAAGTTTATGGGATTTAACCTTAAATAAAATTTTGCTTCAAAAAAGTTATGAACAAGTTGTCCAAGATTTTAACTTTTTTATACAAATCATCTTCCAAAAACAAAAGTGTCTCTTATTTTTTCTTAGTTTTGTCAATAGAATTTCCGGACTTCAGGTTTTGTTTATATTACGATCAATAAGTCGATGTAACGAATCTGGAAGAAAAGGGATTCCAAGAGAATCAATATATGAATTATATATTAAATTTGTCAGTTAAAGGCTAAAAGTAAATCTTAACATCATGATCGTTAGACTATTCTCTTCCAAAACATTTGCCCTTATAATTCCTATTCTGTTTTTATTTATTCAAGGTGTTCAATCACAGGCTGTTAAAACCAATAAGGACATTAAAGTGACTTTAGAAAGGGATACTTCCTGGGAGGTAGGAGTTTCTGTGGGAGCTTCAAATTTTGTTAAAACCATTAATCCCAATCCTGATGCACCTTATAAAAAGTTCAATTATTGGAATTCGGACGTTAATGCAGGGTTTTCAGCATCAGTGATTAAAAATTTCAGTACCAAACTAAGTGCAGAGATTGAACTTTTTTCTACAAAACTTTCAGGAACCTGGAACTCAGCGAGCGGATATCCCGTTCCACTTATGGCAACTGCAAATGGCCTTACCGTTCCAAAACCTTTTGAAACTGGTGTAAATCAGATTAATGCTTTTGTTGCCCTAAATTTGAACCAATTGTTCAAACCCCAAAGAATAAATGATAAATGGTACATTTTCGCCAAAGGAGGCGTTGGCGTTGGGATTCTTAAGGGAAACAGCTCACTTTACACTTTCCCGCGACCTAATGAAGGTGTTTATTCAACCTTATATGGTGCAGGAGTCGCCTATCGGGTCAATCAAAATATAAAATTAAAAGCTGGCCTTACCTTCACTAGGGTTTCTTCAGACCGACTTGATGGTGTTCACGAGTTAATACCAGGTAAACCACTAACCGGATCGGATTCCTACTATTTTTACAATATCAAGGAACGGTTCGCATATCCTTACATCGCAGTAACTTACAGACTTGGAAGGAAGAAGAAAAAGAAAAAACAAGTCGAAATCAGGCCACCTCAACTAAGGCCATTGCCTACGCCTGAACCTAAAGTTCTCAAGGTTCCTGAGCGTAAGATAGATCAACTCTCTCTGGTTAAGCCAAACATCATTGGTAAGACTTACAGTGTTTATTACGGCTTCGATAAATGGGATCTGAATAAGAAGTCCATGGAGGAACTTGATAAACTGTCCAAAGATATGTTGGATAACCCACCAACAGATGTTGAACTGAAATCACATACGGATAGTCGTGGTCCAGCCAAGTACAACATGATGCTTTCTGAAATTCGTGGTAAAATGGCTCAGTACTATATCCTTGGACATGGTATTACCCCTGATCGTGTTTCATCTAAGGGATATGGTGAAACCCAGTTACTTAACAAGTGTGCCGATGGCGTTAAGTGTACCGAAGCTGAACATGCAATTAACCGTAGGACGGAGACCATTATCCACAAGAAAAAATAACACAAACTTTGTTAGGTTGATAATTTCAAAATAGTTTATAAAAAAGAAGAGGGTCACCAAATTGGCGACCCTCTCTTTTTGGCAGAAAGGACCCTGAACCTCAACCTTCCGTTTCCTTGATATTGTACTCCGACATTATAGAATTGACGTGTTTTGCCCAAATTGACGCAAATCAATGATTATATTGATCTATGTTGAGCTTTTTCATTCTCATTTGGCTAATTTTGTAATTCGTATAAACGTCACGAATTGATTTGTGGATTTGATATGGATACATCGCAGGTAATAAAACTGACAGCCATTGTTTTTATGGCAGGCGTGTTTGGACTGTTAACAGTTTCAGACAAATATAAATCAATGATCACCATCATTGTTGTACTTGTCAACGCCATCATCACTACTGTTCCGGCACTTTTGGCAATAACGCAGAATACCCAGACCGGGGTTCTTTCAATGCCCCACCTTCTGGGAAATATTGGAACAAAAGTCGATAGCCTTTCAGCTTGGTTTATCCTGATCATCAATTTCACTTCGATCAATGGTGTCCTATATGGAAGCGGTTATTTAAAAGCCTATACCCACCTGAAAGTAAACCGGGAGTTGCACTGGATTTTTTATACCCTTTTCCATATCTCAATGGTTTGGGTCTGTATGTTTGAAAATGGCCTTGCTTTTCTAATCTCCTGGGAATTGATGTCGTTATCCTCTTTAATGTTGGTGATTTTTGAGTACCAGAAAAAGGAGACACTGAAGGCAGGATTAAACTATATGGTCCAAATGCACCTGAGTGTGGTCTTCTTGACATTGGGGATTATCTGGCTGTTTTTGAATACCGGGTCGTTTAATTTTTCCTCACTGGCCGAATTGCCACAGAACAATCACTCCCTCTGGATATTTATCGCCCTTTTTGTCGGTTTTGCCATAAAAGCAGGGTTTATCCCTTTCCATACCTGGTTGCCAAAAGCCCATCCTGCTGCCCCTTCGCATGTGTCGGGCGTCATGTCGGGTGTGATCGTTAAACTTGGGATCTATGGAATGATCAGGACCATTACCTATCTTCGCTACGATTGGCTCATCATTGGGGAAGTGATCTTAAGCCTTTCTGTCATCACATCAGTTTATGGCATTGCAAATGCGGCAGTGATCAAAGATTTCAAAGCCATGCTTGCCTTTTGCACCATCGAAAATATCGGAATAATCGGAATCGGAATCGGGTTGGGATTGATTGGCATGGGCAATGGGAACCCTGTTTTGGTGTTGATAGGTTTCAGTGCCGCATTGTTGCATACCCTGAACCACTCCTTGTTTAAATCGCTGCTTTTCTTTGGGGCGGGAAGTGTTTATCAGCAAACCCATACCCGCAATATGGAACAATTGGGTGGGCTGATCAAAAAGATGCCGATAACTGCAATCTTCTTTTTGATAGGCGCTATGGCCATCGGAGGCTTGCCCCCTTTTAATGGGTTTGTTTCAGAATACCTGATTTACTTTGGGTTATTCAAGGGATTGAATCCTATTTCAGGTATATCGCAAGTTGTCCTGATCGTTTTGTCAATCGCCGGGTTGGCAATCGTTGGCGGTATTTCATTGCTGACTTTTACAAAATCTTTCGGGGTCATCTTTTTAGGGCAGTCAAGGGCGGAATTTCACCATGAACCAAACGAAGTCTCATTTATCATGCAACTTCCTCAATATTTGATCGTTGTTGCAATGATGTCTGTGGCTTTGATCCCTCAATTTTATTTATCCACTACTTCAAAGGTCATTCTGGCTTTGTTCCCATTGAATACATCCTTAAATACAAGCGAATTCTCCCAAATGTCGGGGAATATTGCAACAATCGGGCTTGTAAGTTTGTCGTTTATTGGCTTAATGTTACTGATGTTCGGGATACGTTGGGTTATCCTTCGTAAAAGGGAAAAAGTCGAATACGAAACCTGGGGTTGCGGTTATGTTGCTCCGGTGGGAAAGGCCCAATATACTGGAAGTTCCTTTACGCGTTCTTTTGGACATTTGTTAAGTTTTCTTGTCAAGGAGCGAAGGACTTTCAGCAGAATTGCCAAACCTGAGCTGTACCCTGAAAACCGGACTTTTTCGACAACCTACAACGATATCCTCGAAAAATATGTGATTGCTCCTTTGACCAAAAGGACCGTTTTTGTATTGAATTATTTCCAGTTTATCCAAAACGGCAGGATACAATCGTATGTGTTGTACGGTTTGTTTTTTGTTATCCTGGTCTTTATTGGGAGTGCCTTAAACCTAATCAAATGATATTAGAGATGGTATGGAAAAATCACTGATTGAAATATTTAACCTGGTGGCAATCCTCGCTTTTGTAATCCTCCCCTTTTTAAAAACAAAAGGACGGGGGATATTGGCTCTTACCGTTATCACAATCCAGGTCATCATCAGTTCTGTTTTAGCATCCTCGGTTTTTTCAAATGGGATAGTCGATTACAATTATCCGGGTTCCTTTGTTACCGGAATTATCCCCATCCGCATCGATTATCTTTCAGCCTGGTTTATGATACTTATCAGCTTTACGTTTCTGACCGGGGCCTGGTATGGGATGCAGTATATGAAACAATACATCAATCAAGGTGATAACATTACCTTGCATATTGTTGCCTTCATCTTGGTTTTCACAACCTTGATTGATATCTGTACTGTTCAGAATGGACTTGTGATCCTGATCATCTGGGAAGTTATGGCATTAAGCTCTTTTGTGGTCATCATTTTTGAACATTCCAAAAGGGAAACCCTTAAAGCTGGGATCAACTTTCTGATCCAGTCACATATTTGCATCCTGTTGCTTACCCTTGGTTTTATGTGGGCAAAAGTGAAAACCGGTTCCTTCGATTTTGAAGCAATTACTACCTACACTTCAGCACAACCTGCCATGACAGGGATGGGCATCTTTTTGATTTTCTTTCTTGGATTTGCCATCAAGGCAGGTTTTGTCCCATTCCACACATGGCTCCCTTTGGCCCATCCTGCTGCTCCTTCCCATATTTCGGGGATCATGTCTGGGGTGATCATTAAGATCGGCATTTATGGGATGTTGCGGATGCTCCTGCTGATCAGGACCGATATGATCGGAATTGGGTATTTTCTGGTTACAATTTCAGTTATCACAGGTGTTTATGGTGTGATGCTGGCCATTGTCCAGCACAATCTGAAGAAATTGCTGGCTTATCACAGCATTGAGAATATCGGGATTATCGGGATTGGGATCGGTCTTGGTTGCCTTGGTCTGGGATATGGAAACCAGTTGCTTGTTGTATGCGGTTTTGGCGGGGCATTGCTCCACACGTTGAACCATTCGCTTTTTAAGTCGTTGCTTTTTTATACTGCCGGGAATGTTTATCAAACAGTACATACAATGGACCTGGAAGCGATGGGTGGACTTCTCAAAAAAATACCGCATTCGGGATATCTGTTCCTGATTGGTTCGCTTGCTATTTGTGGCCTCCCCCCTTTCAATGGTTTCATATCCGAATTTTTCATTTACAATGGGCTGATCAACGGACTTTTAAGCAATCAGTACCTTTTGATCCTGTTTATACTTTTTACTATTTTGGGACTTGTTTTGATCGGTGGTTTGGCCATGATCTGTTTTACAAAAGCTTTCGGGATCGTTTTTCTGGGAACCCCACGGGAGAAAAAACATCATCATACCCTACCTGAAAGTGCATTAAGGATTGTACCTCTCTATTTTATTGTTATCGCTATTCTTGTGATCGGCTTGTTTCCCGTTTTGCTCAACCCAATGTTACAGAAAATTATTCAACTTTACCAGCCAATTGTGGGTTATCAAACAAATATTCAAATAGATGGGTTATTGGGGACTTTGACTTTAGTCGGATGGTATTCGCTTGTGTTTATTCTTTTGATGGCTCTTTTCTATATGATCAGACATTTGGTCACCTCCAGGCGAAGCTGTGAAGAAGATACAACCTGGGGCTGTGGTTATGTTGGCGAAGCGGACAAGGCGCAATATTCGGCATCTTCTTTTATCCGGACTTATCGGAAACTGGCGGAACCTGTCCTCGACATACATCAGGACCGGACGGATCCGCATGGCCTTTATCCTGTTAAAATAAGTCTGGTTACCCATCCTTACGATAAAGCAGAGAAATGGCTGATCGACAAACCTTTACATTTGATAAAGAGGCTGTTGAACAGTTTCAGGTTTCTACAGAACGGAAATATCCAGGCATATATTCTTTATGGATTTATTTTTGTCGGTTCGGCCATCCTATTGCCCATTCTTATCGACAGGATAGTCCTGTTAATTCAATATTTTAATCAATTATAAGATGATCAGCTTCTTACTCATCATTCTGGCAAGCCTGTTTTTCATGGGATTAGTTGTCCGAACGAAAAGCATTGCTTCGGGGCGCAAAGGTCCCGGAGTCTTTCAGCCGATGAAAGACATCATCCGGTTGTGGAAAAAAGGTTCGGTTTACAGTAAAACGACAAGCTTCATTTTCCAGATCGCACCAACTGCCTATTTTACATCTGTGATCATGGCAATCCTGATGATCCCGCATGGGAACAATCCTGGATTGATTTCGTTTGATGGCGATTTTGTATTCTTTGCCTATGTCCTTACTTTCGGAAAATTCCTGATGATCATTTCGGCTTTGGATACTGGCAGCAGTTTTGAGGGGATGGGAGCAAGTCGCGAAGCACTCTTTTCGATGCTCGTGGAACCCGCTTTCTTTATTTTAATGGGTTCGTTCGCACTGTTGACTGGCCACACTTCGTTCCACAGCATTTTCAGTATGTTACATTATGGTTCCAATATCTCCTATATGTTGGGTGTCCTGGCATCGATTGTGTTTGTGCTGATCGCGATGATCGAAAACAGCCGAATGCCTGTTGACGATCCAAAGACCCACCTTGAGTTGACCATGATCCATGAGGTGATGATCCTGGATAACAGTGGTTTCGACCTTGGATTGATCATGTTTACGACCCATCTTAAATTTGCAATGTACGGTGCGATGATCTCCAACTTTTTTATCGGCATGTTACCGTTGGAGATTTCGATCCCCCTGTTTTTTGTGATCCAGGCTGGTTTTGCAATTACAGTAGGATTGATCGAATCGTTTATGGCACGTTTCAGGATGGGGCACAACCCACAGTTTATCTTTATCCTGACCTCGGTTTCGTTGCTGATTTTTTTCGGGGTACTGCTTGTGTTAGGCAAATTTATGTAGTAAATTACTGATTATGACAGATATATTATTGATTGCATTGGCCATGTCGCTGCTTTATATGAGCATCGCCAACCGGCTTTATACCTATCTGCGTATTTTGATCTTACAGGGGATTATTCTTTTTGGGGCGACTTACCTCACCCTTACAAACCTGAATATCATCAACCTGTTGTTGATCATGCTCGAAACCATTGTATTTAAGGCATTTGCAGTGCCATGGTTTATGAACTATATCATAAAGCGCAACAAGATTACCCGCGAGGCTGAGCCCTATTTGCCCAACTTTGTCTCTTTGATCATTGTCACGATGATCATCGTTTCGGCGATTATCCTTTCAAGTTCGATCAAAGACCAGAATCTCGACAAGACCTTTTTTGTGGTTGCCTTGTCGATGCTCTTTACAGGGTTATATATGATTGTTTCACGCAAAAAGATTATTACTCACGTCATTGGATACCTCGTTATTGAGAATGGTGTTTTTGTCCTTTCCCTCGCAGTGGGTAATGAGATGCCGATGCTGGTCAACCTCGGGATCATGCTCGATATTTTTGCGAGTGTGCTGATCCTCGGAATCTTCTTCAACAAAATCGGGGATGTGATCAACGACCCGGATGTCAACATTTTAAGTCACCTTAAAGATTAACAACCATGCTAGGAATATTTTTAATAGGGACTCTGATCATCAGCAGTTTATTGTTCTTCAACAAGAACAAATGGGTCAATTATTCTCTTGTTGGTCTTTTTGTTGTAATACTTTGGATATTTGGAATATATGAATATCAACATCAGAATCTGACCCAGTTTATTTTTTTCAAATCCGACTCTTTGGGTTTGCTTCTTTTACTTGCACTCTGTTTTATTGCAGCCCCGGTACTTTTTCATGCATTCCGGTACATTGAGGCACACAATGTGGACGAAACACCACACTCTCGTGGATTGTTTTTTGCCGCAATGGTATTGCTGATCGCTGCCTGTTGCGCTGCCTATCTCTCGAACCATATCGCAGTGACCTGGTTTTTTGTGGAGATCACAACTTTAAGTGCCTCAGCATTGATTTACCACCACCGCAATATCAGGGCTTTGGAAGGGGTCTGGAAGTATGTATTCATTTGTGCCATAAGCATTACCTTTATTTATATTGGGATCTTGTTCCTGAGCCTCGCGTTAAAAGGGGCAGGTGTGGAGGATATGTCGTTTGATTCGATCCGTGAACACTACGACAAATTGAACCTTTTCTGGCTGAAGCTTTCGTTCCTGTTCATCTTTACGGGTTTTACGGCAAAGCTTGGGTTGGTTCCAATGTACACTGCCGGGATTGATGCCAAAGACAAAGCCCCTGCTCCCGCAGGAGCCTTGTTGGCCAGTGGATTGATGAACCTCGGGTTTATCGGGATCTACAGGATGTATGCCGTCATGGCACACACGCCGTTGCACAGTTGGGCCAACACGGTCATAGTGATTGCCGCCTTGTTGTCTGTTTTTGTGGCAACTGTTTACATGACCCGCATAAAAAACATCAAACGGATGTTTGCCTATTCGGGTATCGAACACATGGGACTGGTGATGCTGGGATTGGCAGCCGGGGGAATCGGTGTTTATGCGGCTATCCTGCACATCGTTTTGCATACGTTGATCAAACCAGCACTATTTCTACAATTCAACCAGGTTTACTGGGTTTTTCAAAGCAAGAGCATTTACGATGTGGGCAACTACTTCAAATACAATAAGACTGGTGCAATAGTCGTATTTCTTGGATTTCTATCGGCAACCGGAATGCCACCTTCCGGTTTGTTCATCAGTGAATTTATGATTTTCCAGTCGCTTTTCCAGGCACATTATATTTTGATTTTGTTGGGCGTTATGTTGCTGCTCACCATGATCATCTGGGGTTTTGGTTCCAATATTTTCAAATTGTTGTTTACGCCCCCTATTTCCATCGACGAAAGCAAAATACCGCACATCAGTCCATGGGAATCGCTGACGCAGTATATTTTACTTGCGACTTCTGTTTACCTTGCCTATAATCCACCTGCAGGGTTTGTGACATTGATCCAGGATGCGGTTAAACTAATCCAATAATCAGATGAAAAACATTTCCATCCATAACAACCAGTCAATACCGTTAAACGATATTCCCGAGCTCAATTACAACGAGTTGCTCAACAATGCGGTTAAGTTTTTATTTGAAAGGCCTGATCGACATTGTGTTAATTATTTTGGGCTGAAGACGGAAGAAGGATTGAAGTTGATTTGCTGTATTGCCGATGATACGGAGCATCTGATCTATCTATCGTCATCGATTGTTGAGGAAGGTTCCATCCTCCCCTCTTTTACGGCAAAGAACCACAATTTTGAAAAGTTCGAAAGGGAAATCCATGAGAACTTTGGGTTGGCTTACTCCGACCATCCCTGGTTAAAGCCATTAAGGTATTCCCAAAACCGGTTTGATGAAAATCAAACAATTGCCAATTATCCGTTTTACAAAGTCGATAGTGAAGAGTTGCACGAGGTAGGTGTTGGCCCCATCCATGCCGGGGTGATCGAACCGGGCCATTTCCGGTTTATCTGCAACGGCGAACAGATCATGCACCTCGAAATCCAATTGGGTTACCAGCACCGTGGCATCGAACAACTGTTTTTGCAAAAAACGAAATTGCTCGAACGCACCACCCTGGCCGAAAATATTGCGGGAGATACCACAGTTGGACATACGACAGCTTTTGTGAATTTGTGGGAAAGCTTATGTGGTGTTCAACCAGATCCTTCACTTGATTATGCCCGTACTCTTGCTCTTGAAATTGAGCGGATTGCCATTCATACAGGTGACCTTGCAGCCATTTGTGCCGATATTGCATACCAGCTTGGAAACTCTGTTTATGGTAGGCTGCGCACGCCTTTTGTCAACTTCCTGCAGGAATGGGGCGGCAACCGTCTGGGTAAAGGGCTGATTCGTGCCGGGAAGATCAATTATCCTTTTTCAACTGGATTGGCGATCAGGTTGATTCAAATCTTAAAAGCCTACGAACCCGATTTCACGGAGATTACGGAAAAACTTTTCGCCTTGCCGAGCACGCTTTCTCGGATGGAAAAGACCGGTGTCGTAACTTATAAGGAAGTGCTTGAAATTGGGACAGTTGGCATGGCAGCCCGGATGAGCGGATTGAACCGTGATATCCGCAAATCCCATCCTAGCAACCTTTATGGGTCCAGGATTGTGCATGAACCGATTATCAAACGGCATGGCGATGTCTATTCGAGGGTTCAGATCCGCAAGGAAGAGATCAAACAATCAATTGCTTACATCAAGAAACTGATTTCGCATGTCCCTGATTTCAAAAAGCCTGAAAATGTTGTGTTTACTCCGGGGAGTGACAAATTTGTTCTTTCGCTTGTGGAGGGGTGGCGCGGCGAGATTTGTCATTGTGCAATTACTGATAGCTCGAGCAACCTGATACTGTACAAGATCAAGGATCCGTCGCATCACAATTGGATGGCTTTGGCACAATCTGTCCGAAACAACGACATTTCCGATTTTCCGATCTGCAACAAGAGTTTCAACCTCTCCTATTGCGGGCATGACCTTTAATTTGAAGATGGGATAATTTGAAGATTTGAAAATGAAAGGATTTGAAAATGAGAGGATTTGAAAATGAGAGGATTTGAAAATTTGAAAATGGTGGTTTACGAACATCCACGAAAATCAGCGAAATCAGCGGGAAAAGGAATCCCCCTCGTTTGTAACGGCTTGTCCCGAGCATCGGGAAGGGGTTGTTGGTTTATCGTTTCTAATGACATATTAAACTGAATATCCGCGAAATCCGCAGGAAAAGAATTTCCCGCAGAAACCGCAGAATAACGCAGAATTGACAATCCCCCTCGTTTGTAACGGCTTGTCCCGAGCATCGGGAAGGGCTTGATGGTTGGTCGTTTATAACGACCTAATAGAATTGAGTATCAAAAAAATTGTATTTAAGTATTAACATACAATGATTCAATTAATTATGAATTATTTGGTTATTTGAAATTGTAGGTTTTTCTTTGTGAATCTTTGTGGCTTTGTGCCTTTGTGGCCGAAAACATATAGCCTCGTTTGCAAAGACAATATGAATTTTGAAAAGTAAATTGCTTATAATATATTCTCTTTCAACGTCCCTAAATAAAAAGACATGTTAGAAAACATCAAAATAATGTGGCACCAGGGTAAACAGTTTATCCCCGACGTCACAACAGCAAAAGTCCCCGGAATCTTCAGGGGCCGTCCCATCATTGCAAAAACAGCAGTCGATGAAGCTGCGTTGATAGACCTCTGCCCAACCAAGGCCATTGCCGGCAGCCCCGTTTCCATCGATTTGGGGAAATGTACATTTTGTGGCGAGTGTGCCATCCAATATCCTGAAAAGATCAGGTTTACAACCGACTACAAATTATCCTCCAACGTCAGGGAGCGGTTGATCATCCAGGAAGGTGACGAAGGCGCCATTTTGGTCGATCCCGATAAAATCCGCAAGGAGATCCACCGTTTGTTTGGTGGTTCGTTAAAGCTCCGCCAGGTTTCAGCCGGTGGCGACAACAGTTGCGAGTGGGAATTGAACGCCTCGAACAACGTCCAGTTCGATGTGAGCCGTTTTGGGATCGACTTTGTGGCCTCGCCGCGCCATGCCGACGGGATCGTGATCACGGGCCCCATTTCGATCAATATGGCCGAACCGTTGGAGCGTTGCTACCATGCAGTCCCTAATCCCAAAATTATTATCCTTGCCGGTATCGATGCCATCAGCGGTGGGATCTTTGCCGACAGTCCTGCCCTGAACCGAGATTTCCTCTCGAAATACCCCATCGATCTTTACATCCCCGGAAACCCCATTCACCCACTGACTTTTATCAATGGGGTGTTGAGCTTGTTGCAGAAAACATAAATAAATGGAAGCTCCCAACAAAATAAGAGGTTGTTTGGAGAAGTTTCTGAGGAATAAAAGCAGGGCATTCTGGGAAAACTTAGGTGCCAATGCGCATCGAGCCATTTAATTCTTTAATTTTGTCTGTAAACATTTTAGTATGAATATTCAAGCAGAAAAAATCGAGATCATGAAATTGGTTTTAGAAACTGAGAATCCAGGTATTTTAGAATCAATTCGGAATATTTTCAATAAAAATCAGACTGCGGACTTTTGGGAAACCCTCCCAAAAGAACAACAAGATGATATCTTACAAGGTATCAAAGAAGTTGAGAATAGGGAAGTTGTTGATTATGAAGAATTCATGAGAAAACACAGATAATGAGGAAAATAATTCTTTCAAAAAGAGCTTCCAACCGACTTGAGGAACTGCTTGAGTATCTGGAATTGGAATGGTCACTCAAAGTGAAGAATGATTTTATAAAAAAACTCGACAAATCCTTAAGCCAGATTCAAAAATTCCCCAATTCTTGTCCAAAGTCAGATATTGTAACTGGACTTCATGTGTTTGTTGTCACCAAACAGACTTCATTATATTATCGATATGACGAACAGACGATTACAATCTTAACTTTATTCGATAACCGTATGAATCCAGATAGATTAAAAATTGAAATAGCATAACCACGTTTTATATTTCCTAAAATGAAACATAAATCAGCAGAACTTGATGAGGATTTTATTGGGGGGCAGGATCAAATGACGAAAGAAGAAGAAAAGGCGATCAGCGAATTTATTAAAGCTCGTAAATTGCTGAATCCTAAAAAACAAATTAGAAAAACGAAGGTCGAATTATTTCTGCGAGGGACTTGAAGGAAAAAGTAAAAAGTTGGTGATTAGAAGTAAAAAAATTATAAACTTTATACATGTTTTACCCTAAAAACAAGCTCCGATACTGTAATGGCGTATGTTCAGTGATTGCTTTAAATGTTTTGTTGAAATAGGAGATATTTCCAAATCCACATTCAAAACATATTTCATTTACCGGTTTTTCAGAGTTCCGAAGTAATTGACACGCTTGATGGATCCTGAATTCTGTAACTATTTCCACCAGTGTTTTTCGGGTTACATTCTTAAAATACCGGCAAAAAGCTGTAGGAGTCAGATTAGCAATTTGGGATATTTCTTTAAGGCTGACTTCCTGTTGATAATTCCTGATCAGATAGCTAAAAATCCTTTGAAAACGTTCCGTTTCAGCAGGTGATGTTGCAAACCCTGTAAACTGATTATCAATTATTTCAATTTCGGATGAAGCAGATAGAGTATCTAATATTTCAAAGAAAAGGGACAGTTTCTGAAATCCTTCAACTGCGATTAGTTTCTCCATTTTGCTGATTATAAGTTGCCTGGTTTCCCCTTTTATCAGGATACCTGATTTGCAAAGTCCAAACAGCCTGTTGATTCCCCTTAATTCAGGCAATTCCCAAAATGTTTCACCGGCAAAGTTCTGCTTAAACTGTATTACAGTTGCCTGTACATTTTCCTCGCCAGACTGATTTTCACTGACCCAGCAATGCGGAACATTGGCCCCAATGAGCACAAAATCATCAGGCTCAAAGTCCGATACATTTCCACCAATAAACCTTCTCCCGCTGCCTTTTCGGATCCAGGTCAATTCCAACTCCGGATGAAAATGGTAAGGACCGTCGAATTGTTTCATTTCCAATTGAAGGATAGATAACGAGCTTTCAATTTTTGGTGTTACCTGTTCAAAAACGGCTTTCACTTGGTCTTTATTATCAAATTTTATTACTTATAGATTATAAACTTGGTAATATTACACAATTTCTTGATAATTCCAACAAATAAGAACACTTGGAAATTGAGGAAATTTGTCGCAAAATAAACTGGTTTACGAATGAAGAATTTTCTTTTTGTTCTTTTTATTACCCTTGGAATTCAGCTGCATGCTCAAATCAATGCGCATTATGTCAAAGTGTTTATAGGAACTGACGGAACGGGGCATACATTTCCCGGGCCATCTATGCCTTTCGGAATGGTTCAGCCCGGGCCAGACAACCGTGAACAAGGCTGGGATTATACCAGCGGATATCAGTTTAACGACAGCATACTACTTGGTTTTTCTCAGACCCGTTTCAGTGGAACCGGAATCAGTGAGATGGGTGATATTCTGTTGTTACCTTTTGACATTCAGAATGATAAAGATCTTAAAAACAAATACTTTAAAGATTCCGAAAGGGCCAGTGTTGGTTATTATTCCCTTGTAAAAAAAGACAATGTAAAAGTGGAACTGACCTGTTCTGAACGGGTGGCTTTTCACCGATATACTTTCCCAACTCAGGATGCCAATGTTTTGGCCAGTTTTCAACATGGGCTTCGTTTCCTTACCGACAGTCTGGTTTTGGACTCGGAAATAAAAATGGAAGATCATCAATCGATTTCAGGGTATTGTCATACAAAAAATTGGGTGGAGAGGAAGTATTATTTCGTCCTGACGTTTGACCAGCCATATACCCGGTCAATCGAACTTCCCAAAACCAGGAAAGAGAATGCTCCAAAATACCAGTTGAATTTTCATCTTGGCGACTCAAAAGTGCTTCAAGCTAAAATCGCAATGTCAACCGTTAGTGTGGATGGCGCAAAACTCAATCTGCAAACTGAAATACCGGGCTGGAATTTCGATCAGGTCAGACAAAATGCCGAAAAAGTCTGGGACAATTACCTGAGCCGGATAGATATTGAGGCTGATGCCAAACAGAAGGAGATATTCTATACTTCGCTCTATCACTTCTTTTTACAGCCATCGAACATTGCCGATGTGGATGGAAAATACCGCGGTGCCGATGACAAAATCGGACTGGCGCCTTCCGGGGAATATTACTCAACGCTTTCAATCTGGGACATCTATCGTGGAGCATTCCCTTTGCTCGAAATCATTGCCCCTGAAAAAATCAACGGGATCATCAATTCATTGTTGCTCCACCACAAAGCTGCGGGATTTTTGCCCATCTGGACGGCCTGGGGCCAGGATAACTATTGTATGATTGGCAACCATGCCATCCCAATGATCCTTTCGGCTGTAAATAATGGGTTTTCAGGTTTTGATCAGAAAGAAGCACTAAGGGCCATGGTTGAAACATCAACCAAAAATCATATCAATTCAGATTGGAAAATGTACAATAAATTCGGCTATTACCCTTTTGATAAGCTGGATAACGAAGCTGTTTCGCGAACCCTCGAAAGTGGATTTGACGATTGGTGTGTTGCCGAAATGGCATCTAAACTGGGTGATCCGGAAACGGCCAAATCATTTTACAATCGGGCTAATTACTACAAAAACCTGTTCGATCCGGAAACTAAATTGTTTCGCGGAAGAGATACCAAAGGCAACTGGCGAACCCCTTTTGATCCCCTTGCAGCCACTTCCCCAATGAATAACCCGGGAGATTATACCGAAGCCAACGCCTGGCAATATTTCTGGACTCCTGCACAATTCGATATTGCCGGAATGACGAACCTTCTGGGAGGGAAAGAAGAATTTACCCAAAAACTCAATGACTTCTTTACCCTGGAAGCGAAAAATCCAAACAAATTTCTGGGGCAGGAAGCCTTGATAGGGCAGTACGCCCATGGAAACGAACCCGGCCATCATATTTTGTATCTTTATGCCTACTCGAACCAGCCAAAGACGGGTCAAAAGTATATCCATCAGGTGATCATCGAGTTTCACAACAATACGCCCAACGGCATGATTGGTAACGATGATTGCGGGCAAATGTCAGCCTGGTATATTTTATCCAGCCTTGGATTCTATCCTGTAAATCCTGCAAACTCGATGTTTGTGCTGGGTGCACCACAATTGAGAAAGGCAATGCTGCATCTGGTGAATGGAAAGACGTTCTCGATAGAAGCAAAGAATCTATCTTCCGAAAATATCTATAATACAAAAGCTTTTCTGAACGGGAAACTGATCGAAAAACCATTTATAAGGTATCCAAATATTATAGATGGTGGCAAATTAAAATTCAGGATGACAAACAAATAACCCAGTAAATACAATTGATTGAATATGAGATGTCATTTTATTATCCTTCTGATGATCTTTTCGTCCACCATGAGTGCACAAAATTTTCCCATGCCAGAGAAATACAAGCGTTTACCGTTTGGAAGCATCAAGCCGTCGGGTTGGCTAAAAACCCAGATGCAAAAAGACATGGCTGGTTTTGTGGGAAACCTCGACCAACTGGTTCCCGAACTGATCAATGATCCCATTTATGGTGCGGAACGATTGCAGAAACATAGCAAAGCCAAAGATCTGGGCAACCTGAAATCAGGTGACGCAGAGGGGGATGAACAATACAAATGGTGGAACTCCGAAACCCAGTCGAACTGGTGGGACGGTTACATCCGCAATGCACTCCTGCTCGAAGATCAGCGGGCCATTGAGAAAGTAAAGAACTACATCGACAGGATTCTGGCCACTCAGGACGAAGACGGTTATCTGGGAATATATGCCAGGGATTTGCGCTACAAATTCAAGGGAGAGAATGGTGAATTATGGTCGAAGGCAACCTTGTACCGCGGACTGCTGGCTTATTATGAATATACACACGACCCAAAAGTATGGAGTGCCTTGATACGGGCAGTGGATAATGTGATGGAAAATTACCCCATCCATAAGTCACAACCCTTCTTTGCAGGAAAGGATTTTTCGGGGGGTGTTGCCCACGGCCTTACTTTCACCGATGTTCTGGATGGAATCTTCCAACTCACTGGCGACCGCAAATATTCGGATTATACCGCATTCTTGTACAAAAATTTCTCTGAAAATCAGTCATCTGAAAAGGATGTCCAGCTTCGGAGTATTCTGGATCCGAAATACAAGCTCCAATCGCACGGTGCCCACACTTATGAGCATTTGCGCCCGTTGATTGTGGCAACCTATGCAACCGGGAATCAGGAATTGAAAAAAGCTTTGCAAATTTATCTGGAACGGATCAATCGTTGTACGACTCCGACCGGTGGAGCCATTGGGGATGAATGGATTGGCGGCCGACAGGAAGATGCCACGCACACAGGATATGAATATTGCTCATTGCACGAACTCATGGACAGTTATTCGGTTTTGTTCCAGAAGAGTGGCGAACTCAAAGCAGCGGAAAAAATAGAAACCATCTTTTATAATGCGGCACAGGGAAGCAAAAATCCCGATCATTCGTGCATTGCCTACCTGAAAACCGACAATTCGTATGAAATGCTGGGATCAAAAAACGGTGAGATGGAGCCAGGTCGAAACCAGACCCGTTACAAATATTCGCCTGTCCATCAGGATGTGGCAGTTTGTTGTGTACCCAATGCAGGTCGGATATCACCCTATTTTCTGCAAAGTTGTTGGCTAAAAGAAGGGGAAAATACGCTTCTCGCAGCAGTTTTATGTCCGAATATTCTGGAAACCATCCTTCAAAATACGCCAGTCAAAATTGAAGAAATAACGGAATATCCTTACAATAATCACTTTAAATTCAGGATAAAAGCAGGAAAGGCGATTTCATTTCAACTGAAAATCAGGAAACCGGAATGGGCAAGATCCATTCAAACCAGGGAAAACTACCGTCTTGAAAATGGCTTCCTGGTATTCGACCGGAAATTTTCGGAAAATGATCAGATTGAACTGGATTTTCAGGCAGAAGTTCAGATCAAGGAAGATTTGAATCATGAGAAATACTTCAACTATGGAGCTTTGGTATATGCCAAATCAATTGGTGCCACAGAGCATCGTGGGAAAATTTATGCTCCGGGTTTCGAGGATCTGACCTATTCACCGATTGATTCAAACCGGTATGAATTCATCAGAAACCATCATGCTAAATTTCAGGATGGGAAAATCTTTGTAAATCTGAAAAACAAAACCTCACAAAAAACCGAGAATCTGGAATTGATCCCATTGGGAAAGACCATTTTGAGGCAAGCATCCTTTTAGTGTTGGTCAAGAAGTTCCATAGGTGCATAATGAAGAAATATCAATGGATTGAAGAGGTTTCTCAGGAATAAAAACCATCGGGATAGGTTACAAAGATCGTCGGGACAAGTTAGTGAGAGCTAGACTGGGGGCAATTGTTCAAAGTAGAAAGAGCAGCTCCAAGTCAAGCCCTCACTTATTATGATTATTTGCTGAACTATACAATTTTTCCTATCTCGTCAAAGCCCTAAAATCCTTTAGTTCTGAAACTTTGTACTGGGTTTTGTCCTTTTCCAAAATGGCATTGATTAAAACAGTCCTGTTGTTCTTAAAAGCTTCGGCAGCCCATTTTATTTGGTCTGAATTTAATTTTACTGCAATTTTTGATTTTACTTTTTTGATTTCGCCTTCAATAATCATCATATTTTGATCGCTATCAACATCTTTTGATTTTAATTGAATAATTTTCCCATAAACATCGTTTTCAGATATTTCCTTCATTTTTTCGCGAATTGTTTTTGAGAACGTGCTCAAATTATTCACCTTTTCCCTGTTCAGTTCTTTGGCAACGGTTATTTGGTTTATTTGTGTCCCTTTCAGTGAAATTTCTATATCGGCATATTCAATACCTGTGTATAAGTCCTTTAACTTATTTGATACATTTACACTGACCAAATCCCTGTTTTGAAGTAAGAAATCATCGGTTGGCTCAAAATTGTCAAAACCAATTATTTCAGTATTGATAAAATCGGCTATGTTGATCAGGTTTTGATTTATTTCACTTCCTATGATGGAATCCTCAAAGAGAGTTTTTTCCTTTATTTCCTCATTATTGGGTAGTTGTATCTTTGTAATTAAACTGCCCACATCATTTTTGAAAAAATTGCAATAGTTCAGGTATCTTTCCGCCTCGTCAATGTTGTCAAAAAAATGGGGTTTTTTAATAACCGAAAAATTCGCTACCTCTTGCAATAATTCTTTTGATTTGGAAATCAACGTATTAAAAAATGGAATACTTGGATGGCCATTTTTTATATTTTCGTTTTCGATATGAAGCGACAATATTTGTCTGTCTTCGATAATAATTGAAGCCAGTTCATCCAAATCTTCATTGTAAATTTGAGAAACAATAATTAAGTCTTTTAAGATTTCTTTTTCGTAATCCGAATTTGAGAATTTATTGTAAACATATAATTTATACGTTTCTGAAAAACCCAATATGGAAGGTGGGACAAATAAATCATATTTTGTCCTAACCTCCTGTTTTTTCCATTCCCTGCTAATTAAAAGGTCTGTAATATTTTTATATATTGATTGGGAATTCATTACGAAAAATTATCAAATAATTGATTCAGAGTATCATTACAAATAAAGTTCTTTTTACTGATTGAAACTCTTTTTGTTGCAGAATTGGCAGTCAAAAATTCCGATTGATCAGGGAAATACCAGTATGCACATTTCCTAGTGATCAATTCGTTGTCGGAAATAGCCAGCCAGTTTGTCTTTTCTGCCGGAAGAACAAACAAAATTAAGATCAACGGACATTTTGAATTTTTCCTCGAAAGCAAGTCATTGTAGGTGGTAGCGTTTAAATCGAATTTAATCGTTTCATCTTCAATTACAATCGAATTTTCTGTCGTTGCTTTTAATTGAAGTTTTAACTCCCTTCCTGTTTCCAAATACCTTTTATGTTGGTTTTCAATCCAAAATCAATTTCTTTAATCTCCAAATCAGTTCCATAATCAGGATATGAAGAACCCGTTTTGTAACCGTTAAAAGCGGCAATCAATTCGATGTATCTTAATGATATAGCCTCCTTTATGTGTTCTTCTGTCATCATAACGATTAACTAATTGTACAAATTTACTATAAAATTTTGAAAAAGGTGAATTTACTGTTGTTTAAACAATCACCAATGGTGCCAAAACGATCAAAAACTTTGGTTTAAACAAATATACGATTTTTCCGGTAATTAGGCAGTGCGATTACCAATTTTCCGTCATCTCTCTGTTAATTAATCTATTTGCACAGCTCTTCAATTTGAAGGTCGGTCAATTACGCTATTTAGAGGAATTTTTCATCCATGAATCTTAATAAATGGTCAAAATAATCAAATTTTCAATCCTTAATATAGCGAACACTGACACCGTTTTCACTGCCAATTCGGTTATTACACACATAGTCGAGATTATGGTTTAGTTCAATTTGCTTAGTGCTTGCCCAAAAAAGAGCGATATTGCCAAAACCCATATAAGGATTCGGCAGGTTACTTAAACAGAAGCCCGCAGGCAAAGCGTTAAAACCACTATCTTTTGTTGTTCCACTATATACCCTATAATGTAGCCAATCGATAGTTTTGGATTTCATTTTTTGGCCAGCATCCTCCCCTAAACACCGACATAAAGTACTCCATTCTTCATCGCTTGGCAAATGCCAACCTTTTGGTGTAAGATTTTTTGCAGTTTCCAAATCATATAAATAACCATATTTTTCAACCTCGCCATAACTCCAACAACCGGTATTTGCTTTATATCGAAGGTTTTCAGCAAACCAAGTCTGATTGCCAATTTTAATTACTTTATATTTATTTTTGTCGCGGATGTCAATAAAATAACCTGTTTTAATACATTTTGAACAATTATCACTATCAATCGACCAGTCGTGTTGGTTATCCTTGGTTTTACCACATTTGGAGCATTTCTCACAATCATTTGTCCAATCATGATGTTCTTCAATCTTCCCGCATTTAGAACATTTTTCACAATCTTTTGACCAATCATGGTGTACTTCTACCTTGCCACATTTAGAACATTTTTCGCAATTGTCTATCCAAACGTGTTGGTTATCAATAGTTTTACCACAAATAGAACATTTTTCACAATCCTGTGACCAATCGTGTTGGTTGACCCTTCTTTTACGACATTTGGAACATTTCTCACAATCCTGTGACCAGTCATGTTTGTTTTCCCTGGCTCTACCACATTTGGAACATTTATCACAATCCTTTGACCAGTCATGTTTGTTTTCCCTGGTTTTACCACATTTGGAACATTTATCACAATCTGATGAATAGTCATGTGTTGAATAGTCGTGAGAATAGTTCTCCCACGGCCTCCATGTTTTGCCACAAATGGAGCATTTTTCACAATCATCTGAACAGTCGTGTTGGTTTTCTCTTGTTTTTCCACATTTTGAGCATTTCTCACAATCCTTTGACCAGTCGTGTTGGTTTTCCCGGGTTTTTCCACATTTGAAGCATTTCTCACAATCTTTTGACCAATTATGATGTTCTCCTAATTTGCCACATTTGGAACAATTTTCACAATCACTAGTCCAATCATGATGTTCTTCTAATTTGCCACAAATGGAACATTTCTCACAATCCTTTGACCAGTCGTGTTGGTTCACCCTGGTTTTTCCACATTTTGAACATTTATCACAATCCTTTGACCAGTCGTGTTGGTTCACCGTGGTTTTTCCACATTTGGAACATTTCTCACAATCTTTTGACCAGTCGTGTTGGTTCACCCTGGTTTTTCCACATTTGGAACATTTTTCACAATCCTTTGACCAGTCGTGATGATTCACCCTGATTTTTCTACATTTGGAGCATTTCTCACAATCCTTTGACCAGTCGTGTTGTTTCTCCCTGGCTTTTCCACATTTGGAACACTTTTCACAATCCTTTGTCCAGTTATGATGTTTCTCCCTGGTTTTTCCACATTTGGAACATCTTTCACAATCCTTTGACCAGTCGTGTTGGTTCTCCGTGGTTTTTCCACATTTGGAGCATTTCTCACAATCCTTTGACCAGTCGTGTTGGTTTTCCCTTGTTTTTCCACATTTGGAACATTTCTCACAATCCTTTGACCAGTCGTGTTGTTCGTCACGAACTTTGCCACATCCGGTGCATGTACAGCCGTCCCAGGTATGAAATCCTAAAGTACATTTTAAATTCATATTGATTGTCTTTTATTTAAGGTTGATCATATTCCAAAATATTTCGCCTGTAATTATCTAATATAAAAATACATACAATTTGTATTACATTGCCGTGTCAAGGTTTTCCAAACTAACAAAATGGCTTACAAAATAGGAATTAATGTTTTGTGAACAAAGGATTTACAAAAAAATAATTTGGAACGTTGAAAAACGGCTGGCTTCTGGCAACTGGCGGCTGGCTGTTCGTGGCAATAGTTTGTGGCGGAATACTGAATGATGTTTGTATGCAGTTAAAAAGTTCAAAGGAGAAGAATAATGAAGGCACGACTGAGGGTGTTTGATCAAAGTTAATAGAATAGCTCAAAGACCAGCCTTCACTTTATTAGACAATTACAGAACTTCGCCGCTATCGTGATGTAGTTCGGCTTCAATTTAAATTTTCTTACCACTCCTTTTAAAACACTGCCCCTATCTGTTCATTTGTACCTGAAAATTTGTACTTTCGCAGTTATTCAAGAGATTAAAAGTTTGTTTTTTATATGGAATGCACAAACGAGGAATGCCATGACAAAGGAGATGATACTATGCTTACGCGGGAAATTGCAATAAAACAGGCCACTAATTTCATATTGGAGTGTTTAAAATATGGAATCAACATAGAGAAGGCGATACTTTTTGGTTCCATAGCTAAAAACGAACAAAGGGAAATTTCAGATATTGATATTGCACTAATATCCAGTGCGTTTACAAATAATTTCATTTACAACAATCGGTTAACTTCAATGATAAACATCAAATTCCCTTTAATCGAAGTTCATCATTTCAACTCCGATTACTTCAAAAAAGGGGATCCTTTTATCAACGAGATAATGGCAACCGGATACGAAATAAAATGGTAAGAAAATAGGCTTGTTGCATTAAAGGATGCTATTCAGGAAGGGATTGAAAGCGGAATAGCTTATCATTTCAATCCTGAATCGCATTTAGAAGAATTAAAAGCAAAAAAAAGGATACTGCATGAACAAATGGATCTGAAAAACAAAATATCAGGGTAATCCGGAAGATGTTGACCCATTGGTTTCAATTTATCACTTTGGGTTTTGGCTTATTTTTCATCAAATTTGAAAAAAAAATGAAAGTAGAAAGATACAATGACGAAATACTCGTCCGATTTAAGGCAGGTACTAAAACAACAAGGATTCAGACCATACTTGATTACCTGCGATATGAAGAACTGACTTCAAAATCAACAGCAACAGAGAAGGATGTTGACAATCTAGTGAAATTGGCAAAAAGTGGACGTTGGGAAAGAGCCAAAAAGGAATTGGGACTTAATGACTAAGATTATTATTGGGTAAAACTTTGAAAAAATCATACAACGTATAACCATCTGTATAAGTGCGAGTTAGTAGAATATCATTTTCCTGACGTCAGGAAGATGATCACGCAAAATGCGGCAGGTTAAGAGCTGATAACTTGTTGATTTCCTTACTACTAAAAAGAAAAAATAAAAATCAACATTGAACCAACTTTTTCAAAATAGAATTTCCTCCAAAACAATCCCTCCCTTAAATTCGCAAGATTTGCAAACAACAACACAGGAAATGCAAATTGAACTCCGCTGAGGCTTCCCACCTTTGTGTCATTAATTCAAATCTTTTAATGACAACAAAAATGAATCATCCAATTTTATCGCTTCAGGGCATTACAAAAGAATTCCGATCGAAAGAACGGACATTTACTGCCCTGAAAAACGTTTCCCTTTCCGTCGAAAAAGGTGAATACCTTGCCATTACAGGTAAATCGGGCAGTGGAAAATCGACCCTGCTGAACATGATTACCGGCATTGACCATCCCACCAATGGAACAGTGCAGGTCAACGGAATTGCAATTGGCGGGTTAAACGAAAGCAAACTCGCAAAATGGCGGGGACAGAACATCGGCATCGTCTTTCAGTTTTTCCAGTTGATCCCAACCCTTACGATCAGGGAAAATGTCCTGCTTGCCATGGAGTTTGTCGATGTGATCCCTAAAGCCAACAGGTCGAAACGTGTCAATGAATTGCTTGAATTGGTGGGGATTGCAAGCCATGCAAACAAAATGCCATCTGCTTTGTCGGGTGGCGAACAACAAAGGGCAGCCATTGCCCGTGCCCTCGCCAATAACCCCGAAATTATCGTTGCCGATGAGCCAACCGGCAACCTCGACAGCAAAACCGCCGATTCGATCAATTCCATTTTCAGTTCGCTGGCACATTCCGGTAAAACGGTTATCGTGGTCACCCATGAAAAAAACAGCGCCCTAAAATACAAGCGCATTGTAAACCTGCTGGATGGAGAAATTGAAAACCAAAATCCTTTAAACTAACCGTCATGAATATGAAGTTTAAGAAAACGTTCAGCGATTTGCTGGTCAATCCGAAACGTACATTTTTGGTCGTCTTTGCGCTGATCCTGGGAATCTGGGGTGTGGGTACTGTTTTCGTCTCCAATTTTATCCTGACCAAAGACCTGAATACCAATTATCAAAGAACACGTCCGGCTCAGGTCATTTTTCATTCCGCGAAATTTGATGAATTGAACCTGCAGCAGTTCATCGACCTGCCAGAGGTCGAAACAGCCGAATTGCGAGATTTTTCGTTGCACCGGATCGAGGTTTACCCCAATGTCTGGATTCCGCTCTGGCTCTTTGGCGTAGAGGATTTTGAAAAGATTAATGTCGCCCAGGTATTCCAGGAAACGGGCAATAAAATTCCTGAAGCCGGAACCCTTTTGGTTGAGCGTGATGGAAAGAAAGTTTCCAATATCGATACCGGTAAAGAGCCGCGCATAAGAGTTGGAGGCAAGATCCTGACCGTAAAGGTAAGCGGGATCTGCTTCGACCCGGCTCAGGCCCCGGCCACCCAGGATGCTTTTATTTACGCCTATACCGACATGAAAACCTACAGCCAGATCACCGGTCTGCCCAATAACCAGCGGTTGATCGTCCGGTTGAACAACGTCCACAACGAAGCGGATGTAAAGAAAATATCAGACATTTTGGCCAACGAATTAGATGCCAAAGGGATAACCATCAGTTCGGTTGAAATTCCACGATTCAACGAACACCCGCACCAGTGGCAATTGAATACCTTATTGTTTCTGATTGGCACCATCGGTTTGCTGGCATTTATCATGGGGGCGGTGTTGGTTTCCCAGTTGATGAAATCGGTAATGGCAAGTCAGGTGCGGCAAATCGGAATCCTAAAGGCGATTGGCGGTACACAACGTCAGGTATTCCAGATTTACGTTGCCATGCTCGTCCTGATGGGTTTGAGTGCCGGAGTTGTTGCCGTGCCGCTGTCGGTTGCATCGGGAAACGCCTTCTCCTATTTTGTGGCCGGCAAACTGAATTTCAATATCCTTACCACTACCCTTCCCCATTCCGTGTATGCAGGATTAATGGCTGCCAGTGTATTGCTTCCCATCTTGTTATCTTTTTCGATCTTGCTGAAAGGAACCCGAATATCGGTCAAAGAGGCATTGAGCGATTATGGCATTTCCCAAAATGTTGCGCAGCGCGAATTTGGCTTCCTGAAAAAGTTGTCACTTTCCAATTCGCTCATTCTTGCCATCCGTAATTCATTGCGAAACAGCAAGCGGTTAACTATTACCATATTGGCCATGGCGTTGGGGGTAGCTATTTTTAGCACTGGGTTTAATGTCAGGCAATCGTTGTGGAACCTGCTCTCGGGATTAAAAAACGAAATGCGCTATGATGTCCAGGTTGCTTTGAACAATCCGATTTCAAAGGAGGATGCCATGCAATGGTTCAAATCGTTGGACAATGTGAAAGAGGTCGAAACATGGGTAGGTGGTCGTGGCGAAATCCAGTCAAAGGTGATCTCTACCGACAAAGGTGCGGGGATAATTGCCCTTCCATGCGACACAAAGCTGCTTCAATTGAGGATCAATAAAGGGAGGTGGATCAGTAAATCAGCCGATTTTAAAGTGGTGCTGAACCAACAGGCAATGGCAGTTTACAAGAATCCGGCTCTTGGCTCAACCCTGACCCTGACAGTTGGAAATAAAAATGTGAATGCGAAATTGGTGGGGGTTACCGAACAGTTCGAACGGGCAAAAATTTATGTCGATCTTGAACAGTTTGATGCCATTTTCAATCCGGACCATTTGGTGAATACCCTTATTTTTGTGGCGAGGGAGAATGATTATTCGAAGGTCATTGAATTGAAAAAAGAGATTGAAAAATCGATTTCCAAATCCGACCTGCATGTTCTTTATGTGATGTCGCAAGCAGAACGCGTAAAGATTATTTACGACCATTTGAACATCATCCTGACCTCCATTGTGTTGTTGTCATTTCTGGTACTTGTTGTAAGTGCGATCGGAATGGCTTCTGCCACGGGAATCAACATCATGGAAAGGACCAGGGAGATCGGTGTGATGCGGGCGATTGGTGCCACACCGAAGAAGATCTATTCGCTGTTTGTCATGGAAGGCATGATTACCAGTTGGTTGAGCATTGTCTTCGGACTGTTGATCTCGTGGCCTTTGAGCAAATTGGCCGCCGTTTTCTTTGGGAACCTGATGCTGGGCAAGGAAGCAATACTTCAAAGTGCCTTTAGCCTGTCGGGTTTTTTGATCACCTTTGCAGTAACGATCCTTTTTGGTTGGATGGCAAGCCGGATCCCTGCAAAATCGGCCATCGATGTACCTACCCATAAAGCATTGTCGTACGAATAAATAGAATTAAAAATGAAAAAAATAATTTTAATCCTTTCAGGTATCCTGCTTTTTCTTGCACCTGACATAACTGCACAAAGCTCAAAATCAATGGGTTTCCTAACCTTTAAAGTATCAGGGTTTGCCGATGATGAGGGCCAGGTTTTGGTGCAATTGTTCCGCAAGGAAGATAAAGTTCCGGCAAATCCTTTCAGGCTGGTAAAAGCCAAAATTACGAACCGGGAAGCCATTGTGGTGGTTGACAGTCTGATGTATGGGGAATATGGTGCCATGGTAGTCCATGATAAAAATGGTAATGGGCACATCGACCATCGCTGGGGCATTCCGGCCGAACCGTTGGGATACACAAACAATTGGAAATTGACCCTGTTTTCGGGTATGCCATCCTTCGAAAAACTTAAATTCAGTTTTAATGAGTCAACAGGCCAATACAGTATCAAAATGAAGGAATGAAAAACGCTATGAAAAGCCTCTTTTAATAGTCGTTGAGATTTTTTACTTTTACAAAAAAAGATTATGGACTTACAGACTAGAAAAATAACATTTGTCCAGGAGTTCCTTCGGTTACAAAATGAAGAGATAATCAGTGGATTGGAGAATTTTCTTAGAAATAAGAAGGCAGAGCAATTCGAGAAAACTTTGGAACCAATGAGTATCGAACAATTTAATCTGGAAATTGACCAGTCGATGAAAGATTCTGACGAAGGCCGGATTATTTCTGCTATGGACCTGAAGGAAAAAGCAGGTTAATATATTGATATATTGGTTATTGTATTACTTTTTTATACTACATAAGGCAACCTAATCTTTGGACAGTATTAAGCATGTTTACTGTTAAATAAACGAGCTATATGCAATTCTAATAGACCCGGCAATCGCGGATGATTAAATATTTTTTATATTTTCGTGTTTCACTTTAGGGAAACATTTCTATCTTTGCAAAGTGGATAAAAAACAGAAATATCGACAGATTACGTTTTTCAAAGACTACTTCCAAAACTTCTTTGACCAACAATCAAAAAAATAAAAGCAGAATATGAAATCGAAAAATAAAAACTTAACAACTCTTGAAGAGTTTAAAGAAAAAAACTACGGAAAAATCGGAACAAAAGAGCGTGACGAACTCGAAGCAGGTTACGAAAATTTTAAAATTGGAGCTTTAATCCATGATGCTCGAATTGAAAAAGGTATGACACAAGAACAGCTTGCTGAAAAAGTCGGCACAACAAAATCGTATATTTCTAAGATCGAAAACAATATTAAGGAAGCCCGTATTTCTACACTTCAAAAAATTATTGAACTGGGTTTTGGTGGCCATCTGGAACTTTCAATCAAACTCTGATAGGATTCCTGATCAAAGAAAGAAAAACACGATCCGCATCCGAAACATCCTTATCTTTGCGGCTTAAGCAAGATGTGATCGCAATGGAGGATAGGACGGAACAAAAAGGGAGATTGACCGAGGCAGAAATTAACAACTGTATTACAGTTTTGGAACATTTACTTCACAACGGCGATCAACTGATCCATTTGTCGGAAGAACAGCGTCTCAAATTGATGAAGGCTGCCGGGCAAATTACAAGGCCCCACAAAGCCGAGATTTACAAGCGGAACAAAAGTGTCAAGGTTGCCCGGAGACAAGGTGAAATTGCCGATAACCGGAAGGCTCGTGCCGCTACAAGCATACGAAGCGCACGGACCATGAGCGTGTTTGAAGCACCAGCCCAAATTGCACTACCAGCACCTGAAGTTGAAAGGGAGAAACACTTTCTATCGTCTGAACAAAATTGCTATGTCTGCAAAAAACTATATACCGAGATCCACCATTTCTACGATTCGATGTGTACAGCGTGCGGCGACCTGAATTATGCGAAGCGGTTCCAAACCTGCGACATGACCGGTCAGGTGGCACTTATTACCGGATCAAGGCTCAAGATTGGGTACCATGCAACGTTGATGATGTTGCGCTCGGGTGCCATTGTGATCGCGACGACCCGCTTTCCGGCAGATTCGGCCATCCGGTTTGCAAAAGAAAAAGACTTTTCGGATTGGAGCCACCGCCTGCACATTTACGGGCTCGACTTAAGGCATATCCCAAGTGTGGAGTTGTTTGCCACTTACGTGGAACAGAAATACCAAAGACTTGATATTCTGATCAATAATGCGGCTCAAACTGTCCGGCGGCCAGCACGTTTCTATGCGCATCTGATGGGCAATGAGCTGCTCCCACACAATGAACATTCAAATGAGGTTCAATTGTTGCTGTCACATCACCAACAGTGCCTGAAGGAGATTGAGAATTTTAATCCGTCTGGTTCTGAATCGCAGAAAGGGTTGGCAGTGACCTGGAACGGGCAGGTACCGGGAATCGGCATCCGGGCTTCGGCACAACTTTCGCAAGTTCCCTATAAGTTCGACAATTCGATTGAAGCGGGGGAAGTATTCCCAGAAGGCAAATTGGATGCCGATCTACAACAGGTCGATTTGAGAAAAACAAATAGCTGGCGTCTCAGGCTCGGACAAATCGAAACACTCGAAATGGTAGAGGTCCAGTTGGTCAATTCAATCGCCCCATTTGTGCTTTGCAACCGTCTGACAGAATTGATGCGGAAAGACTATACTGGCAAAAAGCATGTTGTCAATGTCTCGGCCATGGAAGGGAAGTTTCATGGTTTCAAGAAAGCCGACCGCCACCCACATACAAACATGGCCAAAGCGGCCCTCAACATGATGACCCATACTGCCGCGAGCGACCTTGCCAAGGATGGGATCTTTATGAATGCAGTGGACACCGGATGGGTCACCGATGAAGATCCTGCGGAATTGGCAAAGCACAAACAACAGGTCCACGATTTTCAACCGCCATTAGATATTGTTGACGGTGCGGCACGTGTTTGTGATCCGTTTATCGATGGCGCAAATACCGGCAAACACTGGTGCGGGAAATTTTTAAAAGATTATTTTCCAATAAGTTGGTAATGAAGGAATTAAAAAATGAAGGAATTAAGGAATGAAATAATGAAAGAATGTCATAAATTATGGATTGAATGCAAATAAAAAGGATCAAAAAATGCTAGTCCCTTTTGTCAAAATATTCCTGAAAACATTTTAAAGGAAACCAATTTCGTTTGAACGACTCCCCCTTTTCATAAAGGGGGGCAGGGGGGATATATTATAATCACTTAATTTACAATGGATTACAAATGCGACTGAATCCCAATTAATTCAGAACTTGAAAAAAATGTGACTCCCACTTAAAAAAATACATTCGGGCTAACTTTCCCGCCCATAAAACGATAATAAAATGAGCAGAAAATACTTTTCGTTTTCAACAATGGCATTTTCCTTGTTGGTTTTATTGGCCTCTTGGTTTTTATATGCCTTCAAACCGGTCAATTCTCCGAAAACCATTAGTCCCGAAGCATTGAAGATGACTCCCCTGTTTAAAGCTTCAAAATACAAGGATGGCAGTGGGAACCTTTTGCCATATCGGTTTTTTGAACCATCGGCGCAGGCCAATCAAAACAAAAAATTACCTGTTATTCTGTACCTGCACGGAGAAAACGAATGTGGGACAGACAATGAAAGCCAGTTGGTCACGACCGAATGTGCCACAATTTGGGTAGAGCCAGATCATTTGGCCAAGAATCCGGTCTATGTGCTTGCCCCCCAAATTCCCAAAGGAAGCGATTGGAAAACCGGATCTGTTCAAAGCACCGTCCTTTCCTTGTTGAAGCAATTTATTGCAGATCACCCGAATATAGACTCTCAACGAATTTATGTGGTTGGATTTTCGATGGGAGGCTCAGGGGTTTGGGATATGGTCCTTAAAAATCCAACATTGTTTGCAGCCGCCATGCCAATCAGTGGCAATGCGGATGCGTTCCTTGGGAATAATTCTGCCTTTGCGGCGATTAAAAACCTGCCTGTCCTGGTCGTCCATTCCATCGACGATCCGATCAGTCCCGTAAGTGGCGCCAACAATGCGATGGCAGCGTTGACAGCGGCAGGCAACAAATGTGTGTGCAACAATTCGAGCATCTGGGGATTAGGAAGTGTCAATCCTGCCCATGACGCATGGTTTCCTGCCTTTCACAACTATGAAGTGATCTATAACTGGCTTTTTGAGCAGAACCTCGGACGTACAAATCATGGTGCGATTTCCCCAAATACCCTTTTCACGACACGGAAATTGGCGAATGACATCAATGAGGTTTGGGACTATTCATTGGGAACGGCATATGTTATTGAGCGCAAGGATAAAGCAGTTATTATAGATGCTGCTGCGGGAGATGGGAAGATATTTGAGTTTATCAGGGATAACGTGCTTGTAAATAAAAATAGTGACATAGAGCTGTTCGTTACGCATAACCACTTCGACCATATCGTTGGACTGGCGAGCTTTGTTGGAGTACCGCAGTTAAAGAAGGTTTACGTACATAAGGAAGACAGTGAGGCGGTAAAGATGATGCTTGGCCAGGACGCCAGAAAAATCAAGTTTGTGGCCGATGGCGACAAGATCCCGTTTGATAGTAAGGAGATTGATGTCATTTGTGTTCCTGGTCATTCATGGGGCTCAATCGTCATGAAGTATGGGAATACCTTGTTTACAGGCGATGCCATTGGTTCCGGTGGCGTATGGCTTTTCATGTCGGCCTTATCCATTGAAGAGTACATTCAATCTGTCCAACAACTGATCGATAAAACAGGGAATGGTAAATTGACTCTCTTACCTGGACATACCGGCGAAAACCGTGAACCTGTTACCGATGCATACATCCGGCAAATGCTTTCCTGTGCAAAAGGTTTGGTTGACGGTTCAATAACCGGTGTACCCTTCTGCAGGACAATTGGAGGTATGGCAACCCTGGGCAATGTCGCCACGGTTGGCGCGGCATCCATTATTTACAACCTTAACAACATCCACCAGATCAAAGGGGCGTTACGGAACCTGACAATCAGTTCCGGCAATATGAACCCAAGGTTTGCGCCTTATACCGCCTATTATTCTGCCTCTGTAAATGCTGATGTGAAGACATTTGCGATTACACCCACAATCCTTGACACTTCGTGTGAAAGCTTGACGATCAATGGCCATCCGGTTGAAAATGGACGTGATTACGAAGCCACCCTTACCAATGGCGACAATCAGTTTTCAATCGTCATCACAACCAAGGATAAAACTGTTAAAACTTATACTTTGACAATTACAAAAGCCAAGTCGTAAGGTACATTGGATAATCCGAAGCAGGTTGGCCACCAGTTTTTAATTTATAGCTTAGGTTTATGGTTCATTAATGGTCACGAAACCATTTCGGACAATAATTATTTAAAAAATTGGTTGAGGATTCTATCATTTTATGGAAAAAAATAAATTGAAGTTGAATTCCTATTCTTTGATTTCTTTCAATTCCACTGGATTCTTTTTTAAGGATTATCTTCTTGTGCTATTAACCTTTGAAGTTGGATAATTAGTTCCGTAGTTAGGACGCTGAGTGGGATTGTTTCTTACTTTGTTTATTGGTTGACCAGTCTGTTGTCTTTGAACATTTCTTTGCCCCGTATTGCTTGTTCGATACTTACTTTGCGAATTATTGATTGTCTGATTTTGCTGTTTCCTTGGTGCTATTTGTCTTGTATTACTATTACGATCTTTATATTCAGACGAGTATTTTTGAGTCGGTGAATTTCTGCGTACCAAAACAGGCGAATGAACCACTTTAAGATGAGAAGAATTAGAATTCTGAAAATTGTTTACTGATTGATTTGATCGCAATTGTTGTGTATCAACTTGTCGTGAATTATTGGTTGAATTTATATACTGAGATGAATAACCTTGTCTTTGTACATTTTGTGGCTGTTGCAATGACTGCTGTGTAACTCTAATAGAAGGAGAGTAATAAATGGTGGTATGCCAGCTATTATTTGAGTACACTTGTTTTATCATTGGAGACGAATTATTCAAACTTTCATTTTGTTGATATGATCCATTATATCTGAAAAATAGACGAACACTATCTGATTTAATATTTATATTATTTATAGTCTGATTGGTTATATCTTTATCATTTGGCATGCTAGAATCAGAAATATTTTTATTGGAGGTTTCGATATGATTTTGCGTTGGTTCATGATGATGAGTACTTGCTGCAATTAAATAAGCAGATGACATATAACCTATTTCTCCTTTACCTATTTCAACTTTACACCATCCATTTTGTTCGTCAAGAACAAGTACCAGGCGATCTTTCAAAACAGTTTTAAACACTTTATAATTTATACCATTACCAGTCCGAATATTAACATTACTAATGTTTCGCACTTGATCTCAGGTTTTAACAGTCAATCGATTGAAAAAATTGTCTAATTTTAAGATACAGATTATCAAGGCTATATGTTTTCCATTTTTATTTATGCCGCTTCGTCTATCTCTGA
>Ga0209083_1000155_pt1 | contig 104788 bp, 74 predicted proteins | sample AM7aDNAmetaG_FD_184132 | JGI IMG/M metagenome (GOLD analysis project Ga0209083, IMG submission 184132) | Freshwater microbial communities from Finland to study Microbial Dark Matter (Phase II) - AM7a DNA metaG (SPAdes) (version 3) | ecosystem: Environmental > Aquatic > Freshwater > Lake ...
CTCAAGTCTGGCAAACATTCAATTACCTACTGCCTACGAACGCCTCCTATTGGATTGTATGATGGGGGATGCGACCCTTTATTCACGGGGAGATACGGTTGAGGCAGCATGGAATTTTATACAACCAATTCTGGATGCATGGGAAAATGATCCTACAATTCCCGTTTATGGTTATCCCGCAGGAACATGGGGACCACTTGAATCGGATAGTTTGATCGACGGGGACAAGATGTGGCGCTATCCATGCAAAAACCTGTCGGACGATGGGTTGTACTGTGAATTGTAGAAAACTGAATTGTATTAATGGATGGGAACTTTTATACACATTGGCAAAACGGCAGAAGATATTGCTGTGATGTTTGCAAATCAATTGGTTGCCTTGGTTTATGAAACTGGGGACGCCCCTTTTCACCTTGCTTTGTCAGGGGGAAAAACTCCGTCGCTATTGTTTTCTTTATTGGCAGAAAAATATGCAATGACTATTCCCTGGCAGAAAATCCATTTTTGGTGGGGCGACGAGAGGATGGTCCAGCCTGATAATCCTGAAAGTAACTTTGGTGTAGTCAATGAACTTCTATTTAGAAGACTCTCAATTGCATCAGAAAATATCCACAGGATTAAAGGTGAAGATTTTCCTGATATTGAATCGGAAAGGTATGGAACAGAAATCAATTCATTCCTACCAGAAGTGGATGGCTGTCCATCTTTCGACCTGGTTATGCTGGGATTGGGTGACGATGGACACACTGCTTCTATCTTTCCGAACCAAATGCAATTACTGGAATCTGATCAGGTTACGGCAATTGCGACCCATCCCCAATCGGGACAAAAACGGATTACCCTAACCGGAAAGGTGATCAACAATGCAAAGAGGGTCGCCTTTTTGGTTTCAGGGGAATCGAAAGCACTGATTTATAATGAGATAGCTAATAACACTGATAATTCTTTAAAGTACCCGGCGGCGCATATCCATCCAAATGGGGATTTGCATTGGTTTGTTGACAACAAAGCACGATTTCTTTGATTGGAAAACGTGCTTTTTTGTCAAATGATCCGATTACAATATTGCCTATTTGACCAGAAAGTCGAACATTTTTCTTTCTCCAATAAACCCTTCGAGCCGGTCGTTGATATTTACTGGGCCAACACCTGCAGGAGTTCCTGTATAAATTAAGTCTCCTATTTTTAGCGTAACAAACTGTGAGACATATTCTATAATCGTATCAATATTGAAGATCATGTCGCGGGAGTTACCGGTTTGTACCACTTCCCCATTTTTGCGCAACGAAAAATCGATCTGTCCCAGATCGCCAAGTTCCTGTTTCGGGATAAATTCGCCCAGGACCGCTGCCGAATCAAAAGCCTTTGCCTTTTCCCAGGGCAGACCTTTTTCGATGAGTTTCCGCTGAAGGTCCCGGGCTGTAAAATCGACCCCGAGTCCAATTTCGTCGTAATAACGATTGGCGAATTTCGATTCGATGGATTTACCAAGCCGATTGATTTTTACGATCAATTCAACCTCGTGATGAATCTCCTTTGAAAATTCTGGAATAAAAAAATGCCTGTTGTCCAGCAATAAGGAGGAATCCGGTTTCATGAAGAAAACTGGTTCTGTTGGAATATCATGCTCCAGTTCCCTGGCGTGTTTCAGGTAATTACGTCCTATACAAATGATTTTCATGGCATTACAATATAAAAGATTATAATTTACGGTTCATTTCCCTCAATTTGATGCCTGTCAGGATCTTTTTTGTGTAAAGCGGAAATTCATTCTGCATCATCCAGCCATAATAACCTGGTTCAACACGAAATACCTCTTCAACAGGCTTTCCTTTGTGCTTTCCAAAATTAAATACCTCAACACCCTTTTCATCATATACAATCCGACCGGCAAAATCAACGCTTTTATCAAATGCTGAAAATGAGGCCAATGCATCAACACTATTTACAATCGGCACCGACTTCTTCCCATTGTCCTCAAATTCCACTCCTGAATACCTCTCGATCTGTGCTTTTAAAACTTCGTAAGTGGCTTTGGTATCAGCCATTGCGTTATGGGCATTTTCAAGATCCTGCAACAGGTAAAATTTATAGGCCGCGGCCAAAGTCCTCTTTTCCATCCGGTGGAAAATAATCTGCACGTCAACAAATTTGTGTTTTTTCAGGTCAAGGTCGATATCGACCCTCAAAAATTCTTCCATTAACAATGGAATGTCGAATCGCGTCGAATTAAATCCCGCAAGATCGCAGCCTTCGATAAATTTGGCGTACAGTTTTGCAACTTCCTTAAAGTGGGGGGCATCTTTTACATCCTCATCATAAATACCATGGATTGCAGATGATTGGGCTGGAATAGGTATTCCAGGGTTGATCCGTTGTAATTTTTCCTCTTCCCTGCCATCCGGAAACACTTTTAAAAGTGCAATTTCCACGATGCGGTCGGTGACCACATTGATCCCGGTTGTTTCGAGATCAAGAAAAACGAGGGGATTCCTTAGATTTAGTTTCACTGTAGTACTAGATTAAAACTAAAAAACCCGGGGGTCGTGCAACCACCAGGTTTTATTAGTTTGAAATTCAAATATTAAGCATTGATCATCATCGGCATTAACAACATCAGGATGTCTTCGGCTTCCAGTTCTTTTTCAGCAGGCAATAAAAGTCCAGCCCTCGAATGATCCGAAAGTTTCATCTTCACATCTTCAGAAGAGAGATTGGAAAGAATTTCGATCAGGAATGTCGATTTAAAACCAATTTCCATGTCAGGACCGGTATATTCACAATTAATTGTCTCCACACCGGAGATTGCAAAATCAATATCTTGGGCTGAGACAATAAGTTGCGATGGTGTCATCTTTAGACGGACAAGGTTGCTCGCCTGATTCGCAAAAACAGAAACACGTTTTAGGGTTGTGTAGAAATCGACCCGGTCGATCAATAATTCGTTGGGATTATTTAATGGAATAACAGAATTATAGGAAGGATATTTACCTTCTACAAGCCTGCAAACCAATTTAAAACCGCTCAATGTAAAAAACGCATTTTTTTGATCGAATTCGAGTTTTACATCCGAATCTTCGCGGGGAAGAAGGCTTTTCAACAAGGACGCCGGTTTTTTTGGAAGGATGAAGGATGCTACATTATCGTATTTTACGTCCGAACGTTTGTACCTTACCAGTTTATGTGCGTCAGAAGCAACGAACGTAACTTCCTCAGGGGCAAATTCCAAATAGATACCATTCATAACCGGTCTCAACTCATCGTCTGCAGTTGCGAACAAAGTCTTGTTGATTCCTGTCAGCAACAGGTCGTGTGGAAGATTGATCGAGTGTTTGTTATCTGAAAGATTGGGCAAGGAGGGGAAATCTTCACCGTTGTGTCCCACAATCGAGTATTTACCATTTGCAGAAAGGATCTCAACAACAAGTGAATCAGGATCAATCACAAAAGTAAGGGGTTGCTCTGGAAACTCCTTTAACGTTTCGAGCATGATTTTTGCCTGAACTGCAATCAACCCATCCTCTTCGGAATTTTCAAGTTCAAGTTGGGTGATAAGCGTGGTTTCCAGGTCGGAAGCCGTTATCGTCAAAGTTGTTCCTTCAAGCTTCAAAAGAAAATTATCCAATATTGGTAAGGTGTTCTTACTGCTAATCACCCTGCTGATCGCATTCAGATGCTTCAGCAATTCGGTACTTGAAACTACAAATCTCATGGTTTATACTCTTAAATTGGTTTTATTTTAAATCCTAATACCCTGATTATTAATGCAAACAAATTACAATTTTGACGTTTGCACGAATTTACGAAGTTATGAATATTCATTTACTTTGCAAATCTAACCTGACAAATATTTTGTTTTTCGTGTTTCTTTAAAAATCAGGTTGTTACATCCTCTGAATTGAAACCGGATGTTTTCTTGAATAACGCCTGCGGCGCATAAAACTGAAGGCCAATCCTCCGGATAAGCTGATTAAGACAGGTAGGAGCACGTTGACCAATTGCCAGAACGTTTTTTCCTCCCTTAATTTCACTTTATCGAGCAACCGCATTTGCATGGTTCGTGACCTTAACAGCATCAGTCCCGAATCGTCGCAAAGGTAATTTATGGAATTGACCAAAAATTCCTTATTCCCATAGGTTATATTCGTGACTTTATCATATCCGAGCGGCAAAGGGATATATTTACCGCCTGAGAAAGTTACTTTATTGGCAATCAATGCACCATCTGAAATGAAGATCATTTTTGAAGGTTTACTTTCTGTAACCATCTTTGTACCTACTGGAATTCCCAACTCATTGATCATTCTGTTTTTAAATACAGAAGTAAACTTCCCTTCCTTCAGAACGCCTGTAGGGATGTTTTGTTTGTTAAAGAGGTTTCGGGCAGGTGGCGCATCTATCATTGCAAGGTTAACCATCATTGGACTTTGGTTTGTCCTTGCATAAGGGGAAGTCGTGAGGATCACAATACTTTTCATAGATTCGTTTTCATCAACCAAATCTATCGAACTAACAAATTCTGTAGATACCCTGTTGACACTTTTCCCAATTGGATGAGTTTGTGAGGGTTCCAGTAAAGGGGAAAAATACCAAGGGGCCATGGTGTACCTCGGAGGCTGTCCTTCAAGTGCCGTATTTACCCTTAATTGCTGACAATCAACATCCTGTATCAAATCTCGATTAAACCTGATCCCATAACGGAACAACTGATCATCAAGGTTCAACTCCCTTGGGAAAGCAAGGGTGGACATTCCGTTGGATAAACTATCGAGACTAACACTTACGGGATCGATCAGCCACATCATTCGTCCGCCATTCATAAGGTATTGATCTATTGCAAATTTATCCTTTTCGGGAAAGGGCTTCAATGGATTGGCAATTATTACCGCCTTAAAACTATCAGGTGAAGACAAAAGAGCTGAGGAAGTAATCCTTTGAATATTAAAACTTTCGGAAAGTGTGGTAGAAATATCATGTACCTGGATTTCCTCCAATTCATCATGACCAGTCAGAAAGGCAATATTTTCCTTTTTCTCCTGGAACAACAATTTCAGACCCCTTGCAATCTCATATTCGAGCTGCTCAACTGATCGTATCAGGTTTTCCTCATCGCGCAATCCCGGATCGTTTTTCAATAAATTTACAATGATTTCATTGTTTCCGGAACGTAGGACAAGAGTCGGGAAAACTGTTTTCGTTGTAACTCCCCTTTCAGTGTTGATCCTTAGGTTTACAGGCATAATTCCAGATGAAATAATGTTCTCGATGTACTTCTTTCTGTCAATTCCGGGTGGTATTAAATCATAAGGATCAGTAATCAATATCTTAAATGGTTGATCGCAATAGGTTTTTAAATCCCTTAATTTTTCAATTGTTGCCTTTTGCAATTTAATCAGGCCGGGAGGAAGATCCCCAGCAAGCAATATCTCAGATTCAATGGGGTAATGAATTTTTTTGACAAGTTCAAGCGATTGTGGGGAAAGGGTATATCTTTTTTCGGTCGTAAAATCCAATCTGAAAAAATTAATTTCAGAAATAACTGTAACGACCAATATAATAGACACATATAAAAATAAATGTTTTGCTGAACGTGTTATGGGTCTTCGTTTCCATTCAATAACTATGCGGGTAAGCAGAATAAAAAAACCTGCCATAAATAAAAAATAGAGCAAATCGCGGCTGTCGAGTACTCCCCGGCTTACCGACGCATAATGAGAACTGATCCCAATTGAAGTAATAAGTGTGGAAATATTTGAGGGGAATGGTAATCTTGCTATGAAATCAAATCCTGAGTACCAGAAGAAGCACAGAAAAACAGAGACAATAAAGGCAATAATCTGATTGTCAGTAATTGAAGATGTAAATAAACCGATAGTAAGGTAAATTGCGGCAAGAAAGAAGAGTCCTGTATAACTTCCCCAGGTCGCACCAGTATCGATTGATCCCACAGGGTTACCTAAAAGATAAACAGCCAGGAAGTAGATCAGGGTTGGTATAAGTGTAAGTGCAACAACTGTTAATGCTGCAAAAAACTTGGCCAGGACCAATTGAAGTTCGGTGATCGGACGGGTCAGCAAAAGTTCCATCGTACCACTCCTTATCTCATCGGCAAACATACGCATGGTAACAGCCGGGATCAGAAACAAATAGATCCATGGTGCAATTTCAAAAAGTCCATCCAGAGTAGCATAACCACTGTCTGGGATATTATAGTTGCCTGTAAAAACCCATAAAAAAAGTCCTGTCAACAGTAAAAACACCACAGAAACCAAGCTACCGATGATTGAACCAAAAAACTGAACAATTTCCTTCCTGAATAAACTCCACATCTTACTATCTATTTGTCATTCAGTAATCTAAACATCAATATAGCGGCTCGTTCCGCACATCCTGGACCACCAAGTTTTTCCATTACTTCTGCATATCCCGTTAACATTGCCTCCCGATAAGCTTTTTCGTCAAGAATCCTGGTCAATTCGCAACTTACTTTTTCAACCGTACAATCAAATTGAAATAGTTCCTTGACGATTTCGCGCCCACCAATCAGGTTAACGAGAGAAATAAATGGTATCTTAACAATGTATTTTTTGAAAAAAACACCCACTATTCCCAATTCCACTTTATAACAAACGACTTGTGGAATATTCAGGTAGGCTGTTTCAAGTGTAGCAGTACCCGATGCAACAAGTGCTGCGGTTGATTGTTTTAAAAGATCATATGTTTGGTCAAAAACCACTGGAATCGATACATTTCCCAATACATTGTCATAGATAGTTTTGTCCTGTGAAGGCGCACCAGCTATAACAAATTGAAATTCTGGATATTGCAACGAAACTTCAGATAAGACAGGCAAAATCCGCATAATCTCCTGTTGTCGGCTACCGGCCAGCAAACCTATAATTGGTTTTTGGGACAAATTGTTCTTTTGTATGAATTCGTTATAAGTCTGTTCCTGATTTGGCCTGCGCGAGAGTTCATCAATCGTAGGGTTGCCTACATACCTGACTTTGTAATCATATTTGCTATAAAATTCCGATTCAAATGGGAAAATCGTAAATAACTCATCTATGAATTTTTTTATTTTATGTACCCTTTTCTTCTTCCATGCCCATATTTTGGGCGAGATATAATAATAAACTTTTATCCCATGGGCTTTTGCAAATTCGGCCATCCTAAGGTTAAACCCTGGATAATCAACCAATATCAATACATCAGGTCTAAACTCAAGCAATTTTTGTTCGGCCAATTTAAAATTCTGCTTGATTTTGTGGAGGTTCAATAACACAGGAACAAGTCCCATAAAGGCCATTTCGCGATAATGTTTCAAAAGTGTCCCGCCCTCAGCAGCCATCAGGTCGCCTCCAAAAAAAGTGAACAAAGCTTCTTTGTCACACTTTTTCAATTCCCGCATTAAATGTGATGCATGAAGATCACCCGAAGCCTCACCGGCAATTATGAAGTATTTCATTTGTCAATCAATAATTAATCTTTCACTGTTTATATAAGCAGAAAGAATTCAACAATTAAAACAATTTTAGGATGAAAACAGCAACTCCTAAAATTATTGTAGCTGCCAGGACACCTCTTCCCGAACTATATCGATTACTATTCATCAGAAGGAGGAAAGGGAGCAGATTGGGAAAAACAGAAAGGCTTATTACACTAACAAATTTTTTCGATTCCCATAAATGTTTAAGGTAATCCGTAAAGTTATAGGTACCACCACGGACGATGTAATAAAGCATGAAAAAAATCAGAGGAAACATAAACCCAATCAGGATACCTTGTGACATCTTATTAAAAAACAGGGTCTTATCGTCGTAATCCATAACATTAAAATTTCCATTTGTGCATAACCTGAAATCCCGCATAGGCAGTAAGATCCGTGGTGACGGGTACAACCGAAACAAATCCGTTAAGCAAGGCAAAATCATCTGTATCACGCGATTCAGCTTCAGCATTGTTGAAATACCCTTTCAGCCAGTAATATTCACGGCCATGAGGATCAGTCCTTTTTTCAAACTCCTCCACCCACTTGCCCCTTGTCTGGCGGCATAAATTAATCCCCTTAATCTCACCTTTTGGAATGTTCACGTTTAAACAAACACCTTCGGGAAGCCCATGTTCTGCTACTTTTTGAAAAACGCGGGCAACGACCATTTTGGAACGTGAAAAATCTGCGTCAGGACTATAATCATTCAAAGAGAATCCGATAGAGGGTACGCCATGAATACACCCTTCAAGTGCAGCACCCATGGTTCCTGAATACAATATCGATACTGAAGTATTCGCTCCATGATTGATGCCCGAAATAATAAAATCCGGAAGTCTTTCAAGTAATTGGTTACAAGCCAGTTTTATACAGTCAGCCGGTGTGCCGGTACATGAATAGATTAAAAGACCCTGATCTTCCTGAAGCCTGGTCACTCTTAAAGGATGATCAACTGTAATTGCATGCGACATCCCTGAACGTGGACTTTCGGGTGCGACAACAACAATATCCCCAAAAAGGCGGATCACCTCAATCAGTTCGTTCAAACCTTTGGCATAAACGCCATCATCGTTGGTAATTAAGATCAAGGGTCTCTCGTCCATTGTTTATTTTTAATTAACAGGGCGCAAAGATAATGGATTCGATATGAAGAAATGTGCTATTTTTAGTAATAGTTTATACCTTTGCCTTAAAATCTGACAATTTTGAAAAAGAGAATTATACTACTTGGTACAACATGGCCCTTTCGTAGTGGAGGGATTTCGACATTCAATGAGCGACTTACGCGTGCTCTCATTGATTCAGGCGATCAGGTTGTTATTTATACTTTCTCCCTGCAATATCCTTCATTCCTGTTTCCAGGCAAGACCCAACTTTCAGACCAACCTGCACCGGAAGGATTGGACATCCGGATTAAAGTTAATTCCGTCAATCCATTTAACTGGGTTGCTGTTGGGCGTGAAATCCGCAACCAAAAACCCGATGTATTGTTGCTTCGCTATTGGATCCCATTTCTGGCACCCTGTCTGGGCACTATAGCAAGGATTGTCAGGAAAAATAAGTTTACAAAAATCATAGCTGTAGCAGATAATATTATACCTCATGAGAAACACGTTTTTGATAAATCTTTCACCCGCTATTTTACAGAAAGCTGCGATGGATTTATTACCATGTCGAGGGCAGTATTAAAAGACCTGAAACAATTTTGTCCGAATGCACCGATGGTCTATACTCCACATCCATTGTATGACATTTTCGGAAATATTGTTCCGAGGGAACAGGCACTCAATCAATTGGGCTTAAGCACCGATTACAGGTATCTTTTATTTTTTGGGTTTATCCGTGATTACAAGGGCCTTGATTGGCTTCTCGAAGCATTTAGTGATGAAAAACTCCGCAAATTTCCTGTCAAACTGATTGTTGCAGGCGAGTTTTATACCTCGTCGGAAAAATATCTACAGATCATCAGGGACAAAAACCTCACTGATCATGTTATCCTACGTACCGATTTTATTGCCGATCAGGATGTTGCAAATTATTTTGGGGCTGCCGACATGGTGGTTCAACCTTATAAATCTGCGACACAGAGTGGTGTTACGCAGATTGCATTTCACTACAATAAACCAATGTTGGTAACCGAAGTTGGTGGGCTTGGAGAAATAATCCCGCATGGAAAAGTTGGCTATGTTGTTCAACCTGAACCTAAGGCAATTTCTGAGGCAATTTTTGATTTTTACAAAAATGATAGGATTGGGTTATTTACCGGAAATGTTGTCCGTGAAAAGGAAAAGTTCTCGTGGGGAACAATGATCGAAACCTTTGAAATTGTTCTTAACAAAATATTGACAAACAAGTGATCAGACGTTAAAGGAATTCAAAATGGTTTGACCATCATATCAAATAAAAAGTTATTTTTACGTTTCAAATTGAGGCCAGATTGATGATGGATTTACAAACCGAAATAGAAAAAAGAGAAATTGAAGATTTGTTCGAAGATCTTTTAAAGTCGTTTACGCGGCCTTTATCTGCAGAACACGAACAATTGATCCGAAAAGCATTCAATTTTGCCAATGCAGCGCATATGGGCGTCAGGCGCAAATCAGGCGAACCCTATATTATCCACCCTATTGCCGTTGCAAAAATTGTGGTCAGCGAAATCGGGCTTGGTACAAAGTCGGTTCTTGCTGCAATTTTGCACGATGTAGTTGAGGATACCGAATATACGCTTGAAGATATCCACAATATGTTCGGGGCTAAGGTCGCTTCCTTAGTTGACGGACTCACTAAACTATCAGGTACCTTCGATTCAAAGCAAGCCTCCAATTTCAGGAAAATGCTCCTGACATTGTCAGACGATGTTAGGGTAATTTTGATCAAACTGGCTGACAGACTGCACAATATGCGGACACTTGATTCGATGCCCTATCAGAAGCAGTTGAAGATCACCTCAGAAACACTTTATATCCTTGCACCGCTTGCACATCGGCTTGGCCTCTATGCGATCAAATCGGAACTCGAAGACCTGAGTTTGAAATACAAAAGCCCAGAAACCTATAAACAAATTGAACTTAAACTCCGAAGCGAACAGGAACGGATCAACTACCTGGTTTTTGATTTTGCTGCTCCAATTCAGGAGAAGCTTAGGGCTGAAAATTTTGAGTTCGACATTAGTGGCCGTCCTAAATCGATCTATTCCATCTGGAACAAGATGCAGTCAAAAAATGTCACTTTCGACGAGATTTACGATCTGTTGGCTATCCGGATTGTATTCAAACCAAAGGAAGGAATTTCAGAAAAAAGGCAGTGTTTTGATATCCTTTCCCTGATTACCGATATTTACACTCCCAAACCTGACCGCATCCGCGATTGGATCACAATTCCCAAAGCAAATGGCTATGAAGCGTTGCATGTGACAGTTATGGGACCGGAGGGGCAATGGGTCGAAGTACAGATACGAACTGAGCGGATGGATGAAATTGCCGAAAGGGGATTTGCTGCACATTACAAATACAAAGAGGAGGGCGCCAATGAAAGCGAATTGGATAGGTGGTTATTGAAAATCAGGGAATTGCTCCGAAACCCGGAATCAGATGCACTTGATTTTCTGGATGAATTCAAATTGAACCTTTACTCTCAGGAAATCGTCATTTTCACACCCAAAGGGGAGATGAAAATGTTGCCAAAAGGTGCCACCGTTCTTGACTGTGCATACGATATCCACTCGGAACTCGGCAACCATTGTATTGGGGCAAAAGTGAACCACTTATTGGTCCCCATGAGCCATGTTCTTAAAAGCGGCGATCAGGTCGAGATCCTCACATCAGACAAACAAACCCCAAAACCAACCTGGATCGACAGTGCAATTACGGCCAGGGCCAAATCAAAAATCAGGGATTCGTTTAAGCAGGAACAGAAAAAGCACATCGAAGATGGAAGGACCGAACTTAACGAACAACTCGAAAAATTAAAGGTCAAGCCAGCCTCCAATACCCTTAAAAAACTGATCAACCATTACGGACTTCATACAAAAGAACAGCTTTATGCTGAAATCGGTATGGGACTTGTCAGCCTTGACGATCTCGAAACTACGCTACATGAAAAATCGGTCAATAAATTTGTGAAATTCTGGAAGCTTTCCTTTGGTGGTGATAAAAAGGCTGAAAATCAGGTTATTGATAAGAATAAGCCCTTCCTGCTTACCGAAAATCAAAAAAAAGCCAATTATCTGCTCGCCTCTTGCTGTAATCCGATACCAGGAGATGATGTTGTTGGTTTTGTAACTGAAGGTGGCCAGATCATGATCCATAACAAATCATGTACACAGGCTCTAAAAATGATGTCAAGCCAGGGTGATAATATTGTTGAAGCAACCTGGACAAAATCAAAAGTACTTTCATACCTTACCCACTTGTATATTAAGGGTTTCGACAGGCAGGGAATTGCGCATAATATTATCAATGTGATCTCAAACGAATACGGTATCAATATGAGGTCCATCAACCTTGATGCCCATGATGGCTTATTTGAAGGCAACCTTTATCTTTACATTCACAATACCGACCTGCTTGAAACATTGATAACCAAGCTTTCAGGCATAAAAGGCGTTGACTCTGTCCACCGGAAGGATATTTAATCTGGTTTGTTTATTATTTTTATTGTGAAATGCTGATTTATTCAAAATATTCCTACTTTTACAGTCTATTTTAACTTAGATTAAGTATGAATAGTCAACATAGTAATAAAGATACAGTTAAGTCACTATTTACCGAATACCTTGAACGCAAAGGACATCGGAAGACACCGGAACGTTATGCGATTCTCGACGAGATCTACTCCAGGAATGGGCATTTCGACATCGAAACACTTTATATTTCGATGAAAAACAAAAATTACAGGGTAAGCCGTGCTACCTTGTACAATACAATTGAGTTGCTTCTTGATTGTAAACTTGTCGTCAAACATCAGTTTGGAAAGAATATTGCCCAGTTTGAGAAAACCCTTGCTTCTACACAACACGATCACCTGATCGATATCAGAAATGGTAAAGTGCTTGAGTTCCATGATCCCCGCATAAGGGAAATTATTGAGGATGCCTGTGCCAAGCACAATTTTAAACTTTCGCACCACTCCCTTTATTTGTATGGCGAAATGGAGGATCAGGCAACGAATACATCGACAGATTAATTTAATCGCTGAACAGTCGCCTTCTGATCGGAGGTTCTTGTCCCGTTTTCAAAAGATTTCTTTACCTTTGTTCGATTTTTGCGTTTTGAAATTAAAATTATTATCAGATGAAGGTAGATGTATTGCTTGGTCTTCAGTGGGGGGACGAAGGAAAAGGAAAGGTTGTGGATGTTTTGACTCCTCGTTACGATGTGATTACCCGTTTCCAGGGAGGTCCGAATGCTGGCCATACCCTTGAATTCAATAATATTAAGCATGTCCTTCACACAATTCCTTCTGGAATATTCAGGGACGATAAGATCAATATCATTGGTAATGGTGTTGTAATTGATCCGTGTATTTTTAAAAAGGAGATCGATTCATTGTTAAAACTAGGGTTCGATCTTAAAAAGACCCTTTTTATTTCCAAAAAGGCCCACTTGATCCTTCCAACCCACCGTCTTCTCGATGCTGCATCAGAGGCAGCAAAAGGGGATGCCAAGATCGGATCTACCCTTAAAGGGATTGGCCCGGCTTATCGTGATAAAATTGGTCGGGATGGATTAAGGGTCGGCGATATCCTTTCTGGTTTCATGGAAAAGTACAAATCAAGGGTCAAACAACATACAGATTTACTGACCAAGTATTATCGCTTCGATTATGAATCGGCTCTGACCGATTATGAAACAGCATGGTTCGAGGGAATTGAAACGATAAAACAATTCCAACTGATTGATAGTGAAATATTTATTAACAATTTAATTGAAAGTGGCAAAACAGTAATCGCAGAAGGAGCCCAGGGAACAATGTTGGATATTGATTTTGGTTCCTATCCGTTTGTAACCTCTTCCAATACAATTACTGCCGGGGCTTGCACCGGTTTGGGTATTGCCCCAAACAAAATCGGGAAAGTTTATGGAATCTTCAAGGCATATTGTACCCGTGTTGGAAGTGGTCCTTTCCCCACTGAATTGATTGAAGAAACCGGTCAAAAATTGAGGGATATTGGCCATGAATATGGTTCAACAACAGGACGTCCGCGACGTTGCGGGTGGCTCGACCTTGTAGCTTTAAAATATGCCATTATGATTGATGGTGTTACTGAGCTGATCATGATGAAAGCTGATGTCCTCGATGATTTTGACGAGATCAAAGTCTGTACAAAATATAAAATTAATGGTGAGTTGACGGATGAATTTCCGTATGAGCTTGATGGTCAGGTCGAACCGATCTATGAAATCCTGCCTGGTTGGAAAACCCCGTTGACCGGAGTGACCGATGTTTCGGGTATGCCAGACAACCTGATCAGATATATCCATTTTATTGAAGCCAAAATGAAAGTCCCTGTCAGGATTGTCTCTGTGGGTCCGGACAGGTCGCAAACAATTGAACGGTAAACTATTGGAATTACTCCATATGATAAGGATCCCGGAACTACACCGGGATTTTTTTTATTCCTGAACCATTGACTATTTTTGTGTAAAAAGGAATTTGTGACAATAGTATATTTGATAAAACAAAAACAATGTTGACAAAAACAACCGCGGAAACTTTAGGTCTTTATACCGATTACTACGAATTATCGATGGCACAGGGTTATTTTCTGGCAGGGAAAAAGGAAGATATAGTTGTATTCGATTTCTTTTTCAGGACCAATCCTTTTGAAGGTGGTTTTCTCGTTTTCGCGGGACTTGGTGATTTCCTTCAGTCGCTTTCGCGGTTCAGGTATTCGCAAGAAGATTTGAACTACCTGGAAAACAGAGGATTTTGTGACGAATTTCTGAATTATCTGAAAGATTTTAGTTTTAAAGGGACGATCCTGTCTGTCAGGGAGGGTGAGATTGTCTTTCCAGGTGAACCGATACTAAGGGTCGAAGGGAGTATTATTGAAGCCCAATTGATTGAAACATTGCTCCTTAATATTTTAAATTTTCAATCCTTAATTGCCACCAAATCATTTCGAATGAAATTGGTTTGTGGCGAAAAGAACTATGCTGAATTTGGACTTCGCCGGGCCCATGGAACCGGAGGTATCCAGGCAAGTCGGGCTGCAATCATAGGAGGAGCCTCATCAACCTCGAATGTTTATGCAGGAAGTTTGTATGGTATCCCCGTTTCTGGCACAATGGCCCATTCGTGGGTACAAAGTTTTGACGATGAGCTAACCGCTTTTCGCACTTATGCACGTTTTAACCCGAACCACACCATTTTGCTTGTCGATACTTACGACACCTTGTGCAGTGGCATCCCCAATACGATTACCGTGGCCAAGGAGATGGAGGCGATTGGCCATAAAATTATCGGAATCCGGATGGACAGTGGCGACCTCGCTTACCTGAGCAAAAAAGCCAGGAAAATGCTGGATGCCGCAGGATTAAAATACATTAAAATAATTGTATCCAATCAGTTAAACGAATATGTAATCAGAAGTCTTGACGAACAGAATGCACCGATAGATGGTTATGGGATTGGGACTGAATTGGTAACAGGCAAACCGGATGCTGCCCTCGATGGCGTTTACAAATTGGCCTTATGCAACGACCATCCGCGCATGAAATTATCCGAAAATGTGGAGAAAATGACCTATCCTGGCCGCAAATCGCTTTATCGTTATTACGACAGTGAAGGGAATTTCTTCCGCGATGGCATCCTGCTCGATGATGAAGAACCTGACAGCTGCGATTGTATCCACAACCCAATCCTACCTGAACGTTGTACAATGGTGAACGGATTGACCAGGGAAAACCTTCACATTAAGGTATATGAAAATGAGGTAATTACAAATACGCTTTCATCTCCGCAAGAGTGCCACGAATATCTGATGTCACGAGCGGCCCTATTGCCTGCAGAACACAAGCGGTATATCATGCCCCATATTTACAAGGTCGGCACATCGATTAAACTACTCAATTTACGGGATGAGGTAAGGAAGAAGATGGGGAAGAAATCTGTCTAATGATTCTTTTACAGTCCACAGTTAAGGACAAGATGCGTTTGCAATCTGATTATCAATAGATTCAAATGGATTATCGATTTTAATTCCGTCAATTTTTGAAAAGTCAGGGACATTTCTTATCATTTAAAGTTGGTGCCTATAATAAATCTCTCGTCCATTGATTTCGCATTTGTTGCAATTCATCCTCCAAATCAAAATTATAACTTGACAACAAACCGATGAAATCTGTAGGGTCAAAATCATGTTTTTTCTCATCCAGAATTTCAGAGTTCATGTGTGACTTTTATAGTGTTTTCAAGTTTGGTTGAAATTTTAGTATCTCAATTGTGGCACCTTGTAAAGCTGGTCCAAATTGTAACCGCGTTTGCGGGCCTTGTTTAGCAACATATTGTAGATGGCGGAGTCCATTTGCGGAGTACGGCACAAAATCCAGAAATATTTGTCGGAAGAGCTGCCGATCATTGCGTACTGGTAATTTATGGCATCCAGCTCAAGGACGAAATAATCGGAATAGAATATCCAGAAGAAGGAGACCTTGAGTTTTCCAGGTTCAAGTTTGTCGGGGAGTTTGGCTTTCCCTATAGCGATGGACTTTTCCCCATCCAACATGTTCTTAAATCCTGCATTAATAACCTCAATTTTCCCATCTTCCAGAAAACGATAAGTTGCAGTAACACCTACAAGGCCTTTTTCAAAAAAATGGGGAAACCGGGCAATCTCGTACCATTTGCCCATATAACGGTTCAGGTCAAGTTCTTTCACAGTTGTCAAATCTAAAACCTGACCTCTTGATTTCGCACTGAAGCCAAAAACTAAAATAATAAGTATCAATATTGAATGTAATCTTCTCATATCCTGTTTATTTCTTTTCTCAAAGATAATCATATAAAAATATGTTTTGTCCGGATTCTGAAAAGCTTACATTTGTAGCACGAAAAAATATTAACAACCTTATCTCATGGGCAACCAGATCATCGTCGAAATCAACAATTTGCAAAAAAATTATGGCCCGAAGGCTGTACTTCAAGGCATCGACCTAAAAATCAGCTCCGGTCAGATCATTGGGTACATTGGTCCCAACGGGGCAGGAAAGTCAACCACGGTAAAAATCCTATGTGGCCTAATCTCTGAATTTCAGGGAGATGTAACCGTGTTCGGAAAAGACCTGCGCCTCCAGACCCTTGAAATCAAACAACAGATCGGTTATATCCCTGAAAATGCAGTGCTCTACGAATCGCTGACGCCATTGGAATTTATGGAGTTCGTAGGGGAAATGCGTGGGCTTGGAACAGACCAGACCCGTGACAAAGCGGAAAAGCTCATGAATATATTCGAGATGAAACCTCATCTTAACCAACGGATTGCAACCTTTTCAAAGGGGATGAGGCAAAAAGTACTGATTTGTTCGGCCTTGTTGCACAATCCCAATCTCATTTTCATGGACGAACCGCTCTCCGGGTTGGATGCCAATTCGGTGATCATGGTCAAGGAGATGCTGATCCACCTTGCACACGAAGGGAAAACCGTTTTTTACAGTTCCCATCTGATGGATGTCGTCGAGAAAATATCCGACAGGATCATCCTCATCGACCAGGGGAAAGTCATTGCCGATGGTTCGTTTGAAGAGTTGAACAAACTTTCGCATGACGAAAACCTCGAAAAGATGTTCACCCGGTTGACTGGGAATACAGACCATGGCGAAAAAGCAGAAGCATTCATCAACGCATTTGAAAAGTAAAGTCCATGATTAATTTGATCCTCAAGCTTTTTGTCCCCTTCAGATGGTTTATTGAGAAGATGGGTGCCGACTACACTCAGTTTATCCGGATACTGAAACTTAAACTGACCCTTGATGACCGGCGCGTGAACAAATATTCAAAAGTAAGGGAAAACGGGCAGCAGAAGACCCTTATCAAACAATCTTTTTCACAGGTTTTGATGGGTGGTTTCTTCTCTATTTTACTCGTAATGGTAAACAATCCGTTCACATTTTTCTATCTCGCACATATTTTTTTGATGACGATGATGGCCATGATGATCATCTCGGAGTTCTCCACCATATTGTTCGACACATCGGAAAACGCAATCATTCAGCCACTTCCAATTAAGGGCAATACTGTAAGCCTGGCACGGAATGCCCATGTTTTTGTCTATCTTACAATGATGGCACTGTGTCTTTCAGTAATAACCATCATAATTGCCATTGTAAAATTTGGTAACCTCCCGGCATTCCTGTATGTAATTACTGTTTTTCTGAATGTATTGTTTACCTTGTTTTTTGCCAATATCCTGTACCTCGGAATTATGCGTTTGGTCAGTGGGGAGCGGTTGAAAAACCTGCTGATGTATTTTCAGATTGCAATCGCCATCTTTTTTATGGCTGCTTATCAGATTGGGCTCAGGATGGTGGACAAGACCGCGATTCAGGAAATGGTTTTACCGGTTCATTGGTTTACCTATCTATTCCCGCCGGCTTTTTTCTCCGGTCTGATTGATGGACTGATGTCATTCAATTTTGATCAATCCCACCTTATTTTTATCGCAGAGGCTTTGATCGTACCACCTGTTGCGATCTATTTGACAGGCAAGTACTTAACACCGGTTTTTAATCGTAAATTAATGGAACTGGAACAGGGCGACCGTGTTTCAAAAATAAAAATAGAAACTGGCCGCAGAAGTCCCTGGTTTAGCCTGATGTCTTCCCTGTTTGCCCATTCGGAAGAGGAAAAAGCCTCTTTTAAGCTGATGTGGAAAATGACCGGACGAGAACGGCAGTTTAAACAAACTTTTCTTCCGTCGTTGGGGTATATCCTGATTATGATCATTGCACCCAATGTCGGAAAAAGTGGGAACCTCCATGATTTCACAACCGGTTACAAATATCTTTTTATTTTGTACGTTTTTATAATGGTTGCCTTTGCACTGTGTACCTCTTTGTTGATCGGTACCAACCAAACTTCGACATGGATATTCAAATCGTTGCCCTTAAAATCGCCGGCAAGCTTTTTTAAAAGTGCAATAAACGCTGCTTTTGCTCGGTTTTTTATTCCCTTTTACCTTGTGATGGGTATCATCGTCAGTGTATTGTGGGGAATAAAGGTCCTGCCAGATCTATTCATTGCCTTTTTAGCGATCTATTTAATTACCACGCTTTTGTATTATTTTCAGCAACCTGGTTTTCCTTTTTCACTTGAGAAAACAGCCATTCAGGGTGGATCGAATGCGATGAAGGTTTTTGGATTGATGGCATTGGCCGGTATTGTGGGTTTTGTACACTATTCATTGCTCAGATGGTCGGGGTTTGCCAGCCTTATTCTGATACCTATCTATTGCGGTGCAATCTATTACGTCAACAGGATCTTCGTTTACAAAAAAATTACCTGGAAGGAGGTTGACCGGGTGAATAGTTATTCTTAAGGTGAAAATTTTACAAATAACACACAATCAAACAATTAGACTTTCTGTCATTTTTGTAGTTTGGTCCATTGTTATGGTAATGCCCAGAGAAATACTTTTCGATGAGACACATGTACAATGTATCCACAAGTATTTATTTGGTTTTCAATGCCCTTTGTGCGGAATGACAAGGGCAGTCTTTCAGTTTTCACACTTTGAGTTCATATCGGCAGTCAATTACAACTTTGTGGTTATTTTTCTCCCATTTTACCTTGTGATTGATATTGGAACTATTTTCACACAGCAAAGATGGCTTGACTTCGCGAGGAAAATCATCTTATTTTTAATTGCGGTTTCTCTTGTATTGTTATATACCTATCGCATAACTCATTACGTTAATCTGCTTTAAAAGTCAGATCTTTCCCATCGTTTTAAGCTCCAAGTATTTATTGATCAGGTTCGCTGAAAGGTCTTCTGGCTTTGTAAAGGAGGTATGGATTCCATGATTCTTCAACTCTTTGACAATCAATTTCTTTTCGTAAATGAACTTCTCTGCTATTGTTTTGGCATAAATGGCTTCGAGAGTATGTGCGTCAGCCTGTGCAAAGGTTTTTATTTCCGTGTTTTCAAAGATTACAACCACAAGCACATGATTTTTATATATGTGTTTTAAATAACCAAGTTGTCGGTGCAATGAAGCAATCGATTCAAAATTGGTATAAAGGACCATCAAACTACGATGGGTAACATTCCGGCGGACAAATGCGCTTAGGTAGGAAAAATCCGATTCGAGATGTTCGGTTTTCTGATTGTACAGCAACTCAATAATTTGAGCAATTGTCTTGTTCCCGCGTTCGGCCCTCAGAAAAGTCTCCACTTTCTGGTTAAAAGTGATCAATCCGGCTTTATCGTACCTGAGCAAGGCAGTATTGGAAAGAATCAGCGAACTGTTGATGGCATAATCGAGCAAGCTCATCCCGCCAAAAGGCATTTGCATTACCCTTCCCATGTCGATCACATTGAAAATTTGTTGGGAACGCTCTTCCTGATATTGGTTGACCATCAACTTTGATTTGCGTGCTGTGGCATTCCAGTTGATTGTCCGATAATTATCACCAGGCACATAATCTTTGATCTGATCGAATTCGGAAAAGGAGCCTACTTTGCGGATCCGTTTGACTCCGGCATCAACCAATTGATTTGAGATGGCAAGGAATTCATACCTGCGCATTTGTAAAAAAGATGGATAAACTGGCACTTTAGTCGTGCCCGTTCCAAATCTCATCCTTCTGCTCAACAATCCAATCTGCGTTGACAGATAGACATTTGTATAACCGAAAGTATATTCGCCACGCACTTTAGGACTTAAAACGTAGGTTACAGTTTGCTCCTGACGAGGAGAAAGAACCAATTTTACCGAAAAATCGCGAATTTGAAATTGAGGGGGCAATTCATCAATTATTTCTGCCTTGAATTTGAAATAATGGTTGTTTGTGATGAATATTACAATCTTATTTTCATCGCCATTCGATAGTTTTTCAGGGATTATCCGACGGACCAAAACCAAATCCCGCTTTGTAAAGAACAACAAGACAGCATCGAAGATCAGCATCAGGACGAAAAAAAACAGACAAATTTTTGCAACAAAAAAGGCAGGGTCGAAAAATTGCCCAATTACGAACAATACAACGATAACGCTGCTGATAGCATACAGTTGGAATTGCGTGAATATTTCCTTTATAAACTTCACAATCTGTGAATTAGCGTGGAATTGATACTGAGTTGACAATATCCGAAATAACCTGTGTTTCCAAAATCCCTTCCATCTCCTTTTCAGGTGTCAGATAGATTCGGTGGATCAACACAGGGACCAATACTGACTTAATATCTTCCGGGATTACAAAATCACGTCCCTGAATTGCAGCATAAGCCTTTGAGGATTTTAAAATATTGATTGAAGCGCGTGGCGATGCACCCAGATAAAGCGAAGGGTGATTGCGCGTTTTGTTTACAATTTCTGCAATGTATTGTAAAAGAGGGTCTTCCACATGAACCTGTTGTACCACCTTTTGAAAATCCACAAGTTGCTCTGCGGAAATCACCGATATTACACCATCCGTTTCTTTTCCACCCTGACGAAGGTTGGCATTTTTCAAAATCTTTACTTCGTCCGTGACCGATGGATAGCCAACAACGATTTTAAAAAGGAACCTGTCCAACTGAGCTTCAGGCAACCTGTAAGTCCCTTCATGTTCCAGGGGGTTCTGGGTGGCAAAAATCAAAAAAGGTGACTCCATCAGATATGTCTTTCCATCATTAGTGACCTGCTTCTCTTCCATCACCTCGAACAATGCTGATTGAGTTTTCGCAGGTGCACGGTTAATCTCATCGATCAATACGATATTTGAAAAAATCGGTCCGGCATTAAACTCAAATTTGGAATTGCCTGCATTGAAAACTGTGGTACCCGTCACATCCGAAGGCATTAAATCGGGGGTAAACTGGATACGCGAAAAATTGGTCGAGATAAGCTTAGAGAGAACCTTGGCAGAAAGTGTTTTTGCGATCCCCGGAACCCCTTCGAGCAGGACATGACCTTCTGCAAGCATTGCAACAATCATTAATTCAATCATCTTCTCCTGTCCAACTATAACTTTGGCCATCTCTTCCCTGATCGCATCCACTTTTGCGGACAACAATTGAAGTCCGATCCGATCTTCAAAATATTCCTGATTTTCCATTCCTTTAGTTTATAAACATTGTTTGTAAAACATTTCAATATCACGGTTTAAACCGATCAATTCTCCCTCTGATACTTTTTGTGCCAATTCATAAGACTCCATAGTTTCAAATAGTTTTTGCACAAAATCGGCTGGGACACCTGATTTTGCTGAAACCATCACCGCACAATCATGATTAGCTGAAATTCCCGTCAAAAAATAGTGTTCGCGCAAATACTCTTTAAAATATTGGGTCTGCTTCCTGGCAAGGTCGGCATTGTCCCGCTGTTTGAAGTAAAGGCTTCCTATCGTTTTAATAAATTGCAACGAATGGTTTCCAGGCGGAACAATCACCGGAATAACACGCTGGCGACGCTTCGATTCGATAACCATATAGATCAGTAATGTGATAAGTAGCAGATAATAGGCAGATTGCAAAGGTGGCTGGGATAGGATATAACGCATAGGTGAGGAATTGACTAAACGGTCGGGTTTATAGTAATTGTCCCATACCGTTGTACGAATTGGCAGATAGGACAAAACTTTTGCAGCATATTCACCGTTGCCATGCAAAATGTGATAGTTGGTAAAAACAAGGGGCTGGGTATGAAAGTAGATTTTGCCCGATCCATATTTTGTGCGGATAAAATTCAGGTTTCCTTGCTGGTCAGTTCCAAGTTTCAAGGTATGAAGGGTATCGAAGGAGGTAATCGTGACCTGTGGCAATTTTCGATTGTAGTGGAACCCTGAATCGTTTCGAAGCCTACGATTTAGCAGGATCAACTTGTCCGTATTATTTTTAAAAATGGAGGTATCGATAATAGGAGAACTGATCTTAATCTTCAAAGTATCGAGGAACAAACGTCCAAAGTTTGACGATGATATAAAAACATCATTCCCTTTTGCCACGTAGTTCAGCAGTGCCCCAATGTCGTATTTGTCGGGTTTGAAGTCGGGAGTGACAACGATTATATTTTTGTGTCCAACAAGATTTGAGTCGAGTGAAGTATAAAACCCATCCTCATTGTATTCAATATGCTGTTTAGGGAAAAGTGTACCAAACAAATCGTTCAGAATATAACAACCATAGGGTGATTTACTTGAAATATTGCAGTTTAGGGTCCAGTCAACCTGTTTAGGAGAATAGTGGTTGATTGCGATCAGTGCCACAAAAAGGAAGGCAATTCCAACAAGGATACCACGTCTATTTTTGAGCATCGATTGTAGAATAAAATGACTGAAAAATGGATGCCAACCTTAAAAACAGATCTTCATTGATTTCAACATCGCCATACCACACATGGTTATAGATAGAGGTGATGCCAGAAAATTGAGATTTTAAATCATCATTGGTCAGATCATGTAAATAATCAAAATTAGTTTTTTCTTTCGAAAATTGAATGTACCCTTGGGTGAGCAGTCCATTGATTACTTTCAGGTAGAACACCCGTATCGCGTTGCGAAACTGTTGCCTTGCTTTAAACTGACGAATAGCGTCATCATAATCAACAATTTCATTGTCCGATTTCGTGATGATGAAGGCAGGTGTTTCAATCTCTTTATCTGAATAAAATAGTTGATAAAGCTGTGACTGCGTAATGATTATAAAAACAAAAAATATTAACAGTCCCCAAATCAATATCTTAAATATCAAAGGTATGGCTTTTGAGAAGGAGATCAATTCCTCAATTTTATTAAAAAGATAGACCAATAACTGTTTTATGAAATTGGTTTCCAAAGGAGCCGGTGCATAATTAAACTCCTTTTGGGACCGGTAAGAATCAAGGAATTTTTGATCAGGTTGCCGGACCACCACATCGGATGAATCGACAATTTGATCAGTTGAAGCAAAAAGGGTTATCCCGGAAAATACCGGGATAACCAACAAAAGAAGATGGAGAATATGTCGAAAAAAATACCTACTCATTATCACGGATTTGACCGATCTTGTCCATTAGGGATGGTTTTTCGACCTTTTCGACAAAGCTGTAGTAAACAAATGCGGACATGACAAGAGGAATTACTATAAACAGGTTGTTAATCAGATTTGTTATTGCGCTTAAAATGTAAAATCCAATTGAAAAGTCAATCACTGGCATTTGATTCTGCTTTATATTGGCAAATAATGATTTGAATCCCAGGATTACGCTTGGTATTGAAACAAATATTGCAAGAACATAGATGATTATGCCGGTTACGATAAGGATCCCGAAGGTCAGCCACCAATTGGTGTTGATCAGCTTCATGCTCCGGCTGAAAGATGTCCCAAAATTCTTTTCCTCAAAAATCATAATAGGGAAAACAATAAACAGTGCAACCCCGAGGTAAATACCTGGAATAACGCAACAAATGACCCCTACCAATACTACAATTCCTACAATGATTGTTGCAATCAAAGCTTTCCAAAAATACCTCGTTACCTCCAGCCACACATCGTTAATCGTAAACCCCTCTGGTCCTTTTTGAATATAAAGTTTGATATAACCGAAAACGGTACACATCAGTACCGAAGTTGCAACAAAAGAGATCAACATGGTTGCCGCGACATAGCCCATCATAGACCCTAAGATTGAAAATATTGCAAATGGATCACTCTTATCTCCCTGCATCATGGCCTGTGACATTTCCTGCATTTTTACCGAATAGATTGTCATGGCAATGGCCGATACAATAAAAAATGGGAACACAAAGTACAGGATTGCAGTTGCCAACCGTTTAAATTCCTGTGAAATAAAACTAAAGGTTGCATTGAAAAGGTCTCCAAAGTCGCGTTCCTGTTTGAAATTAATGTTTGAATTTGTCATAATTTTGATTTTTTAAGTAGATAAATGGGATATAAATAAAAGTAAAAAACAATCGACAAAAGCGAAAAAAAGATAATTCCAAAGCGGACAATATAGGGCGCCCCGGTATATCGCGTCACAAAACCTTCGAGAAACCCTGCAACAACAAAAACAGGGATTAGTCCGACTACCATTTTTGAACCGCGGACAGCGCCACGCCTGAAAGATTCGGTACGGGAAAAGGTACCGGGAAAGATTATACTGTTCCCGATCACAATACCAGCCCCCCCGGCAACAGTGATTGCGAATATTTCATAAGTTCCATGAACCCAGATCGTACCGATCGAATCAAGCAAATAGCCTTGTTGCGCCAGGAAGGAGTGAAAAGTTCCAAGCATTACCCCGTTTTTCATCATAATAAAACCGGTACCGATAGGTGAGAATATCCCCATTGCAAAGGCGAAAAACGAAACCTTAATGTTATTCAACGTTATTCCAAGGAACATGTCCACCTGATTCATCCCTTTATAAACTGCCAATGGATCGCCCTTGTGAATATTTGAAAGAGTCATATTTACATAACTGTCGCCCAATATGATACGTGAAAAGCCAGAATCATATTTATTTGATAAAATACCGATCAAAACAGAAATGATTAGCAATCCGAACGACACCAAAATCTCTTTTCGCGAGCCATAGATAAGCAACGGAAATTCGGTGACCCAGAAGTTCTTAATCCGGTTTTTATTGATCGGCTGGTTCTGATAAATGATCCTGTGCGCCTTTTGTGTCAACTGGTTGAGATATTGTGTAGCTTTGGTATCAGGAAAATAAGTGCGCGAATAGGCAAGATCATCAGTCAGGTTAATATACAAGTCGCTCACTACATCGGGATCAGCATGATCCTTTTTGTCAAGGAGAGCCTCGAAGGCTTCCCATTTTTTGATGTTTTTATGTAAGAACTGGATCTCGTTCATCTCACGATTGCAAATAGGTTTAATTTTGCGCAAGGTAATTATTAAATGAAAATTTTGCACTTATTTTACAAAAAAAATAATGGATACATTAAGTATTGGCACATCTCAAAATATTAATATAGAACAAAGTATTGCAAGTATTGGAGAACGGGTTGCAGCTACGTTGCTGGACCTGCTTTTTATTGGTTGTTATTATATTGTCGTCCTGGTATTGTCCAGTGTAATCCATTCAAATAGGATCATCATGATTTTTTCTCTTCCGCCTTCACTTTATAGCCTAATCAGCGAATTGGCAATGAACGGACAGAGCTGGGGCAAAAAAATCATGAAAATCAAGGTGGTCAATACAGATGGAACCGCTGCCACCTTTTCAGGATATTTTTTAAGATGGATAACGCGTCTCATTGAAGTTTTGGTGACCTTTGGCTCACTGGCAACAATTGCAATAATCCTAAATCGCAAAGGTCAGCGCCTTGGTGATATCGCTGCAAATACGGCTGTTATCCGGCTTAAGGACAAAAGCCTTAGGGAGACCATTTACACTCAGATTCCAGATAATTATACGGTTGTTTATCCTGAGGTCTCTAAACTATCGGTAAACGATATTTATACGATAAAAGAAGTTCTTGAAACATTGAGGACCAGGAAGAGAACAAACCAAACTCTCATCCTTGCGCAAAAAGCACATGAAGCCATTGAACAGAAGTTGGGTGTTAAGGCAAATCAGGCAACTGCACCTTTTTTACAATCGGTCCTTCATGATTACAATTTTATGAACAGGGGATTTTAGATTTTGTTGTCTTCTCAATTGTGCATAAAAATGGACTCTTTCAGTTTTGGATAATTATCCATAAATTTGCTGATAGCTAATTTGTTTTAAAATTCCGTAAATGGCTTTAAGTTGGAATGAAATTAAAGAGCGTGCCATTAGGTTCTCCAAAGAATGGGTCAATGCCTGCAATGAAGAAGCAGATGCAAAACCTTTCCTGATCGAGTTTTTCGAGGTATTTGGCATATCGCGTAAGAGGGTCGCCACTTTCGAGTATAAAGTCAAGAAACTTGGCGATTTCGATGGGTATATAGATATGCTTTGGAAAGGTACTATCGTAATCGAAATGAAAAGCCGTGGAAAAAACCTTGATAAGGCTTTCGATCAGGCGAATGATTATCTTCATGGATTAAAACAATATGAATTACCCAGATATATTCTTGTTTCCGATTTTGCCAACTTTCGTCTTTATGACCTTGAGGAAGATACACAGGTAAATTTTCACCTTGAAGACTTTGTAAAACATGTTCAGGTATTTGGGTTTATTGCCGGTTATCAAAAAAGGGTTTATAAAGCCGAGGATCCTGTGAACATCGAAGCAGCTTACCTGATGGGAAAGTTGCACGATGCGTTGAAAGAAGCAGGATACGCCGGACATGAGTTGGAAAAGTATTTGGTAAGGCTGCTTTTTTGCCTTTTCGCCGAAGACACCACCATTTTTGAAAAGCGAAGTTTTCAGGAATACATTGAAAATAAAACGAATATAGACGGTTCTGACCTTGGGCTACACCTTGCCCAAATTTTTCAGGTGCTGAATACACCAAATGAAAAAAGACAAAAAACGCTTGATGAAAGCCTTGCTGCTTTTCCATATGTGAACGGCCAATTATTTGAAGAACAAATTTCGTTTGCCTCGTTCAATAGCCGGATGCACCAGGCCCTTTTAGAGTGTTGTTACCTCGATTGGGGCAAGATTTCGCCCGCTATCTTTGGCTCCCTTTTTCAGAGTGTAATGGATGTTGACCAACGTAGAAACCTTGGGGCGCATTATACAAGCGAAAAAAATATCCTGAAAGTGATCAAACCACTGTTTCTTGATAAACTTTGGCTTGAATTTGAGGCCGTTAAAACCAATGCGAATAAACTTCGACTTTTCCATCACAAAATTGCAAATCTTCGTTTTTTGGATCCGGCGTGTGGTTGTGGCAATTTCCTGATCATCACCTATCGCGAAATCAGGTTGCTTGAATTTGCCCTTTTAAATGAGCAGCTCAAAGGGCAGCAGGTGATTGATATTACCAGTCTTATACTTTGCGATGTGGACCGCTTTTATGGGATCGAGTATGAAGAGTTTCCTGCTCAGATTGCACAAGTCGCCATATGGCTGATCGATCACCAGATGAATATGCTTGTATCACAGGAGTTTGGGAATTACTTCATCCGATTGCCTTTGACTAAATCGGCCAAAATAGTTCATGGCAATGCCTTACAGATCGATTGGGACAACCTCCTTCTTTCGGAAAAAACAATTACGATACATGCTAGGGAAGCAAATGTAATTCAGGTACAGGAAAAGGAATTGAAATATGGCAAGGTGAATATATTTGCAGAGAAAATAAATATTACTGACAAAGTTCCATTGGAAGAGGATCCAACTGTGAAATTTGACTATATTTTAGGAAACCCACCTTTTATTGGCCATCAATGGAGAAATGCGAATCAAATTGCTGATATGGAATATGTCTTCGGAGATGCAAAAAGGGCAGGAAGGTTAGATTACGTTACAGCCTGGTATATTAAGGCATCTCGGTATTTACAAAAATACAATACGTTAGTCCCCAATTCGGTAGGTTATGAAAACCAACTTAGTTTTGCTACCCGGGTTGCATTTGTTTCAACCAATTCCATTTCCCAAGGCGAACAAGTTGGTATTTTGTGGAACGAATTGTTCAACCATTATAATATAAAAATACACTTTGCACATCGTACCTTTAAATGGGGAAACGAAGCAAAGGCCAATGCTGCCGTTCATGTCGTCATTATCGGATTCTCTAATTTTGATATTTCAGACAAGTTGATTTATGAATATAAAGATATCAAGGGTGAACCACATGAACTAAGAGTTACAAATATTAATCCTTATCTAACAGAAGGAAAAGACATTATAATCGATTCAAGAAATAATCCTATCCATTCCTATCCAGCTTTATTTAAGGGAAGTCAGCCAACCGATGGGGGTTTCCTAATCTTGTCAAAGGAAGAAAAGGAACATTTAATAAAGGTTGAACCTTCAATTGAACAATGGATTCGTCCTTTTATAGGTGGAGAGGAATTAATTAAAGGATCGGTACGATACTGTTTATGGTTAAAAGATTGTCCGCAGGATTCACTTCGAAAATTAAAAGTGATTAAGGAAAGACTTGAAAATGTTTCCAAAGCAAGATTAAACAGTGCGACACAGAGTGTAAGGGAGTTTGCAAGGTTTCCCTATTTATTTACCCAAGACCGTCAACCCATTACCCGTTATTTAGCCATTCCAGAGGTAAGCTCAGAAAGAAGAGTGTATATACCCATTGGATTTATGTCACCTAATATCATATGCAGTAATAAGTTGCAAATAATTCCACAAGCTGATCTTTTTATATTTGGTGTGCTAACCAGTATGATGCATATGGTTTGGACAAAATATGTTTGTGGACGAATGAAAAGCGATATTAGCTATTCTCCTGCGGTCTATAATAATTTTCCATGGCCCAACACAATACCCGAAAAACAAAAAATGATTATAGAAAAATTGGCACAAAGAGTTTTAGATGTTAGGGCTGAATTTCCAAATAGCAGTCTTGCTGATCTTTACGATCCTTTATATATGCCCCAGGTTTTGGTAAAAGCACATTCCGATCTTGACAAAGCTGTTGATCTGGCTTACCGCCCGCAACCATTTATCAACGAAACAAAACGGATTGAATATTTATTTGAATTGTACGACAAATACACTTCGGGATTGTTTGTTGTTGAGAAAAAGAAGAAGAAAAGCAAAATAAAACAAAATAATATTTGAAGACCAAGTAATTTTAAATATGGGTAAAAGTATCGTCGGAACACAGACCGAACAGAACCTTTTAAAAGCCTTTGCGGGTGAATGTCAGGCAAAAAACAGGTATGAGTTCTTTGCTGAAAAGGCAAGAGCCGAAGGTTATCAGCAGATTGCAGCGATCTTCGACACAACAGCGTTACAGGAGCAATCACATGCCAAACAGTTTTTTAAGTTTTTAGAGGGTGGTGCAGTGGAAATAAAGGTCACTTATACATCTGAAAATGTGGGTACTACTGCTGAAAACCTGAAATGTTCTGTGAAGGAGGAACATAATGAATGGTTATCCCTTTATCCGCAATTCTCGGAAACTGCCAAAGAAGAAGGCTTTCCTGCTATTGCCGCGATCTTCAAAATCATCGCCAAAGTGGAGGCCGAACACGAGAAAAGGTTTGCTAAATTTCTGACTCGGATTGAGGAGGGGACTCTTTTAAAACGGGAAAAACCAGTCAGGTGGGAATGTCGTAAATGTGGCTATGTTCACGAAGGGACCGAACCGCCTCAAATCTGTCCAGCCTGCAACCATCCGATAGGCTATTTTGAAGAGATGGCAGAATGACAACAAAAATCATATATAGTTCATTGTCAGAAGAATGAAAATAATTAATAAAATGGCCATATTATTCAGACGTGTATTTCTGGTGAATATGGCAATTGCTCTGGTACTATTGGGAATGATCGCCTGTGGAAGCCAGAATGATCCTAAAAAGCAGAACTCTATCGGGGAAACAATAGTCCAGGAAAATACCGAACCTGACGAATCATCAATTGTTCCTGCACTTTTGGTTTCGCCATGCAACCCGATACCGGGAGAAACTTTTCGGGTGATGGCTGTTGGCGGCAAGGGATTCCGAAAATCCCAAATCATCGTTTCCAGTGCTTCCGGTCCGCTCGGATCCAAGAAAAGCAGAAATGGCGATGGTTTGCCATATTGGAAGATCGATGAATTTCAAGCTGGAGCAGAAGGTACCTATCAGGTTGTTTTAAAGATAGATGGGAAAGTTGTTGTTAAGCAGGATTTTTCAGTACTTAGCAAAACACCTGTTACTCCAGTTGCCGGAGTCTGGAAAACAACCAGGGGTTGGAATGGCGAAACCGAAGAACTCTATTCGGCATGGATCAATGCCTTGTTTTATGATGCCGACGAACGGGCGTCATGGGGTGCATTGCACGAAGTGACACAGAACGCTGAAAGGAATTTCCTGTTCGATTACCTCTCGCTGGGGGAAGATGACCCAAACAACAAGAACAAGGTATTGATGGAACCCGATTGTGCCGATAACCCATTTTACTTTAGGGCTTACTTTTCCTGGAAGCTGGGCCTCCCGTTTGGTTACCATGTGTGCGACCGCGGAACATTGGGACGTGCTCCTCAAACCGGACAATGGGTAACCAACGAGACACCGATCCAACGATCCTCTCCTACCCAGAAAATGAATGCTTTTCTCAGGATGGTTGCAAATGGGGTCCATTCCGGCACAGCACGTACCGCACTTGACAACGAAAATGCCGATTATTATCCGGTTCCACTTACACAGGAAGGGCTACGTCCTGGTGTTGTGTTTGCCGATCCATATGGTCATACACTGATTCTCGTTCACAGGATTGCCCAATCCGATAAAAGTCCTGGGGTACTTCTTTCAGTCGATGCGCAACCTGACGGGACTGTTGGGATCAAACGGTTCTGGAAAGGGAATTTTTTGTTCACCACCTCCAATGTTATTGGGGAACCTGGCTTTAAGGCATTCCGCCCCATCGTTATAAAGGATGGCCAGCCGCAGCTTCTGAAAACAGAGGGGATCAATTCAAAATCTGGAATGATCAGGTATTCGCTTCAACAGAAAAAGATGACTGGCGATGTGTTCTATCACACGATGGAACGCATCATCAACCCGAAACCGCTCGATCCAGAAGTGGCACTACTGGATCTGGTTCAGGCGTTGTACGAACAATTAACGGTTAGGATCACTTCCGTTGGGAATGGCGAAGCCTATATGAAATCGCATCCCGGGGCTGTGATCGAAATGCCCGGGCGGCCTGCCGGAGTCTTTCAGGCAGGTGGCCAATGGGAGGACTTCTCAACACCCAACCGCGACCTTCGGTTATTGATCGCTATGGATGCCATTCTGGATTTTCCCAACAAGATCGTTCGTTCGCCTGAGGATTTCAAAATACCGATGCTTCAGTCGCCAGAACATGTGAAAAAAAATCTGGAAGAGCTGTTAAACAAGAAGTTGTCGGAGCTTTCGATTACTTATACCCGCACAAACGGGTCGGAGCAGAACCTGACATTATCAGAGATATTAAAAAGAAGGGCCGCATTTGAGATTGCTTATAATCCGAACGATGGGATTGAAATACGCTGGGGTGCGCCGGAAGGAAGTGAAGAACGCTCTTCATGTAAACGCCACGTATCTGCCAGTCAGTCAGAACGGATGAATGCTGTAAGGGTTTGGTTTCAGAAGAGGTTGCACCCACCGACCTAAATAAATAGCCCCCTGCTTCAGCTGGGGGCTATTTATTTAATATTTAGTCCTTTAAACAGCTGACAGGTCAACCAGTAATCTTATTTAAATCATAATGCGATGAATAATTTGTTTAACCAAGTTGCCGTGTGAAGAATAGATAAGTTTTCATTAGCTGTTAGGGAGTTAAAGAAAAGCCTGCTTCTAATCAGATTGTCTTCAGTCACCGGGACACTTGTACTAAAATAGGTTACTTCCAAATATAGGTTCCAACAGCTCCTTTATCCAATTGGGTTGAAACAGATTTGCCTTTCCATGTCAGGTTAAAGGTTTTGTTTTCGCTGCTGTTGTTCTGGACAATTACAACAATCTTTCCATCGGCGGTTTTAAAAGCTACATTAGGAAGATCCTTCGATGTATTGGAAGCGATCCTAATAGATCCTGGACGGACGAATTTTGCGGCATGGGCCAATATGTAATAGGCTGGATTTCTTGTTATTAGATTACCATCAATCGTAATGGTTCCAAGACATTGGGTGCAACCACCAATTGTATGTGGGTCATTTTTGGGATCGGCTGCAAGGTTCCATTCGAGCACTGTGCGGCACCAGTTGCGTGTTGCCCCTATAATCAGGGTCCGTACATGCCATGCCAGGTCGCCCGCCAGTTTTCCAGGAGCACCCACCCATTGTTCCGTAAAATAGAGATTTTTATCAGGATATGCCTCATGTACAGGTGTTAATGCATCAATTGATCCTCCGTAAAGGTGAAAAGCCGACCCATCAACATATTTTGCAGCATCCGGATCTTTTAAGATCGTCAAAGGGTACTCAGGTCTGTCTGCATTATGGTCATACACTATAATTTTCGTCGAAAGTTTGGCTGCTGCAAAGGCCGGACCAAGACTTTGCTTAACGAATTTAGCCTGGTCTTCAGCTGTCATGTACATGCTTGGGTTATTTCCGGGATGCAAAGGCTCGTTCTGGATTGTAATTGCGTCAATGTTAATTCCTTCTACCTTCATGCTGTTGAGATACTTCACAAAGTACAAGGCATAGGCATCGTAATATTCAGGTTTCAGGCTTCCCCCTTTTGAATTGTTGTTGGTTTTCATCCAGGTTGGGGCCGACCAAGGAGAACCCATAATTTTGATTTCGGGATTGATGGCCAATATTTCTTTTAAGATTGGGATCAGGTCGGCTTTTTCCAAGTCAATCGAAAATTTCGACATTTGGGGATCGGTTTCACCATCGGCCAGGTCGTTGTAGGAAAAGACTTTTTCGCTCAAATCGGATGCCCCTATACTGATCCTCAAATAACTGATTCCTATGTTATTATCATTGGTTGCGAATAGTTCTTTCAAAATAGCAGTCCGTTTGTCTGCCTCTATCCGATGTAAAAGTGTGGCACTTCCCCCAGTTAAACAATTTCCAAACCCATCGATGGTCTGAAAAGTTTGGATCGCGTCAATGAGAATGGATGGGTCCTGGTTGATCGGTTTACCAAAATCCAACTCTTTCTGCGGTTGAAAGAGAATATTTTTTTCTGGACTTGTCAGCCAGAACTGAACAGCTTTTTTCGAATGTTGGGATGAAGGACTTTGGGGTTGGTTTTTGGACAGGACGGTTTCTACGGAACAGAGCAAAGAAATAAAAAGTACAAATGCTAACAATTTGATTTTCATTGGAATTATTCTTATAAATACAATTGAAATATATTGAAATGTGTTAAGGCAGATTGAAACACTGAAAGAAAAAAAGTCTTTTAATAGGACGTCACGGTGCGCTGCACCTCCATCGTTACTTCAATTTCAACGATTTCTACAAATATTTCGCCACTCTGTGGCATTCAGGAGGTGCAGTGCACCGGAATATTTGTAGAAATTCAGCCATGGACAAGATATTAGGTGCAGCGCCCCGGAATATTTGTAGAAATTCCGCCACGGACAAGATATCGAGGTGCAGCGCACCGAAATATTCAGCAATCCAGACATCAAATATTTATCAAAAAGAGCTTTAATCTTTTAATTAACAATTGGTTTTAGTGGGCAGTTAAAAGTGTGAACACGAATCCTGCGAGGCACGCACCAGCTATAGGTCCCAAAATTGGAACCCAACTGTAACCCCAATCGCTGGCCCCTTTGTTTTTTATAGGCAATATGGCATGCATGATCCTTGGGCCCAAATCCCTGGCAGGGTTTATGGCATATCCGGTTGTACCACCCAATGAAAGTCCAATTCCCAAAACCAAAAATGCAACTGGTATAGCATCTATCGAACCAATTGGATTAGAAGGTTTTGCAAAATAGAGAATTCCAAAAACAAGTACAAAAGTCGCGATCATTTCGGAAAGAAAATTATAGACACTGCTTCTTATTGCAGGTCCTGTGCAAAATGTGGCCAAAATCAAATCATTTCCAACAGTTTCATCGTAATGCTTTTTGTAGCTTACCCAAACAAGGAATGCCCCAAGCATAGCCCCAATCATTTGACCAGCAATGTAAACAGGAACATCACTCCATGGAAAACCATTAAAAGCAGCCATTGCGATTGTAATCGCCGGGTTTAAATGGGATGCGCTACCTGTAGCTGACACAACTACTCCGGCGAAAACGGCTAAAGCCCATCCAAAAGTTATCACAATCAATCCACTGTTATTTCCTTTTGTTTTCGAAAGCAAAACATTTGCAACAACACCATCGCCCAATAGGATAAGAATCATGGTGCCAAATAATTCCGATAAAAATGCAGTCATTTGTATTTGTTTAATTATTTATAAATGAGGTATATATCCTTGCGCCAATTTCGTGAAATGTTCAATCTGCCCTATCTCCCAATCCTTTGCCATACCAAGGTGTTCAGCCATAATCGCTGCAACTTTGGGTGCTGCTTCTATTGCCGCCCTTGCATTAAGGATCAACAAACGAACCCTTCGGGATAAAACATCTTCAACCGTTAAAGCCATTTCATGATCGATAGCCCAAATAACTTCAGCCTTTGTATATGGATAGGAGGAATGGATCTGTTCGTTTAAGCCAGTTTTGCTTTCCATAAGGGCAGTAATAGCGGCAGCATCTGATCCATAGACAGATAGATGGGTTTCGTTTTTTGCTTCAGTCCAACCATGAATCCTTAAATGTCTTGTTTTGCAATGTTTAAATTTCAACAAGGTTGACCTGATAGCTCTGTTGATCGTATGCCGGGCCATGTTGCGATAGGTTGTCCATTTGCCACCGGTGACATGGACCAGACCTGATGGAAGAACTTTTATCACATGATCCCGCGGCATTACAGAAGTTTTCTTTATTCCAGCAACTTTGGCCAACGGCCTCAAACCAACAAAAACACTTTGAATGTCATCATAGGTAATATTGGTTACTGCGTACCGGTTAAAATGGTGGATAATAAAATCGATCTCATCCTTCAATGGTAGTGGCTCCTCTGAAACCTCCTCGACCGGAGTGTCTGTTGTTCCAAGGATCACCTTTCCTTCCCATGGAATAAAGAACAAGACCCTTCCATCATCTGTTTTTGGGAGCATCATTCCAGCGTCGCCTGTGAAAAAATGTTTGTCAACAATCAGATGGATACCCTGAGATGGTGCTATTGTTTTTTCAGAATGGCCTTCAGCAAGCTGCAACAAGGTATCTGCAAAAACGCCTGTCGCATTGATCACCACCTCCGACTTGAATTCATATTCCTTACCGCTTATTTCATCTTTTGCTTTTACACCAACAATCAGACCTGAGTCTTTAATAAAATCTGTAACACCAAAATAATTAACAACTATCGCTCCCTTTTCAATTGCAGTTTGTGCCAGGTTGATCGCCAACCGGCTATCATCAAACTGACCGTCATAATAGAGGACTCCCCCATTCAGGTTATGTTCCTTTAAATCAGGTAAATATTTAATCGTTGATTTTTTTGAAAGCAATTTCGTTTTGCCAAGACTCAGGTCTCCTGAAAGGTATTCATAAATCCACAATCCTATACCATAGAACCATTTGTCCCACCATTTGTAGGATGGCATCACAAAAGTCAAAGTATGGCACAAATGTGGGGCGTTCTGGAGCAACACTCCTCTTTCAATTAGAGCTTCCCTTACAAGGCGGATATTTCCTTGGGCAAGATACCGGACCCCTCCATGGACCAATTTGGTGGACCGGCTCGAAGTCCCTTTGGCAAAATCGTGTTTTTCAAGCAAGAGGGTTTTAAACCCCCTGGCGGCTGCATCAAGTGCACATCCTAAACCGGTGGCACCTCCACCTATGATGATGAAATCAAACTCATTCTCTTTGTTTAGTTTATCCAGTTGGTCTTTGCGGTTCATTTGATGGCGTATTTTTAGATTACTGATAATGCTGCATTAATTGCTTTCCCCCATCCGGTAGCTAATTCGTTTCTTCTTTCGTCTGAAATTTGTGGTGAAAATATTTTATCAATTTCCCATTGTTGCTGTATTTCATCAACATTGCCCCAAAAACCGGTCGCCAATCCGGCAAGATAAGCGGCACCTAATGCGGTAGTTTCTGTAACAGTGGGACGAACTACTTTTGTATCAAGCATGTCACTCTGAAACTGCATCAGCAGATCGTTTTTTGTCGCACCGCCATCAACACGCAACTCTTTGATATGGATACCGCTATCGGCTTCCATCGCATTGAGGACATCCATGGTTTGATAGGCGATACTTTCAATGGCAGCCCTGGCAATATGGGCGGATGTGGTTCCTCGTGTAAGACCAGTAATTGTTCCTTTTGCGTGTTGGCTCCAATATGGGGCACCTAAACCTGCAAATGCAGGAACAACATAAACGCCATCCGTGGTTTTCACTTTCATGGCGAGTTCTTCAACTTCAGCGGCGGTCTTGATGAAGCCCAATCCGTCCCTGAGCCATTGCACAACTGCCCCTGCAATAAACACACTACCTTCGAGCGCATACTGGGTCACTCCGTTTATTTTCCAGGCAACTGTTGTCAATAAGTTATTCTTTGAGAAGATCTTCTTTTCGCCCGTATTCATCAACATGAAACAACCTGTCCCATAAGTATTTTTGACCATGCCTGGATGAGTACACAATTGTCCGAACAAGGCAGCCTGCTGATCGCCAGCAATACCAGCAATTGGTATATTTGTCTTGCCATCAAGTAAAATGGTATGACCATACACTTCACTGCTGCTCCGGATTTGTGGCAGGATATTGCCGGGGACATCCAAAATTTTCTGCAGTTCTCCATCCCATTGGCAGGTCTCAATATTGCAAAGCATTGTACGGCTGGCATTGCTCACATCGGTTGCATGAATTTTGCCTCCGGTCAATTTCCACAATAACCAGGTATCGATCGTGCCAAAACAAAGTTCCCCCTTTTCAGCCTTTTCCCTGGCACCTTCAACATTATCAAGAATCCATTTGACTTTTGTCCCGCTGAAATAAGAATCCGCAAGTAAACCGGTCTTCTCCTGAATCACTTTTTCCAAGCCATTGGCCTTCAGTTCATCACAAAATGTAGCAGTCCTTCTGTCCTGCCAAACGATCGCATTGTAAATTGGGATTCCTGTATTTCTGTCCCAGATAACAGTAGTTTCCCGCTGATTGGTAATCCCGATTCCAGCCACTTCACTTGCAGAAATATTCAATTTCGCAATCACCTCCTTTGCCGTTGACAACTGGCTTTCCCAGATTTCCATTGGATCATGCTCTATCCATCCCGGTTTAGGGAAGATTTGTGAAAACTCTTTCTGGGCAACCCCAACTATAATGCCGTTTTTATCGACTAAAATTGACCGGCTGCTGGTAGTCCCTTGATCTAAGGATAAGATATACATGGTAATAGTTTGAAGAATGGTTAATATTTGTTTCTCAATTTCGTTATTTCCTAGTAAGGTCGTCTTAAAGATGTCCTATGCAAATATAAGACTATTTTTTAATCTGAATCTATTTTGGAAGAACCTACATTTTGGTTGAATTAAGTTAAAACGAAGTTTATTTCAAAAATAAAATTCCATTCCCAAAAGACCTTTTTAGACAAGATCTTATTCATAATGAACCCATTTTCACTCGAAATCGCGGAAATGGTTTGGATATCGCAATCATCGGAAAGGATCATCAGTATTCTGGTCCCGGTGTGGATAAATTTGTCAATCTGGTTGAACAGGTTTCTGAAATACTCAAAGTCTTCGCCACAATACCAGGCATATTCAGCAACAGAAGAGGGCTTTTTGGGGAAATAGGGTGGTGGAATAATGATGATGTCGAATGTTTGGGGCGGTATTTTCGTAAACAAATCTGATTCAATCACCTGCATTGTCTGATTGTTTAAACCCGCATTAAGTTGCAAATTTTCAATTGCAAGTGGAGAAATATCGGTGGCTGTCACAATAGCACCCTTTATTGCAGCAAATAACAATATAAAGCCTGTTCCTGCACCCAACTCAAGGAATTTGAAACCCTCCAAATTGAGATCTTCCAGAAAATTGACAAATATTTTGGTACTCTAAAACAATCCGGGATGGGAAATGTCCCTATTTTCCTGAACTTTAATCCCTTTATACGCGTATTTAAAGCCTCAACGAAATAATACTTTACGATGAGAATGAAGAGGTACTTACCAGTTATTTTGAATGCATTTTTAAGTTCTTGATCGGAAAATAATTTCATGTCACAGTAGATTAAAATGGCATTATAATTAACTAATATTCATTGAAATGATCCACAGCAACGCGTACAGCCTGGCATTAAACCACCACTTTTTATTAAATCACTTCTTAATTGGGCCAGAGTTTTCGAATTCCAGATCTCTTTCAAACTATTTTGGTAAAGATTCCCTGCTACCACTTTATAACATTTGCCAATCCCCGGGATAACATCCCCATTGGGTTTTACCATGATATTTCGAAAGGTGTCCCAGCAATGATTTCCTATCGTTTGAACATGGTTATTGTAATACACCGATAAAATATTCAAGTCATTGAGATCGGGATAGAAAGAAACCGGAAATGGAAGACCAATTTTCCTGATTTCCTTTATTTGCTCAAACAATACCGGTAATTTGATATTATCAAGGTTCATTTTTGATAAAGAAGAATCTGTTACCGGATAAGCATTTCCCCAAAGCTTATTGTGGTCAAGAGCCATGGCAGAAGAAACAAAATTTGGGTGCATAAATGCTATGCCCTTAATTTGCAGAGATTTGAATATATTAACAAATTCTATCATTTTATCATAATTCCACTCTGTAATTGTGTGACATACTAATATTTTAATCTCACTTTGAGATAATTCCAAAACCCGCTTTATCCCTTCGAAAGCCAATTCAAATGAGTGAGGATTTCCCCGGATCATGTTGTGTGTTTTGGGAGGGCCATCCAGGGAAACATTTAAATATTTAAGACCGGATACTGAAAGATCAGCAGCTAGTTCTTTTAATTTCAACCCATTCGTTACCAATGATGTAGAAATTCCTTTTTGTCGTGCATAGTCGAGTGAGGTTAAAAGATGCGGATAGATCAATGGTTCCGCATAAGAATAGTCAATTTTTGTCTGAGGATAAAAATGCCCAATTTCATCGCAAATCTTTTTGAACAATTCCAAGGGCATATTTAATGGTTTATTACCCGTTAAGTTTTGGGAATAATTACTTTCTGTATGGCCATTTCCAACATCACACATTTTACAATGTAGGTTGCAGGCGTTGTTCAAACCAAGTAATAGCCAATCCGGCCCATAAAACAAATGGCGAGGATATATTCTTTGATTGAGTTTTTTGAGCCGGTTATGCAGCAAAATCATAGCGAAGTGTTTAAGATTGATGATATATTGAAATTTGTTTCATTTTCAGCCTCCAATAAATGGCAAAGAGTTTATGTTTTAAAGCCTGAACCATTTTCATTTTTTTCCAATTTCGATAACCAGCCATCTCCCTATTTACAAGGTTGATAGCATACTCATAATATTGCCTTGGGTATTTCCTGCTGAAATCAGTTTGCCGGTCAGTTCTATTTGCCCAATCGTTTTCAGATGGATCGCTCAAAACAACCTGATTGTACAATTCGGTACCTGTTATGGGATATGCAAGTGTAATCGTATATAAGTCGGGATTTGAACGTTTAAGATGCTTCACGGTGTCGAGAATGTCCTTTTCCTCCTCGCCTGGATATCCTAACATAATAAAGGTTCCAGCTTGCATACCGGCTTTTTTGACAGAAATAATGCTTTTTTGAACTTCCTCAACCTTGACCTTCCTGTTCATTAAGTCCAATATTTTTTGAGAACCACTTTCGGCGCCGATCCAAACCCTGTAGCAGCCCGATTCTTTTAATAACTGAACATCCTGAACAGATAATTGATCGGCCCTTGTAATGCACTCATAACTTATTCGGATATGCCTCAATTTCAATTCATTCGCAAACCGGCTAAGCCATTGCGTGCTTAACGTGAATACATCATCTACAAACCAGATATGATCAAATTGAAAATGACTTTGCATCCAAATAATTTCATCTACGACCAATCGGGGACTCCTGCGCCGGTTTGAATTTCCATAGACAGCTTTGCTACACCAACAGCATCCAAAAGGACACCCACGCATTGTACTGATATTTAATGTATTAAATCCATGCACCTCTTTCCATTTCGAAAGGTACGATCCAATATTGATTTTATGACGTGCTGGAAGTGGCAGGTTGTCCAAATTCAGCAGATTTCGGTCCGGAGTAGAAATTATATCACCTAAAGGTCCGGAAAATGCAATCCCGCGGACAGAATTCAAAGGTTCGTTATTTATTAAAGCATTGATCAGTTCAAAGGTTGTTGCTTCCCCCTCTCCAATAACAAGATAATCTGCACCATGAATGAGGTAATTCTTTGTATTAAACCTAACATCCGGACCACCGAGGATAATCTTAGCACCTTTAAGTTGATTTGATGATTTGATGAACTTTATCAGCCTAATTATTTGTAGTTTGGTCATTAATGTGGCATATATGCAAATAAAATCGGGGACTTCTTTCAAAAGATAATCCGATAATGATTCTTCAGTTTCAAAAGTAGAATCAAAAACTTCGTTCATCAAACCATTCTGATCTAGGTAGGCTGAAACATACAACAATCCAAGAGGAGGATAAGGCATCATTGTCTTTTGCTCTGACTTATCATCACAAAGAAAATAGGCATGTGTAATGACAATCTTCATCCTGCTTTGATTAAATGGATTAAATAATGATCTGCATATGCTGATAACAACGAATAGTTTTCAATCTTCGACTCAATTTTCCCCAAAACTTTTAATAACCTTGGATGCCTTGAAAAAAAGCCATTCAAATAGGAAGGCGGAATAAACAATCCGATTGGCTTTATTGACCTGATTGTTAGATTGTTATTGAAGAACCCCGAAAATTGTCCGGGATTATAGTACCAGACTGGGAAACTTTCTTCATTAAATGTGATTAATGTTTCTTTGACTGTCCATCTTCGGATACCCGTTCTGAATTTCAATTTCACGAAAAAATATAAGCTATCCCATAGGCAAAAGCGGGGCATCAATACACCTATCAAATGACCTCCTGGTTTCAAAAGATGATGTATTGCCTGTGCAAAAAGTTGATAGTCGATGGAGGAGATGCAGTTCAGGCCACCAAAATTTGAAAAAATAAGATCGAATTCCTCATTTTTGAAAACACTTCCGATATCAAGTAGATTACACTGAAGGATCCGGATATTCTGTTGCCCCATTTCTGCTTTTTTTTGAGCAATTTCGATCATTTTTCCTGAAATATCTGTAGCTGTGATATTTAATCCTCTCTTCGAGAAGTAAAGGGCATCAGTTCCTGTTCCGCAATTGATTTCAAGGATTTTAGCGTCCGGATTATTAAATTCCATTGAATCAAGATATTTAATGACCTGGGTACGCTGCATCCGTCCAATTGCAGATTCGGTGAAATCGACGTCATAATTTTCTGCCAACAAATCAAATGGAACCTGCATCTTAAGTCTTTTTACCAAGTTTATTTAATTTGATCTTATCCATTACGCATAGTGGTGCCATGTAAACAATTTTAGCGCAATTCTTTACAAAAACACGATTGAAAAAATTCAGGTTACTGACTGAATCCTTGAGAATTGAGATCGACTTTTTATAGTTAAACCGTCGATGGATGTATTTATAAAGTTGCCTGTAGAACTCTGATGAATAATTGTTTACAAACATCATATCCAGGTCGTTAGAGTCTGTCCAATTCGATTTTTCCTGCAGATCCTTTTTTACTTTTTCATAATACGGTGTACCTGGAAGTGGATACGAGACAGAGATGCCAATCTCACCCGGCATTAAATCCAGGATCATTTTTATGGACAGATCAATATCCTCTTTTGTTTCGTTCAAATAGCCCAGTTGGATAAAAAAGGCTGTTTTGATCCCATATTTTTTCAGGAGTCGAAGTGCTACGCCAATTTGCTCAACTTTGACCCCTTTGTTCATCGCATCCAGTATTTTTTGAGATCCGGATTCTGCACCCATCCACACTTTTTTGCATCCAGATTCAGCAAGCCATTGCACTGTTTTTTCGTCCTGAAGCAGGTCGGCCCGGGTTTGAATGATATAACCAAAGCAAAGTTCCCTTTTTTTCGTCAAACTATTGAATTCGTTCAGCCAATTTGGCTTTTGGCCAAAAATATCATCACACATCCAAAATTCCCTTGCATTGTAATTGTCCATCAGGAACGAAATCTCATCTATGACCTTTTCAGGTGAACGGGACTTATAGCTATAGCCATATATTGGTTTGGCGCACCAATTGCACCGGTACTGGCATCCGCGTGTGGTGGCAATGTTTAAGGTAAATTGACGGTTCCCATTGACCCATATTGACCGGTAACTTTCCATATCGATTAGGTCCCAGGCAGGCATCGGAAGCGAATCGAGATCCGAAATTAGCGTTCTTTGGTAAAAGGGATGATCCCCTTCACGACAATACACCCCTGCAATATATTGAATATCAGCATTTGGTATCTCAAGATGATTAATCAGTTCCTTCAAAGTTGCTTCAGCTTCGCCACGGATCACATAATCAGCACCCTGGTCGAGGTATTTTTGATAATGGTCTGTTGAATCAGAACTCGAAATGATCACTATACAGCCGTTGTTTTTTCCAATTTTGATCATTTCAAAAGCTGCCTCCCGCATGTTTGTCAGGCACATTTTGGTCAGATAATTAAAGCAATCATCATAAACCACAAGATATTGGGGCGCGAATTCATTAATGACCGGGATAATATCATTTGGCGAATCTTTTAAATTCGTATCAAAAAGGGCAACATGATAACCCTCCTGCCTGATTACTGCAGCGGCAAGGATTGTTCCCAAAGGCGGATATGGCTGTTTCATCTGCCAGCTTTTGGGGTCGAACTTGTAAAAATAGGAATGTGTAAACAGTATTTTATTCATTGCTCACAAATAATTTAACGCGTTTCGTTGATTCAAACTCCTTGCCCGCCATATCAAATAGTTTTAGGATTCTTGATTGGTTATCATCAATCGAAAAATTCATTCTTACCATTTTACGGTTGACTGTATTAAAAAAGGTCTCTTTGTTTGGCACAGTCGCCCTGTTGGTATCAATTTGCCATTTCTTGCGCTTAATGACAATCTTCATTATCATGAAATCGATGAAATCGAACAATTGTTTGATACAAATAAACTCTATAAAACGCTTTAGCCGATTGGAATTTTCATCCAGAGTATCATTCACCCACTCAAATCCGAAATTTGGGAAATAATCTTTTATCCACTGATTTTGATACAGAAGGTCGATACTGGTTTTTTTTCCACAAGCAGGAATAAGTATGGCCAATTCGACGGCAGTAAATAAATTCATGGGGGTTACCTCAGTCCCCATTTCAATGAAATAATTGGTACAAATGAGATATTTCCTTTTGGAACCTAGCATTTTTCGATAAATGGTCATCATTAACCTGATTAGCCATAACCTTTTTCGCTCCGAAATAATGAAAAAATCAATATCATTGCCATAATCAAAATTGTTTTTTGAAAGGGATCCCGATAAACACACGCCACGTACAAAAGGAAAATGGAACAAGGTTTTTGCGAGGCTTACTGCAATTGGAAAATATCTTTTAGATAACCTGTTGGTTTTAACCCTTTTCCTTACAAGTCCGCCATCTTTTCTTAATTGGTAATAGCCACTTTCGTGGTATAGCAGGTCCTTTCTGACAAGGCTTGCAAGGGTTGCCTTAAATTGCTCATCATCTGGTATTTTTATTTGGCAAAAACGAATAATCTCATCTTCTGTTAAAGGGTAATCAAAAATCCCTGAATACAGGAGTGTTTTAATAATGCCACTTTCCAACTCATTTAATTGCTCGTCAACTTGTTTTAATTCCATATAGCCTGGCTGAATTAGATAACAAAGCAAAATTATCAGGGAAATCCATCGTAAGTTCGACCCTTTTTAAAATCAGCTAAAAATAGGATTTATTTCGAATATTACGGTTCATGACTAATAATCTAAAAAAAATCCAGAAATAGGTTTACTTCCGAAGCCTTGAAAAAAACAAAACTTAAAAAACAATTCAAAAATTTGATAATACAATTGACATCACGCGATATTAATCGTTGGCGCGGCGAAGTTCCAATTCAGTTTTCATGAGGTCGGTTGTTGCGGCATCGATCTTATAGAAAAACATGAAGATGGCACACGACATGTAGGGGATTCCAAGTATTACCGAAACCAGAAGTTTAATTCCTGTAATGGCATTTGTTGTCTCCAAAAAAAAGTCTTTTTTATTCATCTTGAATGTGATTACTTTATTTTTTCTTTTTTTGCTTGTAAAACCTGACATAATCTACTTCCATGGTTTGTGGGAATGCGGCATCATCAATCCCTTTCGTACGGCCCCATGCACCACCAACAGCAAGGTTAAGGATCAGGTAAAACGGTTTATTGTAAGGCCACTTCGATTCACCAAGCCCTTCGTTTTTATAGACAAAATAGAGGCTATCGTCAACAAATGCCTTCATTATCTCCGCATCCCATTCAAAAGCATAAGTGTGGAAATTTTTGGTCGCATCCGGTACCGAAATGATTGCAGTTTTCTGTGTTGCTGCCTGCCATTGGTAATCTTTTGAATGTGCCGAAGCATGGATTACTCCCAAATCGTGGCCAACATGTTCCATAATGTCGATTTCACCGATTGTTGGCCAGTTCCCGTCTTTAAATGACCACCCTCCCGGCATCATCCATATGGCAGGCCAAGTGCCACGACCATCAGGAAGTTTGGCAGAGATTTCTATTCTTCCGAATTGCCAAGCTTCTTTTGAGTTCAACCTGACCGACGAGTATTTTTTTCCTTCGGTCTCTTTTTTTAATGCGATAATGTACAATTTCCCATTTTCGACCCGGCCATTCTCCAATTTCCCAATTGTATATTGCTGATCTTCAAAGTTTCCCCAGTTTGCAGCATTTCCTTCGGTATCATATTTCCATTTTGTTGAATCGGGAAGCCCAATGTAATTGAACTCGTCGCTCCAGACCAATTTCCATTTTTTATTTATTGTACCCCTATTTGTTTGGGCCGGTGAATTTCCGGCAAAAAACAATATAATAATTGCGAATCCTAAGAATCTTAGAAATTTATTGTATAAAATCATTTGATTGATGTTAATTCTAAACTTAATTTGTTTTGGCGACATCCACAGAATATTGTCCCAATTGGTTCACCTTATCGCAAAGGTAAAAACAATAATTTTTTGGTGCGTCATGATCAGGATGGTTATTTGATCACCCTGATATAATCCACTTCAAGTGTTGCATTTACAAAAGCCGGGTCAACCGAACCACCAAACGTGCCTCCCATAGCCAGGTTGATGATGAAAAAGAAGTCGTGATTGAACGGGATGCTGCTCGTATTGACGACAGTATGAATCAATTGATCGTCAACGTAGATCCTGATTAATGCAGCTGTCCAGTCAAGTGAGTAAACATGAAACTCTGTCGTTGCATTCGAGATGACCTTTGTGCTCCCATCGGCGTTCCCACCTGACCTTCCGGGATAATGCAATGTTCCAAAAATCTTATTCAGCTCACTTCCACGATGTTCCATGATGTCGATCTCGCCACAAGCAGGCCAAATAGCTGTCGCAAGGTCGGTACCCAACATCCAGGCAGCAGGCCATGTACCAACTCCGGCAGGAAGTTTGGCCCTGATATCGACGCGGCCATATTTGAAGGCAAATTTATTCAGCGAAAGCAAGCGTGTCGATGTATAGGCACTGCCACTATAACTATCCTTTATTGCAGTGATTTTCAGCACACCACCTTGGACGGTTACATTTTGTGACCGGTTGGTGTAATATTCCAGCTCAGAGTTGCCCCATCCGCCTGAACCTGTTCCAAGGTCATAGCCCCACTTGGTAGGGTCGGGTGCGCCATCAGTATTGAATTCGTCCGCCCAAAAAACAATCGGAATCGGTGAACTGACTGTCACAGTGACCTGAATGGTGCTTTTGACCGATAAACCAGCATTGTTCCTTGCTGTGACGCTGACAGAATAGGTATTGGTTCCGGCAACTGTATATTGATAATTAATCGATCCAGTTGTCCCCAATTTTATTTCGCCATTCCCAAATTCATAATCAAAAGTGGTTGCATTGTCAGCGGTTGCGGTAAAGGCAACGCTCCCACTTCCATCGGTACTCACCACACTTTTTACGACCAGGTTGGATGGGGCAGTTTCCACTGCCCCGCCATTTCCTTTTTTGCAACCGTTTAAAATAGATAGTAGGGCTAATGCCGTTATTATAAGATACTTCATTGACAGTTTATTTAACTTTTAGCTTTTGATACCATGCATTTCCATCAGTCCCGATGTTGCGCAAGGTGACAGTTGAAGCAGTAATTGCCATGATTTCATAAGTCACACCACCTGTACCGATATTGATGATCCCATTCCCATGTACAACAAATTGGATGGTTGTAGAGTTCGACGAAGTTGAACCAGAAGTGGCATTCATAAAGGACAATTTTTTGGTTTTGACCCGTCTCAACGCTCCCTGCCCCACGCAACCTGCTCCACGCCCCCAGCAAGCTATCCCCCAATCGAAACGCCGATCAACTTTCCGATACCAAATGTTACTGCAGCGGCAGCCAGGCCGAAAAAAACTTGCCTGAGCCCAGAATACCAGACACTTTTACCTGTAAACAACGTGATGGAAGCTCCAATCAGGAACAATCCAATGGCACTAAAAAGTGTACTGAAAATCACTGCCTGAAATCCAACAGTAAAGAAAAATGGGATGATCGGTATTATTGCGCCAACAGAGAAAAGGATGAAAGAGGTAATTGCAGCTTCCATTGCCGAGCCCTGTAAATCCTCAACATTGATCCCCAGTTCCTCCTTGATCAGAATTTCATGGGCATGGTCCTTATTTCCAATGACTTCCTTAGCCATCTTTTTTGCTTGTTCTTCTGAAATCCCTTTGGAAATGTAAATGAGTGCAAGTTCTATTTCTTCCCCTTCAGGGTTGGTTTCCAGCTCGTCAGCTTCTAGTTGCATCTGGTTTTCAAGGAGTTCCTGTGAGCTTTTCACAGATATCCATTCGCCCAAAGCCATCGACAATGCCCCGGCTAGAAGCCCTGCCAGACCAGTTAAAAGGACAATATTCGATCCGTTGGTAGCACCTGCAATTCCCATTGCCAAACTAAAATTCGATACCAACCCATCATTGCCACCCAAAACAGCAGCTCGTAAGGCATTTCCACCAACCGACCGGTGCCTCTTTTCGAAACGCGCCAGGTTGGAGCCTGAAACGTTCGAATTGTTTTTAAGAATATTCTTTAATATCGTAACATGTGCTGTGTCTGATAAAGAAGAGGGCGATGCCCCTTTTTGCCTTGCTGTCACAATTGATGAGGAGATACTTTTTTCGGTGTCGAGCAGCACGCCCAACACATAATCGTATCCAAAAATCTTCCCGATCAACTGTAAGGTCCTCGCTCTCTTTGACGGCGGATAATATTTCGCTGTATCGAGGTTATTTTTCTTCATAAAGGCGAGTGCGTGGCCTTTCTCAATATCACTCATCTGGAGAAATATCCTGGCAACATTGGGGTCTGCTTCATTATCCCCAAGGACTTTATACAAAAATCCAGCATCAATTTCTGTCTGGATGTTTTTTAAATTGATCATCAAATTGTATTTAGAAAATAATCATACCGATATAGTTTTCAAATGTATTTGAATTTTAATAAAATAGATTGTGGTTTTAATAATTTTATCTAAATTGCTACAAAAAAATTAAATCGGTAATTCCGACATGAAAAACCCAAATGAAAAGAGTACCGACATGGATTTTCAGAATAAATCCAAAACGGACCTTATTGCGGAATTGGTAAAATTACGTCAGGAATTTAATGATCTGAAAGACCAGCACAAGCAAACACAGTTTATTCTGGGCGAGCGCAAAAAGGAGCTCAATTGCCTTCACCGTATCTCGTCCATCCTGAGTGATACAAATATTACGATAGAATCAGCAATCCATCAGATTGTGCTTATCCTTCCTGATGCCTGGCAGTTTCCGGAAATTACACAAGCATCTATTCGAATAGAAGATCGGATTTTCCAGACCGCAAACTTTGAAAAATCACATCTCTCATTAAGTCAGGATATTAATTCAAGAGAGACCATTATTGGTCAAGTTGAAATTGTGTATTCCGAAACCCCACCTACCGGGTCTGAACAGATTTTTCTTCCGGAAGAATACGATTTATTGTTCTCTATTGCTGAAACAATTGGCAATTTTATCGAAAAAAATGCAAAAGAAACCGCGCTGCTTAAAAGCGAAGATAAATACAGAAGACTGATCGAGAACATCAATGATGTAATTTATGAAGTGACAGATTCTGGCATTATCAGGTACATCAGTCCGGCAATCGAAAAGATGTTGGGCTATACACCAGATGAGCTGATTGATAAAAGAATTTTCGATTTTGTCATTGAGGCTGATTGTCAGGTTATGAAAGAAAGGATAGCTTCACGTGTTAAACTCGATTCATCCTATCACGAATACAGGTTTGTCAATAAAACCGGGAACATTCAATGGTTGCGCAAATCAACAAATGAAATCGTTATAAATGAAGGGTCTGTTTGTAAAATAGGAACCCTGACGGACATTACCCAACAGAAACTTGCCGAAGTTCAGCTTCAGAATAGCGAATTGCTTTACCGTTCAATATTAAATGCTACCCCAGATGTAATTACAATTACCGATCTTGAAGGAAAGATCCGTTTTTCCTCCCCCAAAACATTGGAAATGTTCGGATATGAAAGCACGGAAATATTTGTTGGTCGCAGCCTTCTTGATTATATTGATCCGTCAGACCACGAAAAGGCCATTGAAGGAATTGCGCAGATGGTCCGGAACAATATTTATGATGCGACTGAGTATAAAGCCTTAAGGTCCGATGGCTGCACTTTTGACATTGAAGTAAAAGGGGAATTTATCAGGGATGATGCCGGTAATCCATACCAAATGATTTTTGTTACGAGGGACATCACGGATCGCAAAATGGCCGAGGATAAATTGCGCAAGCTATCAAGTGCAGTAGAACAAAGTCCTATCAGTATCGTGATCACAAACCTAGAAGGGAATATTGAATATGCCAATCCAAAGGCTTGTGAAACAACCGGGTATTCATTAGACGAGTTGCTCGGGAACAATCCAAGAGTATTAAAATCAGGTGAAACTTCATCGGATGAGTACTCCGTTCTTTGGGATAATATTGTCCAGGGGAAAGAGTGGAAGGGCATATTCCACAACAAGCGTAAAAACGGGGAACTCTATTGGGAATCTTCAACAATTGGGCCTATCCTGGACACCTCTGGCAAAATAACTAACTATCTTGCTATAAAAGAAGATATTACAGAGCGTCGTCAAATGCAATTGTCACTTCTCAAAAATGAAGAGCGGCTGAGGCAGATTGCCGAAATTAGCCATACAATGATTTATGAAACAGATCCTACTGGATTATATACTTATGTAAGCCCCGTTTCAGTACGAATTTTGGGCCTGGAACCTGATCAGGCCGTTCGGAAATTGTATTTTTTTGATTCTCTTCCCGAAGAATTCCGCGAACTGGCAATAGGGCTTTATAACCGCATGGTTCCTGTGGATCAATTTGTTTATCCACTTTACAATCAAAACAGGGATTTAGTGTGGGTGGAGGTAAACGCGATACCCATCTTTAATGATAACGATGAATTTATAGGTTATCGGGGCGGGCTCAACGACATTACCAAAAGAAAGCTTGCCGAAGATGAGCTTAAAAAGTTCCGTACAATTTCAGACCAGTCAAACTATGGGAATGCAATCGCCGATCTCAATGGGATTTTGATTTATTCAAATGCAGCCTTTGCCCATATGCACGGAATGGAGGTTGATGAATTGATCGGGAAGCCCCTTTCAATTCTCCATAGTGGCGAACAATTGGTAAAAGTGGCTGAAGCATTAGGTAAATTAAAAACAACAGGCGGTTTTACGGCAGAAGAAATTTGGCGCACAAGGAAAGACGGATCTGTTTTTCCATCTTTGATGAACGCTAAAATGATTTTTGACAGCAACGACCAACCGCTGTTTATGTCGGCATCGGCTATTGACATCACGGACATTAAAGAGGCGGAAGAAAAAATCAGGAAACTGAACCAGGCTATTGAGCAGAGTCCCGTTGCAATTGTCATCACCGATCTGAAAGGAAATATTGAATATGCCAGCCCTGCCTTTTATCAAACCACAGGCTACACTTTGAAGGAAGTTTATGGTAAAAGTACAAGTCTGCTTAAATCAGGAAAAACAGACCCTTCGATTTACCACAACATGTGGGAAACAATCGAAACTGGAAAAGCTTGGCAGGGTGAATGGATCAACAAGAAGAAAAACGGCGAGTTGTACTGGGAGTCTGTGTCGATTACCCCAATACTGGACACTGACGGTAAGATGATCAATTATCTTGCAGTCAAACAGGATATTAGCCAACGGAAACGAGACGAACAGGAAATCCATGACCTTAATGCTTCCCTCGAAATAAAAATTGAAAAAAGGACAAAGGAGCTCAGGGATACCAATGACCATTTAATTAAGGAAATCGAAGAAAGGAAGTATATTGAAAATGAACTAATGGCTAAAACCATAGAGCTGGAAACATTTTTTGACGTATCGCTCGATTTGATTTGTATTTCCGATTTCTCCGGTAAGTTTATCCGGATAAATAAGGCCTGGGAGGGTAACATGGGCTATTCGGAATCTGAAATAGAGGACAAACATTATCCTGAATTTATCCATCCGGATGACCTTCAGGTAACCTATGATGCGATGAATGGTTTGACGAATGACAAGCCGGTTTTCAATTTGACCCATCGTTTTAAAACAAAAGATGGCAGTTACCGCCTGATTGAATGGAACGGTTCTGTATCGGGCAATTATATCTATACCGCTGCACGTGACATAACAGAGCGTAAAAGGGCAGAAGAATTTGAAAACGAAATGTTGCAATTGTCCCCAAAATTAACAGGTGTGACAATTTCCGAAATCAATGATGCGATCAATATGGCATTGGCAAGGATTGGTCAATTCCTTTCTGCCGATAGGGCTTATATTTTCGAACTTGAAGAATCTGGATATACAATAACAAACACCTATGAGTGGTGCGGAGAAGGGATCATTTCTGTAAAGGAAAACCTTCAGAATATACCCAGCCAAAATGCACTTCAGCTAATTGATATTCTTTCAAGGCATGAAAATGTGATTATTCCTTCAATTGAAGATTTACCTGATACATGGAAAGCCGAACGCGAATCCATGATAGCACACCAAATCCAATCATTGATCCTAATACCCATGCTTGTTGAAAACGATCTGATTGGGTTCGTTGGCTTGGATTCTGTACTGCACCAAAGAGAATACAACAAGGCAGAAATCAATATCCTCAAAGTGTGGAGCAGCATGTTGGCAAGTTTGATAAACAACCAGCGCAAGGAAAGTTTGCTCGAACTGACCCGCAAGAACTATGAAACATTCTTTAACACGATCGACGATTTTCTGTTTGTAATGGATGTTAACGGACATATAGTGCATACCAATTCAACTGTCAACCTTCGGTTAGGCTACTCTCAGGAAGAGCTTTTAGGACAGTCGGTTATCATGGTCAGGCCTCCTGAACGTCGTGAAGAAGCATTAAAGGTGATGGACGAACTGTTATCAGGTGAAACCCAGATCTGTTCGATTCCATTAATGTCCAAGTATGGCGAACAGATCCCTGTTGAAACCAGGGTCAAAAGTGGTTTTTGGAATGGACAACCCATTATTTTCGGGGTCAGTAAGGACATCTCCCAAATTAAACTGTCGGAACAAAAATTTGCAAGCGCGTTCCAGGCAAATTCGGCCATGATGGCCATATCTTATTATGAAGATGGTCGTTATATCGACGTTAACAATGCCTTCCTCGAAACATTGGGTTACCTGCGAGAGGATGTAATAGGTAAGACCAATAAAGAGATGGAACTTTTTAAGGATACGGAACTTCGCGAAAAGATGCTTGACGATCTGAATAACGGTATCCCAATCCGCAAGTTGGAAATCATCATGCGGACAAAAGACGATCAGGTCAAAATTGGATTGTTATCGGCCGATGCCATTTTTATCGGTCAGGATCATTGCTTGTTGACAGTCACAGTGGATATTACTGAACGGAAAAAAGCAGAGGACGAGCTTCGTAAAGCCCGGTTGGAAGCCGATCAGGCAAATCTGGCCAAAAGCGAATTCTTATCACGTATGAGCCATGAGTTGCGGACCCCGATGAATTCTATCCTCGGTTTTGCTCAATTGCTCGAAATGGGACAACTCAGTGCCGGGCAGAAAAAGGGGGTTTCCCACATTATGCGCAGCGGTAAACACCTTCTCGATTTGATCAATGAAGTTTTGGATATCGCCAGGATTGAGGCAGGACGGATATCCTTGTCACTCGAACCAGTGCAGTTAAGCGCGATTATCCCTGAAATGACAGACATCATCAGGCCTCTCGCAAATGATAAAAATGTCATTATCAGGGTTATAAATATACCGGATGAGCAATTGTTTATCAGAACAGACCGACAGCGTTTAAAGCAAATTTTGTTAAACCTGCTGAACAATGCGATCAAATACAACAGGGAAGGCGGGCAGGTATTTATAAAGACCGAACAGATGCCACAGAAAGCTGAATTTCCAGCCTCAGTTAGGATTTCAATAACTGATACCGGTTTTGGAATTTCAAATGCTGACTTACCTAAACTTTTCAATCCTTTTGAACGGATTGGTGCAGAAAGGACAAAAATCGAGGGAACCGGTTTGGGGCTTGCTGTTGTCAAAAAGTTGATGGATGCCATGGGGGGTATGCTGGGCGTCGAAAGTACCCTCGGAGAAGGGAGCACCTTCTGGATCGAATTACCAGGATGTGACAGCCAGCACGATATTCTGGAGAAATCAGGTAAAATGAACGGTGTAGCGGCCAATCTGCCGGTCAAGAGAGGAAAAATACTCTATGTTGAAGACAACGCTTCAAATATTGAGCTTGTTGAACAGATTCTTGCCATTCAGTATGAAGGGATCGAACTATTTACGACATTTTATGGCAGAGCAGCTGTAAACCTGGCGATTATACACCAGCCGGATCTGATCCTGTTGGACCTCAACCTACCGGATATCCATGGCAGTGAAGTCCTTAGGCTTATTCTTTCGGAAGAAAAAACGAAAGATATCCCTATTGTAATCATAAGTGCCGATGCCATGCCGCAACAACTTGATAAAATGTTGAAGGCTGGTGCGAAATATTATTTGACAAAACCCCTTAATATAAATGCATTATTAAAAATAATTGATGGGTTTGTCACCATTCAAACCAATTCGAAATAAAAAAACCACTATAAAAATTCACAACTATGATTGATTCAACCTTTAAAAATGCGAATATCCTGATCGTCGATGATCAGGAGCCAAACATCGACGTGTTGGAAGGGCTTCTTGATATGCAGGGTTATTTGAACATCAAGACAACCACCGACTCCAGAGAAGTGCTAGACCTGTTTAAGACGTTCAATCCCGATTTGATACTGCTCGACCTGTCGATGCCCTATCTGACTGGATTTGATGTGATGGAACAATTGAAGCCCTTAGTAAAGAAAAACACACTGTTGCCAATTCTGGTTCTTACCGCCGATGTCACCATGTCGGCAAAACAACGGGCTTTATCGGGTGGGGCCACCGATTTTATCACAAAACCCTTCGATCTGATCGAAGTCGGTCTGCGGATAAAAAATTTGCTCTTTACCAGTTTTCTACAACAACAGTTGCAAAACCAGAACCAGGTTTTGGAGGAAAAGGTCAGGGAACGCACCCTCGAACTTGAAAATAAAAACATCGATTTAAATACTGCCAAGGAAAAAGCAGAAGCCAGCGACAGATTAAAAACTTCGTTCATCAACAACATTTCTCACGAAATCCGTACCCCTCTGAATGGTATCCTTGGATTCCAGCAGATTCTGGCACAACCCGACATCACAACCGAAGAAAGGGAGGAATATCTTGGACTATTGAACGAAAGTAGTCAACGGCTGATTACAACAGTTTCCAATTTCATGGAGATTTCGTTGCTGACTTCCGGAACGCAGGAAGAATATGTCACAGGCTTTAGTCCAATTCAGGTGGTCAATTCTGTCGTTTCCAATTTCAGGCGAAGGTGCGAATCTAAAAATCTTGAATTGAGCGTACTGGTTCCACAGGATCAAACTGACCTTACCATCAATTCTGATAAGGATCTGCTAACGAAAATATTGAACCAATTGATAGACAATGCATTGAAATTTACCCAACAAGGTTCTGTTACGATTGGGTATGAATTGATATCCAATGAATTGTGCTTTTTTGTGAAGGATACAGGGATCGGGATATCTAACGAATCCCAGGGTACTTTGTTTAAGAATTTTATGCAGGAGGCTGTTGGCAACACGCGTGACTATGATGGATGCGGCCTCGGCCTCGCCATTGCAAAGGGCATAGTTGAACTGCTTGGCGGAAACATCCGGGTTGAATCGGAGCAGGGGAAAGGTTCGACGTTTACATTTTCGATTCCATTGTAAACGATAAACCCTCAAGGTTTTAAAAACCTTGAGGGTTTATTTTTCATTTTACCGGTGTATTCTTTAAAACTTCAACTAAAAAATCCCAGAACTTCTGCACAGAGGGTACGTTGACACGTTCATCGGGTGAATGGGGCGAACGCATTGTCGGTCCAAATGAGATCATATCCCAATTTGGATAAACGGCACCCAGGATCCCACATTCTAAGCCGGCATGAATTCCCAATGTCTGAGGCACTTTGCCGAATTTATCATTGTAAATTGCCTGCATCTGTTTTAAAATCTCCGAATCCATATTGGGTTTCCATCCTGGATAACCACCATCGAAAGAGACCATTGCACCACCTAAGGAGAATACGCTGTCAACCTGTTCAACAAGATCGTCTTTGGCCGAATCCACAGAACTGCGCAATAGACATTTGACAAATACAACCCCTTTTTGCGACTTTACAGTTGAAAGGTTTGTGGATGTTTCGACCAATCCATCCATCCCAACAACCATCCTGATCACACCGTTCGGGCAACCGTAAAGTGAATCGATCAGGTCATCCTGAACACGCTCTTCGATTACAGATTTTGGTAAATCGGTTTCGTTAACCGTGAAACTTAGGGTAGGTTCAACAGAACCCAATTCATTTTTATAGATACCTTCATACTTGCTAACCGCTTTTTTAAACGGATCAATGTTTTCATCGGGAACCAAAACCACTGCATAAGCTTCACGCGGAATGGCATTCCTCATCCCTCCACCATTGATTTCGGACAGGCGGATATCCAATTCATGGGTCGCATATTTCAGGAAGCGGTTAAGCAGCTTGATAGCATTTCCCCTTCCAATGTTTATGTCAAGACCTGAATGACCACCTTTTAATCCGGAAATAATTAGCTTAAATGGAGTAACATCCTCTGGTATAATAACTTCATCGTATTCAAATTCAATATCTGCATTGATCCCTCCGGCACAACCTACATAAAGCTCCCCTTCTTCTTCCGAATCCATATTGAGCAGGATATCCCCCTTTAAAACATTGGGCTGTAATCCCTGAGCTCCGGTCATGCCGGTCTCTTCGTCACATGTGAAAAGAGCTTCGATTGGTCCATGTGCCAGATTTTTTGCAGCAAGGACAGCCATCGCAGAAGCAACACCGATCCCATTGTCCGCACCAAGTGTCGTACCACGTGCACGAACCCAGTCTCCATCGATCCATGCGTCAATCGGATCTGTCTCAAAATTATGGGTGGTGCCATTGTTTTTTTGCGGAACCATATCAAGATGTCCCTGGAGGATGATCCCCTTCCGGTTTTCCATTCCCGGGGTGGCCGGTTTAAGGATAATCACATTCCCTACACCATCTTTAATTGTTTCGAGACCGAGGCTTTTTCCAAAATCCACCATGAACTTCTGGATTTTCTCTTCCTTCTTCGATGGACGGGGTACCTGCGTCAGCTTATAAAAGTTTTCCCAAACAGCCTTTGGTTCGAGATTAATAATTTCCTGTGACATATGCGATTGAATTATATTATTGTTTTACAAATAGTTACAATTATAAATTGCGGCTGGCAACTGGCAACTCGCTTAGCTGCAAGTGCTATTAAACTTGTAGCTGCTTCAAAACCTTGTTTCAGTACTTCGGTTGCTGAGCGAAGTCGAAGCACCGGTTGTTGAGCGGAGCCGAAGCACCGTTCTCCGGTTGCTGAGCGAAGTCGAAGCACCGGTTGCCGAACAGAGTCGAAACACCGTTCTCCCAGCCCTATGCTCCACGCCCCAGGCGGCCCCAAGCCCCATGCCCCAAGCTCTGCCCTCTTAGTGCTTTGCGCTCGAAGGAAACTCCAACCCATAACCCTGTTTCCTGTCAGCTTTTTTAAGCAAGGCAGCCAGGAAGATCGAAATAATTCCACAAACGACAAGCATCATAATCGGAATGGTGTAATCGTAGGTCATTTTGCCTTCACGAATGGCTGTCAGGTTATCGTGGTTGACAAGGTCAAGCACGGCACCAATTCCCCAAAAAAACAGGCCAAGTCCCCAATTCTGAACAGTGAACATAGTGGCGTAGGCTGTTCCCAATCGGTTTTCAGGGACAATTTTTGCGACCGATGGCCACATGGCAGCAGGAACAAGTGCAAAGGCAATACCCAGACTAACAAGGGCCGCATAACCCAGGGTAATGCTGTTCGACAAAGAGAGCGATAAATGGGCAAATATCAGCAAACAGGAACCCAGCATCATTAAAGAAGCTGCCTTCCCTTTGCGGTCAACAAAATTTCCGAATATTGGGGTAAAGATGATCGTTCCCAGTGGAATAAGGGAAGCTGTTTTTGAGCCGTTGTGTAGCCATACCTGAAGGATGTTCCAGAAATTGAAAACGATAATCCCGAAAACAGCAACAAGGGTAAAAGTAAAAATCCTGCGATAGTTCAGATTGCTTATCCTTGAAGGGACAATCGAAAAGGCAAGGGCAAAGATGAACAAAACCAGATAAACTGCTACAATTCCCATCGCCTCACTTCCAAAAATCATGACAGATCCTGCTGCCGGAAGTTTAGCGGTGAACCCAAATTTGTTGATCAACATATCAGGAGCATACTGTATAAACGGAAAAACAGCAGCATAAAATGTAACGCAAAGCAATGTGATGTAAATAAACGACTTGTCCGTAATTAATTTGATAAAATCAGAAAAGCGAAATTCTTCATCCGGAACGACTTCAAGATTTGGATCAAGGGCATTTTTATGCTGACGGTCGATCTTAACATCGAAAACTGTATAGATCAAGAACATAATAAATGAAAGTGCTATCAATGTTGCTGCAAAGGTAACGGCAGGCGAAAAACGGCCACCACCAATATCAAGCGAGGATGCCATACCAAGGGCAGTCCCCAACCTTCCAAATCCGATATTGATCGCCATGGCGAGAGCCATTTCGTAACCTTTGAACCACTTGACGATGGTCCGGGTGGCAAGGACACATAAGATTTCGAGGCCCGATCCAAACATGATCCTCCCGATGATCATCATTGTAAGGATTGTTCCTTTTTCGGGGCCAAAAAAACCGGCAGCTGCAAGTGCTGTTGTCCCAGCGCCGATCGTTGCCAAAACACCGAAAACATAACCAGTCAAACGGATTCCCCATTTGTCGAGGATCATCCCACCAATAAGGATCATCCCGAACATATTTGCAATGGTTGTCAGTCCGATGATCCGGCCAAACTCTTCACTTGAGAAGCCCATTTCAGACTCCATGATCCCTTTAAGTCCCGACATAAAGTCCTGAAACCAATAGGTCGAAAATGTAAGTCCGGATATTAAAATAAGTACCATCCAACGCATTGCAGTACTATCCCGCAAAGTTTTCGTGTTCACCTGAGTCATAAAATTTGTATTAAAATATTCCTAATTATTTTGAGCGGTGCAATATAGGCAAAAACATATGAAATATCATCAGACTGAAATCATAACAAAACAGGAAATTTGACATCACCTTAATTCATTAATTTCCTTAATTCTTTCATTACTTCATTCCTTAATTACTTCATTCCTTCATTCTTTCATTCCTTCATTCTTTCATTCCACTAATACCCTATCCTTTTAATCGCCCCCGTTACCGGATGGATTTCTATGGAATACTCCCCGTTTACAAGACCATCAGGAATTGGGGTAACTACGCCATATTGAGCCATGGAAAGTCTCGACTGCGCCAAGACATCACCTCCGTTTAACAATCTGGCAACCACGATTCCAGGACTTCTGTAAACCAGACCACTAACTGACGTTTCTCCAACTGCAGGGGCTGCCTTTGTTTCGCTGTTGCGTGCAAGATCAAGATTTGGTTCCAACTCAAGCATAATCGGTTTTGCAGATACATTGCTTTCGGGCAAAACACCAAGTGTAGGAGAAAATCGGAACGCAACAAGGGCCTTGCTCCCCTTAACATCGGGAACCACTTCAAAAACATATTTGTGATTCGACTTAATGGATTTTCCAACGAAGAGCCCTTCATATTCGCTGATGGTTTTTCCCAACTCATCCACCATAACCTGATAGGCTTGCCCGTCAGGTGGAAGTTTGTCGTAATTGGCTGCCAAAACCATCGCTTTGCGTTTACGCATCTTGATAATTTCATGGGCTGCTTCTGCTGCTTTTTCCTCAAAAGGTTTAAGTTTGTTGTTCATTTGCTTCGTACTGTCTTTGCCAACAGTAAATGACTGCATCGACAAATCAGGCCAGATTTCACGTGGCACATCTATCGCAGGAGTAAAATCGGATGTGAATGTTTTTACCGCTTCACTCTTCACCTCGCAGTTAATACCAAGTAATACCCCCTGGTCTGAGAGTGACAGCATGGATGCCACGGCACCTTTGGCTTTGTGAACCTCAGATGGATCAGGTTCACCAAAAGTTTCCATTTTCAAATCGGTTATCTTCCAAATTTCACCATCCCCAGTTCCCGGATTTTTAATACCTAGGTATTTTGAAGCAAACTCTGCATAGGGCCCATGAAAAAACTTCTCTTGTGACACTTCTACCATAACACGGATTCCTGTCCGTGGAAGGGAATATACCACACCACCGTTTAACACGCTCAATTCTGTGGCTGATTTCTTTTTATCGTCTTTTTTTTGTGCCGATAGGTCCCCAACAATAAGAATTAATGTGATAAATAAAGCCAAAATCGATCTCATCATCGTAATAAGTTGTTAATTATTAAGTACTTAAATATAGGATCAAATAATATTGCAATTTAATTGCACGTCAAAATTGAACCTTTTTTTCGGGTTTCCCAAAATTGGGGTCATTTTTTAGGAAGGTAAATGCCTTGCCTAAATTCATAGTCAGGTCACTTGCGATTATCGACTCCATTGATGAATCCAAAAGTGCAAAATCACCGGATAGCCCATGCAGGTAAACTCCAAGTATAGCTGTTTCTTTGGGAGGATAACCCTGGGCAAGCAAACCCGTCAAAATTCCGGTAAGTACATCCCCACTTCCCCCCGTTGCCATCCCTGGATTTCCTGTACTGTTGAACCAACAATTTCCATCGGGAGATACAATTGCAGTGTAAGCCCCTTTGAGAACAATGACAACATGATGGTTTTGGGCAAATTTCAGGGCATTCTGTAAACGTTCAAAACCTGATACTGCAACTCCCGCCAAACGGTCAAATTCAACAGGATGAGGAGTCAGTATTGAATTTTCGGGTATCAGACCCAGCAATTCAGGATTGGACGAAAGAATATTCAGTGCATCGGCATCTATTACAATGGGTGCTTTGTAGGTCTCCAATAATTTTTTCAAAGCAAGAACAGTCCCGGGTGCCTGTCCCAAACCCGGACCAATTCCTATGGCTTTATAGGGAACGTTCAATGCAATATCAGAAATAAGAAGATCTGACTGGTCAATACTTACCATTGCCTCCGGGACAACCGTTTGCATGATCTGACTGCCCGATTGGGGAAGATGGACAGTAAGAAGTCCAACGCCAGAATGTAGGCACCCTTTTGCAGCCAATACAGCAGCACCCATCTTTCCATAACTTCCCGCTACCAACAGTGCATGTCCGTAAGTCCCTTTGTGTGAGAATTTACCACGAACCTTCAAGATTCCGGCTGCAGTTTTAACCTCTGTATAGTTCCAGCGAGTCAGTTTTTCCTGAATCCCTAGTGGATGCAACCCGATTGGCAGGACCTCCCATATCCCGGTAAATTCCTCATTCTCTTTAAAAAAGAAACTCAATTTGGGGAACTGAAAGGAATAGGTAAAGCTTGCTTTGATAATGGCTGTCATGTCATTATTGGTATTGTCTTCACCCATCAAACCGGATGGGGTATCGATAGAAACAATGGGAACACCCGACTGGTTGAGATGCCGGACAAGATCGGCGGCAAATCCCGACAATGGACGTGTTAGGCCAGAACCATAAAGGCCATCTATAATAAGATGATAATCTGAAATAGATGGAAATAGATTGAAATAGATGATTTTTATCCGGGAGTCATCTGTCACTTCCTTCAAACGATTGAGGTTAACTGTAAAACATTCGGAAGGGGTTTTCCCAAAATCGGGAATGAAAACATCAACAACATAATGACCCGAAATCAACAATCTTGAAATTGCCAAAGCATCGCCCCCATTGTTGCCTGGGCCTGCAAAAACGGCAATCCTTTCGATGGTACAGAATTTCGAAATGATCCTTTCTGCAAATTTTCTGGATGCCCTCTCCATCAGGTCAATTGAATGAATAGGCTCATTTACAATTGTATAACGATCAAGTTCGGCAATCTGTGATGTGGTAAATATTTTCATTCAAACTGATTTTAATATTACGTCCAAATTTACGAAGAATTCAGCGTGAAGCAAAAGTTGTTTATATTTGCTGCAATTAAACTATTGTTCATCTCCATAAACAGTTATTTCTTATGCTTAAAGAACATCCCAAAGGGCTAATAGTCGCTTTTTTCGCAAACATGGGCGAGCGGTTTGGCTTTTATACAATGATGGCCATTCTTGTACTTTTTCTGCAGGCCAAATACGGACTTTCGGCAGAGAAAGCCGGGAGCATCTACAGTTGGTTCTATTTTGCCATTTATGCCATGGCACTTGTTGGGGGCATGCTGGCCGATTACACAAAAAAATACAAGACCGTCATCCTATTTGGTCAGATCATCATGTTTGCCGGTTACCTGCTGCTTTCGGTCCCCGGGTTATCGCTTTCGATCACAATTTCCGGTTTGTTTATCATTGCATTGGGCAACGGTCTTTTTAAAGGGAACCTACAAGCCGTTGTCGGCCAGTTATATGACGATCCGAAATATGCCAAATTCCGCGACTCGGCCTTTATGGTGTTCTACATGGGGATCAATGTGGGTGCTTTTTATGCCCCTTTTGCTGCCACTGGAATCCGTAACTGGTGGCTTAAGGTAAATGGGTTTCTCCACGATGGTAGCCTTCCCTCCCTCTGTCACCAGTACATTAATGGTACACTCAAAGATACCAATGAGTTGCAACTCCTGGCCAATAAAGCGAGCCTGACCGGCCCAGTTACCGATCTAGCAAGATTTACCCAAAACTACATCGATGTTTTTTCACGGGGTTACAATTACGCTTTCGGGATTGCAGCTGGTGCATTGATCCTTTCGTTGATTGTCTATATCGTATTCAACAATTTGCTTCCGAACAAGGAAAAACCTGCAAAAGCTTCGGGTGTCCAAATCAATACAGGTGGGACATTAAAAGGCATAATAGCGGTAGGAACAGCATTTGCACTTGGAATTGCAATTTATTATCTTACAAATAAAAATATTGACCTGGCTTTTGCTTTTGGGCTTTTTATCGGATTTGTGACCTGGATGCTCCAAATCTCCACAAGGGAGGAAAGGCCGCGGGTTACCGCTTTGCTTTTGGTTTTTCTGGTTGTTATTTTCTTCTGGATGTCGTTTCACCAGAACGGATTGACCTTAACTTTATATGCACGTGACTATACCTTCAAATCGGTTGATGCCTTTACAAGCCTCTTCTTCGGATTCTATCCAATCCATGCAGTAATTGCAGCCATTGCCGGGGTCGTCTTGTTGATGGGACAAAAAAATACGGTCAACCTGAAACTCGCAGGGGCAATCCTGACAACCGCGGGTGGTGCATTATCCTATTATTTTTATTCACAGGGTCAAGCCCAAAATGCGATCTCGCCAGAAATTTTCCAATCATTCAACCCTTTGTTTATTGTCGCATTGACATTTGCAGTGATGGGATTTTTCAACTTCTTGAATAAGAAAGGCTTAGAGCCTTCAACACCACGAAAGATCGGATATGGGATGATTATTGCAGCAATCGGATTTGCCCTGATTTTATTTAGTTCCCTTAACCTGATTTCACCTCATGATCTCAATGGTCAGGCAGTTCCGGACTCATCAAGGGTATCTCCATATTGGCTGATGAGCAGTTACCTGATCCTTACGATTGCAGAGTTGTGCCTGAGCCCAATGGGGCTGTCGTTTGTTTCAAAAGTTGCTCCCACCCGTTTCCAGGGATTGATGCAGGGGGGCTGGTTGCTAGCTACTGCCGTTGGGAACAAGCTGTTGTTTGTTGGGACATGGGCATGGGATAAATTGCCACTCTGGGAAATCTGGTCGATCTTTATCATCTGTTGCCTTATTTCAGCAGCATTTATGTTCTCGATGTTGCAGAGACTTGAGAGGGTGACGAAGTAGCGGCTGGCTGCTGGCTACTGGCGGTTGGCTTGTCTCTGGATTATGACTGTATTTTAAAAGCTTGTTTTATAATCAAATTGGAAACTTTAGTGTATTCAATATCAAATAGATATGAATATTCTAAAGTTTTCAGTTTATTCTGGAATACGAACCGCCAGTCGCCAGAAGCCAGCAGCCAGTCGCTAGCCGTCCCAACAATTTGCCCTACCATTTCCGCAATTGTTCCTTAAAACGCATACCTTTGCTCCGAAAATATTCTGATCATGACAAAAAAAGATGCCATAGCAATCCTTCATTCCCGGACAACCGGAGTCCCTTTTGAGGCCCTTGATTTTCTGATGGAACTTCCTTATGATGAAGACATTGAATCAAAGATCATTTTTCATCTGGACAATGCATACGATGAGCGGATTTCGATGTTGAACAAGAGTCTGCCCAATTTGCCATTGTGGTATGCGATCCTGGCCGAAGTCCACCATTCAAGAAAAATCGTCCCATCGGTGATCAAACTGTTCACAACACCCGATGCACCCGATTGGGACCTTCTGGATGAACAAGGATTGTATCTGGTGGGAATGTTGTCGGAACAATATCCTGAAACAGTGGGTCTTTTCCTCAATGCCATCGAAAAACAAGTAACGATCAAGAGCAATGCACCCTATCTTTTCCTCTACGATTGTGTCTATTTTGCAAAGGATGAAATCCATGGGGCGCAAATTTCCCGTGTGTTGAACAATCCGGAAACGGGTTGGAAGACTTTATTGGCTGTACACACAGCAGAAGCACGCCTGAAGTCGTGCAAGGAAGGGGTCGTTAAACTTCATGAAACGTTCCTTCAATTCACAACCAAAGGAACAAACGAAAACCTGATCCGTGAAGAACTTCAGTTCGCATTGGAATTATTTGATGATGAAACACATACCCCCAGTTGTTATTTTCGCCAGCGTGAAGATTGGAAAACCCATTATGTAAGTGCCGAAGAGCTTTTTGAAGCAGAGAATCCGATGCTTGCAAATAGCTACAACAATGTTGGCCGTAACGACCTGTGCCCATGTGGATCTGGGAAGAAGTACAAAAGTTGTTGTTTGGGGAAATAGGCTGAATTTGATATATATTGTAATATATTGAAATACAGAAACATATAGAATTTAATACCTCCTTTGCAGTTGTTTTTTATATTATTACTTTAGTCAATGTTGGAAACCAACCAGCTTTCAATAACTTGCCGCTCAAATTCCTGAAACAATTCGAATGCTTCGTAATCACCTTGTTTATATGCTATTGGTATCTGTTTTCGTAAAAGGTCAAGATACATGATGCGTTTCGCATCATCCCATGAATTCATCTCTTCAATATAAAAATCGGCATTCAAAATCGCTTCTTCAAGCTTTATAATCTTGGGAGGTACATCATAAAGCCTGTAATTTATCCAATCAAAGTTGATCTCAAACATCATTTTCTCACTGGAGGTTTGTTTTTTTTCAGCTTTGATCTTTTTAAATACCTTGTAATGATCCTCGTAAATTAATAAATTCTTTAATGCTGTTTTAAACTGGTCTTTCCATAATTCAATCAGGACACAATGTCTGGCAATTTTGTTCTTTACCGCATATTCCATCAGCTCTTCAACCGTTTTCAATTTCAGCCTCAATTGTTTTTCAGTCTGGTTTTGACATAACCATTCCACATATTTTTCTTTATTTTCGATACAGTCCAATATCTTTTCTTCAACTTCGGCGTCAGTATGAATTTTCATTTCTCTTCAATAATATTTATTTCATCTTTGTCAGTTATTCCATATAGCTGATAAACAAGCCTATTCACTTCATCTTCGCAAAAATCAATTTTACCTTTAATATGGGTAGCCTGCGAATGCAATTTCGTTTCTGATAATTCGAAATTGAGTTTTAGAAGTTGGTCAACATACTTTTCAATGTCCGTTTTCACCGTCTTATTCGTTTCATCAGGTTGTTTGATTGGAAGGGAAGCCAACTCATAAATCCGGATTTCAGGGAATGTCTTGTCCTGCCGGTTGTATTTTTTCCTGAAATAAAAAGCCAGTAGCTTCGAATTGATGATTCCCAGCAAAAATTTTGAAATTGTTGGATCATAGGGCTTTACGATTTGTAGGAGCTGACTTGTTACATAATCGGAGTTGGTGTAGGATGAAATTAAGGTTTTACCAACAATTCTCCTGACCAGAATTCTTTCCCCTTCAAACAACATTGGGTTTCTTGGGGCGGCAAGGTTTTCTCCATATTTTAACCAGCGGTTTTTATAGACAATTGAATAAGGGTTTATATCTTTGCCTTCAAGGAAAGGCCGATAAGTATTATCCTTTTGATAATCTGATTCATAGAACTTTTCTTTGGGGAAATTTGCTTTTTGGGGAGGTTTTCCTTTACCTGTTTCGTAAATTTTTATCCCAAATTTTATTAAAGCCAATTTTTCAAGTGGAAGCGTATCTATTTCAATTTTGTCCCTCAACTGTAAATCTCTGTGGCTTAAGTTGATATTGATGATGCTTAAATCTCCATCATTCCAAATTTCCTGATTGACAGATTGAGTTTGGTTATAGTAACTTTCAATAGGCTCAAATATATCGGTCAAATTTTCTTTGATGAAACCTTTTTTAAGAATAGTAATAATTGGCAAAACTGTAGCTTGTTCAAAAACCTTGACTTTTGAGTAATCAACAATACTTCTTATGGAGGTGTTTTTCAGGATATAAGACCTCAATTTCTTGTTGCTTTGATTATTGAGCCACGTGTTCGGAGTAATATAACCTATTAATCCATTGTTTCTTAATAGTTTGATACCAGCTTCCCAAAACAAGGCATAGATGTCGAATTGGTATTCAGCAACTTTGTATTTACCGATAAAATAGTCGTAAACATTCCCATTTTCTTCTTTCCATTCCCGCCCACCAAGATAAGGTGGATTTCCAATAACTACATCAAAACCAATGTTTGCATTTACCCCATTAGTCGGTTCCTGTGCTGTGTTCAGTTTTTCCTCCAATTCAGATACATATTGTAAAGCCTTAGTAGCGTGTTGTTTGGCTTTTTGTGCGATATTCCGGAGTTCTTCGTGTGGTTTTTCGGCCCTTACGGTGAAAACTTCAGGAAAAGCTTTCTCCCAACAAAACGGCTTGATTTTCTTTTCCTCCCCAAAATCCAACATCGAAGCATAAATGTCTTGACCGACCAAACTGTTGCCGTCTTTGATGTTGTTGTCCAGGGTCGGAAGCACTCGTTCGTGAAACATCTTCAACTGAAAATCAATAGAAGCATCGGTCTCGCCTTCCATGCATTTCAGGAGGAGGCTCAGTTTGGTCACTTCGACAGCATTTACGTCAATATCAACACCATAGATGTTGTTGAGCAAAATGCGTTTTTTCTCTCCTGTGGTGAGGTTTCCCTGGGGTGTCAATGGATTGTCTTTGGAGCCTTTTGAAAGTTTTCCGTAATTGGAATAATAAGCGGTGTGCCAATCCAGTAAATACTGGTATGCCCCAATCAAAAAACTGCCACTTCCACATGCCGGATCGACAATTTTCAATTCGCTGACCTCCTTGGGAACTTTGCCCTCCACAAGTTTGCCAACAGTATTTTTAACAATATAGTCCACAATATATTGAGGAGTGTAATAAACCCCTCCAGCTTTGCGGACCTCAGGCTTTTCTTCAATTTTTGCCCGATGACCAGGGGTGATCCTGATGACTTTGCCAAGGAACTGTTCATAAGCAGTGCCCAGTATTTCGACGGGCATTGCATTGAAAGCATATGGGGAAGGATAATAGAGTTCCTTGATGATGGTCTTGATCACCTTGTTGTCAACCTTGACCTCTTTACTGATTTTGTCTTTGTTAAAATCGAAAAGTCCTGAATTATATTTGGCATCGGCTTCCCCGAAAATGGCAAACAAGTTCTGATAATAGTTACCATGAACAAGGGCATTTTTCAGATTGTCAGGAGGTTCAATGTTTCGATCCTCTGCAATACGCAGGAAAATGATACGGTCAAGGGTTTGCTGTACGACAAAATTGATTTCGTCCTCCCCAAGGTTTTTGTTGTTCCAACTGATCGAAGTTGCAAGGTAGGTCCTCCAACTATCCAACGACATCAGGAATTCCTTGTCAACGGTGGTCGTCCCTTTTTTATTGGAGTTGTCTTTGGCATATCGATCAAAGCTGCCTTTAAGCACCTGTTCCTTGCTAAAAGTATTCCACAGGAAGTCAAATTTTTTTGGATAATCGCGGAAAGTAAAGTATTCGATCCGTGCGATTGAGGCCTTGTCGGTGGTGTTGGGCTTACGTGTACAATCATAAACGGCAAATTCTTCAAAGTCGGTAATGATGCTGATGGGCAGTTTGGCGTTCCATCCATACCGCCTCACCTGATAAGCTGCAATGATGTCGTCTTTTACAACGACACTAGGCTTTTTTGCTTCGACAAAGAACAATCGTTTGCCGCCACCCAGTTTAAACGAATAATCGGGCGATTTTGTCGTTTTGCCAATCTTGACCCGGTCTTCGTGAATCACCTCACGATAGGATTCGGCATATCCTTCCTCATTGTCAACGTCCCATCCCAGAGCCTTGAAAAATGGGTCAATAAAATCTCTTCGTGTTAGCGTTTCGTTGTAATTCACATTCTTGTAAGAATCGAATTGCATTTCAAAACGTTCAACCAGTTCAGTAATTTTTTTGTATGCAGCCTCCTTTGTTATCATTTCACGACTTGTTATTTAGGTCTGGTAAATATACGACTTTTAAAATTGAGAATTACCCCAACTCCACTATTGTAATCCCAGATCCGCCAAACTGAACATGTTCATCACGCACCTTTTTTACGACAGGTTCGGATCTCAGGTAGTTCTGGATCAACTCCCGCAGAATACCGTTCCCCTTGCCATGCAGGATGTGGAGTTCCATGGCTTCAACCATAATTGCCTCATCGACAAACTCCCTGATCTTTTGCAACGCTTCCTCGGCACGTAATCCACGTACGTCAATATTGGGTTTGAACACAAGTTTGCGGTCGCCAATCTCCTGGTTGATCAGCCCCATGGTCCGGTTTTCGATACGGACTTTTTTGATTTCGCTCTTTGGAACCGCTTCCAGTTTTTTCCGGTTGACCACCGAGCGCAAATGGCCAAAAGCCACTGTTATATTATCTGCCTTAATTTCAAGCACTTCCCCCAAAGTATCCTGTCCTGGCAAACGCACCCATCCCCCAACTTCGATCTGGGCAGGTGCCTTGCGGTGGACAATCACCTCCTTCTTGGGTTCATCAGGTTTTTTTGGACGGTCGCGGCGTTCGATCTCCCTCTTCTTCAGCTTTTCCATTTTCCGAAGAATCCTGTCACTGTCGTCGTCTTCGATTTTCCGGGAAATTTCTGCTTTAAAATCATCGAGCTTTTGACGGGCTTCGAGGGTACGTTCCTTATCAGCAGCAGCTTCCTTGATTTCGCGGATGGTCCGTTCAATGATCCGGTTCGAGCCTGACAAAATCTCCTCCGCTTCGCGTTTTGCCTTGTCGAGGATCTCTTTGCGCAACTTTTTCGTCTCCGAAAGACTTGTCTCATATTTTTCAGTCAGATCTTCAAGGCTTTTCTCCATTTGCCTTATTTTCTGACGCTTGCTTTCCCAATACCGTTTATCGCGGACAATATCCCGCAAATGCTTGTCGAAATCGATGTGATCGACACCGATTTTATTGGTGGCATCCTGAAGAATCTCCTCTGGCAAACCTATTTTTCTGGCAATCTCAAAAGCAAACGAACTTCCAGGTTCGCCGATCTGGAGCTGGAAAAGAGGTTCCATGCGGTGCGAATCGTAAAGCATTGCCCCATTGGCGATTCCTGGAGCAGAAGAAGCAAAATGTTTAAGATTTGTATAATGGGTCGTGATCACACCAAAAGTTTCCAATTCGTTCATCTTGTTCAGGATCGATTCGGCAATGGCACCGCCCAGCATCGGTTCTGTCCCTGTTCCAAACTCATCGATCAACACCAACGATTCGGGGGAGCAATTCCTTACAAAAAACTTCATGTTGTAAAGATGTGAACTATAGGTACTTAAATCATTGTCTAATGACTGATCGTCACCGATATCCATGAAAATGGTCTTAAATAAACCAGTATGGCTATCGACCTGGACTGGGATCGGGATCCCACACTGGACCATGTATTGCAACAAACCCACGGTTTTTAGGCATACCGATTTTCCGCCTGCATTTGGACCCGAAATCAGCAACATCCGATTGTGCTTGTCGAGACAAATGTCCAATGGCACAATTTTGCGCTGTTCCCTTGCAAGGTTGATTTCCAAAAGGGGATGCCGGGCAGCAATCCAATCAATCCCCATTGTATTTGTCAATACAGGTTTGACAGATTTACATTCGATGGTCCATATCGCCTTTGCCCTGATAAAATCGAGGATTGCCAGCACCTGGTAAGAAAAGGCGATATCATCGGCATAAGGGCGCAACTCGTCGGTGAACTTTGTCAGGATTTTCACAATTTCACGCCTCTCGGCCGATTCGAGTTCCCTGATCCTGTTATTCGTTTCAACGATCTCTTCCGGTTCAACATAGGCTGTCCTTCCCGTGGCCGATTCGTCATGAATGATGCCCCTGATTTTCCGCTTGTTGGCAGCACCCACGGGGATAACAGCCCTGCCATCACGCATCGATACAGAAATATCTTTATCCACAAGACCTTCAGCCTGAGCCTTTCGCAAAATGGTGCTCATAATCTTTGAAACGCTCGATTGCAACGAAAGGATTTCGCGCCGTATTTGTGCGAGTTCAGGCGAGGCGTTGTCCTTGATCTGACCATGTTTGTTGATGATCTGATCTATACGGGTATAGATAAACGGAAATACCTGCACATTGCGAACCACATTTTTCAATCGTATAAAAGTCCCCTCCTCCATGTTTTTAAAGAAGGCTACAATAGCACGAACCGTTTCAAGCGAGCGGCGCAGGTCGAACAGTTCAAAAACCTCCAAAAAGGTACCTGCAATTTTCGACCTTTCCAATGCAGGGCGCATATCTATAAAATATCCGCTGGGAAAATTCAACCCGTCACCGATTATTTTAACAAATTCGATCGTTTCATCCAGTTGGCGTTCAACCTGTTCACGGTCGGATGAGAAATTGCACTCATCGACCTGTTCTTTGCCCAAAGTGCTCAGGCATCGTCCCTGGAGCACTTCGCGTACTTTGTCAAAACCTATCTTGCTTTCAAAATTCGAAGGGTAAATATCCATACTTGACCATTGATTATGGCGCAAAAATAAGGAGGAAAATCGGGTTTTTGGAAGTTTATAAAATTGCTTGCATTTAATTGATTGTAAATTTAAATTAAATGCTTGTAAATTAAACAATAAACGATTTTTTCATCCATGAGGATGCCATTGGGCAGTTCCTCCCAATTTTACCATCACAATCTAATCATTTAAGGCAGTAATCCGATAATCAGGTGTAGATAATGGTATGGATCTTCAATTTTACAATCGTTTTTAACGCGCATGTGGAATTCTTATATCGTTTTGAAAGACAAACCTGAACTCTATTAATTCCCATTTTTTATAATTATTTGTATTTATTCAAACCATCTGTCAGTTAGTTTGAATCTTTTCCTTATTGCATCAAATTTTCAGTTATTTTTGTTCAAGGGTAAATAATAGAAAAATGGGTGACAGTGGGCCAATAATAAAAGGAATGGTTTTTAACAAAGTAACGTTGGCTTTTCCCGAAAGGGAGGAGCAATTGTTCCTGCGAAAATACTTTTCCGACTCACTTGTCCAATTCAGGATTGCATTTACCTTAGTTGCAGGGCTTTACGCCGCATTTGGATACCTCGACTCCCGGATGGTCCCCGAATACGAAAAACTTTTCCACATCATCCGATACTATGCAGTTGTACCGTTGTTGTTGTTTGTGCTGGCTGTTTCTTTTTTAGATTTCTTCCGAAAGATCTGGCAGGTTCTGTTGTTCATTAGTTTTATTGTTGCAGGTGCGGGCATCAGCATCATGAATACCCTTATTCCCGAGAATTACGCCTATTACGCCGGGATGATGCTGATCTTCTTTGCAGGTTATTTTTTTATCAAGCTCCGTTTTTTCCTCTCAACAATTGCAGGTTGGACCACATTGCTGTTATTCAATATAGGGGCAATAGGATATTCCCATGCCACCACCACGATGATCATCATCAGCAACAATTTCTTTTTTGTAAGTGCCAATCTTATCGGGATGTTTGCCGCTTACAACATCGAGTATTACGCACGGCGCGATTTCTTCCTTAACCAGGAAATCGATATGCAAAAGGATGCTGTTGAGGAAATAAACAGGAATCTCGAAGTCATCGTTGAGGAACGGACAAAGGAACTTGTTGAAGCTAAGAACAAAGCTGAACAATCGGATAGGTTGAAATCGGCATTTTTGGCCAACATGAGCCATGAAATCAGGACACCCATGAATGCCATTGTGGGGTTTGCCAATTTTCTGGTCGATGCTGAAGATGAAGCAGAACGCAATGAATGTTGCCAATTGATCATCGAGAATGGGGATCATTTGCTTTCGCTCATTAACGACATCATCGATATCTCGAAAATTGAGGCTGGTATGCTTGAGCTCAACCGGACCGAATTTGTATTAAACGACTTGATACAGGAAATTTTAAGGATTTTCCTCAATGATCAGAATGTTAAACTAAAGGATCTTAAGATCTCGTGTAATAATGGACTTGATTCAACCGATTCGATTATTTATTCAGATCGGAAAAGACTGAAGCAGATCATGATCAATCTGATCAACAATGCCTGTAAGTTTACAGACAAGGGATATGTGGAATTTGGATACAACCTTCATGACGACTTTCTGGTTTTTTATGTAAAAGATACCGGACAGGGTATTGAATTGGACAAACAAAAGTTTATATTCGAACGATTTATGCAAGGGGCATTGGACAATACCCCCGACCATGAAGGTTCAGGTCTTGGACTGGCAATTTCCAAATCATTTGTAAAATTATTTGGCGGTGAAATTTGGTTTGAGAGTGAACTTGGAATAGGGTCAGTTTTTTATTTTACATTACATTTCGATCGCGGAATTGACTCGACCTTTAATCAGGATAAAATAAAATTTGAAATCATGGAAGATAAATGGAAGAACAAGGTAATTCTTATTGCTGAAGACGTTGCGACGAATTATATTTTATTGCAAAAATTTCTAAGAAAAACAGGTGCTATTCTGATCTGGGCAAAAAATGGGCAGGAAGCAGTAGAAGAATGTCGCAAGAACCACAGTATTGACCTTGTATTGATGGACATCAGAATGCCTATCATGAATGGAATAGATGCAACCAAACTTATAAAATTGATTAACAAGGATTTGCCCGTAATAGCCCAGACTGCTTATGCAATGGATGGCGACAGCGAGCGCAGCAAGCAGGCCGGTTGTGACGATTACATCTCTAAACCCATTATTTTGAATGAATTTATGTTGATGATCGAAAAATACCTTGGAGAGTAAAAACGAATACAAATCACTTTTAGGCTATGGAGCAGTTAGAACCTCACGATATTACAGTCCTTTTTGTAGAGGATAACGAAGCCATTCTCATTTTATATAATAGATTGATATCTAAAAGAGTAAGGCAGTTTTATCCTGCTGTTAACGGCAAGGAAGGATTGGAGCTGTTTGGGAAATACAGACCAGACCTTGTGATTACAGATATCAGTATGCCCATTATGGACGGGTTGGAAATGATCAAACGGATAAAAGAGATCGACCCTGAAATTAAGGTGATTGTAATGTCGGCACATAGCAACCAGGAATATTTTTTAGAGGCAATAGACCTGAGCGTAAATGGTTATCTGATAAAACCTGTCGATACAAAAAAACTCTACGCACTAATTGATGAGCAGGCTTCCTATATCCTGTTGAAACGGGAATCGGCAGAAAAGGAGCAAAGACGCCGTTTGGCAGAGGAAAAGCTTCGGCAATCAGTGATCGAAAAGGATATTTTATTGAAGGAGGTGCATCACCGGGTAAAAAATAATATGCAAATTATTTCGAGCATCCTGAAAATGCAGGAACGCCTCATCAGTGATCCCTTACTTAAAAACGTTTTGCAGGAAAGCCAGAACAGGATCCGTTCAATGTCATTGGTCCATGAAGACCTTTATCGGAACGAAAGTTTCGCCAATATCAAATTTCTGAATTATGCCAAAAGCCTAGCCGGTAATCTTTTAAGGTCGTATTCCGACATGCAGGGTAAAATAAGATTTGTTTACGATATTGAAGATGTATTTTTACCCATGGACACCGGAATTCCTTGCGGCCTGATTTTGAATGAATTGATTACCAATTCATTCAAATATGCTTTTATTGACCGTGAAGAGGGGGTTATTACAATAAAGTTATCGGTGATCGATGGAGGAAAATTTTTGTTCGAAATAAGCGATAACGGCATTGGTATTGATAAATCGTTTGATATCGAAAACGCCAAATCACTGGGATTAAAGATTGTCAACAAATTGGTACAGCAAATTGATGGAAGCCTTAAATATGAATTCATGGATGGAACCAAGTTTATAATAATATTCTGATTGTTGCAAATTATGTCGAAATTTAAAATATTAATTGTCGAAGATGAGCTTCTTGTAGCCACTGATATTGAGGAAAGCCTACTGAGCATGGGCTACGAAGTGCTGAATGCCGTAGCAACTGGCAAATCAGCACTTCGCGAGGTTGAAAAAAATTTACCCGATGTTATCCTCATGGACATCATGCTCAAGGGTGATCTTACTGGAATTGAAACGGCCAACCTCATCAGGCAGAAACACAATGTTCCAATTATTTATCTCACAGCCAATGCTGATATCTCTACGATCAATAAAGCCAAGATTTCCCTTCCCTATGGTTATATCATCAAACCGTTTACGGATAAAGATCTCCAGACCAATATAGAAATAGCACGTTTCAAGTTTGAGAATGACATAAAGTTGAAAATGGAGAGCGACCAGTTTAATCAGATCTTTGGACTTGGAAACGATAAAAAAGACCATATTATTATTGAGGGAAAAAATGGATTGGAAAGGATCAGACCTGACGATATTTATTTGATTGAAGGAGTCGAAAATGGTTCAATCCTTCACCTTCTGGATGAAGAAATATCCTCAGAGAAACAACTTGACGAAATTGGTAAGTTGTTTCCTTTGAAAAGTTTTATGAAAGTCAGTGATCTCTTTATCGTAAACGTCAATAAAATTTTCCTGGTAAAATTCCCAGAAATAATTGTTGCTGATAAAATGAGTGTCATATCTGTAGATGAAAACAAGAAGGAACAACTTGAAGCTATGCTTGCAAAATAAGAAAAATGATTTTGTCATTATCCCCAGGGAAAGAACCGATGTATAAGGTTGATATTCGCCATAATATGAATATATTACTGCCCGAATTATTTAAAAACAATGGGCCCGATAAAGAAGATTACCAGTTAATATTCAGTATTGTTGACCAAATTTCGGCGGATGAAATAGAATCCTTCAGAACTGCGATGCAACCTATACTTAATCCGGGGACAATTATTGGATTTTCGTTCACAAAACCTTTTGGTTACAACGGTGATTTCTTTATCATCGAGAAAATCTACCAAAACTATGTTAGTCCCGATCCCCGATATAAAAAATGGGATGAATTCTTCCACACCTTTCCAGCCGCAATTGCGGTGGTAAACCGTAAAAAACTGGCAAAAAATATTTTAGCCGATTTGCACTTGCAATCTCCAAATAATCAGGGCGAGGTATTGATACTTGGAAGTGGGCCGGTTACAGAAGTCAATGAGTTTATGATAGAGAATCCTGAAAGTAGGCTGAAATTCGACCTGATAGACCTTGACAAACGCGCAATTGACTATGCAAAATCCAAAAACCGGAGATTTTTGTCTAAAATGAGTTTTTTCAATTGCAACATCATCCGTTTTAATCCTGCAAAAACATACGACCTGATTTGGAGTGCGGGCCTTTTCGATTATTTCAAGGACAAACATTTTGTTTACCTGCTCAAAAAATACTACGAATATTTGAATCCCGGTGGGGAATTGATAATCGGTAATTTTGCTGCCGGGAATCCATCACGAAAAATCATGGAAATATTGGGTGATTGGTTTCTGGTCCATCGCTCAGCGGATGAACTGAAAAGTTTCGCGCTTCAGGCAGGAATCCATCCCTCAAAGATTGAGGTTGACCGCGAACCATTGGGAATCAATTTGTTCCTCAGAATTAAAAAATGAATTCGGGACCACAAGTTTGGGGTTTTACTTGACGACGAATTCACGAAAGTGAGAAATAGTTATGACCACGAATTCACGAATTATTGACAAAAAATATTTTAGAAATTCGTGAATTCGTGGTCAGTTTCTTTTATCCTTGAATTCGGTGACAATTTCCTTTATCTTTAAATTCGTGGAAAAAAATTCCTCATCATTTGTGGTCTTTTTCTTTAAAAAACGACCCTTTTGTAAATAAGGGACTTTTCTCCAAAATTGACCAATAATCCCAATCTATAATCAGCTACACATAAATAGTTCATTGTCAGACCGAGATGTTCGTCAGTGAGTTCTTTAATGGCTTTGGCTTCGAGGAGGATTTTGTTGTAAAGGGTAAAGTCAGCAAAAAACTTATGGGGTAGTATCACCTCCTTGTAGCGAACTGCAAATTCCTTTTCGCGGAAATACGGAATACCCGCTTTTTTAAATTCATATTCCAAGGCATCCTTATACACAATTTCCGAAAATCCTTTACCGAGGTAATTGTGTACCTCCATACATAAACCAATAATTTCATACGATTCCTCTTTGTAGATTATTTCAGTCATTGCTAAAAGTTTTATTGAGGGTTAAACATGAAATCAGTAATGACCACTAATTTACGAATTTTTTCCGTATTTATTTGGATTGCAAATTCGTTAATTTGTGGTCAGATAAAAAAAATTATCTAATGTTTACGTCAATTGGCAGAATAGCAAATGAAGGGTATATGGAATATGTACAGAGGTTAAGAAAACAAATCAATTGAATGGATTCCTCAAATAAGAGAATTGCATTTTAAACATTACCTGACCACGAATTCACGAATATTTTTTGACTTCTTTTTGTTCATAATTTGTTAATTCGTGGTCAGCACTAAGACAAACAGATTTCATTTTTTGGATCGGTATAATTTTCTCTTTTTTGGGGATTCGATTTTTGGATCTGTTTTTATCCAGCAATCGCGGTAATCATGAATAAAATCGGTGATATTTCGGGGCCCATGGCCGGTTATGTTCTGAAAGACATCGTTCACATAATTCATTTTGCCACTTCTTGCCGCATTGTAAAGCAAGGAAAGGGTAAGCACATAAAGCATCTGCTTTTTATCGAGCAACTTTTGCCGTACAAATTTGATTGCAGAAGGGCGGGTATATTTAATTTCGCGTCCCAGTTCGTTTGAAAAAATCCGGGCAATCTGATAGAAGTCCATCGCTTCAGGTCCTGTAATCTCATAGGCCTGGTGTTCGTGTCCAGGATTCATCAATATCGTAACGATCGCCTCCGCTACATCCCTGACATCAATATAATTGACAAGTCCTATCCCACCAGGAATATTTATCTTGTCATGTTCCTGAATATCATGACGATGTAAAGTGGAAAGATTTTGCATATAAAGGGAAGGCCGAAGGATTGTAGTCGGGATGTTCAGTTTTTTGATGTGATTTTCTGTCCTATGGTTGGCAAAAATCCGGTTCCTTTCCGCACCGACGATCGAAATAAAAACCAGTTGCTTAACGCCAGCCTTTTCTGCCTTGGCAAGAAATGGGAAAATATACCTTGTAACATCGGTCACCTGATTGGGCCTTATCAGTACAATTTTTGAAACCCCTTCAAGAGCAGCGTCATAAGTAGATGGTTCATCGAACTCAAAATGGCAGAAATTACAATTTTCAACCCCTTCGATCTTTCTGGCCCGCTCAATGTCGCGGACAGCAGCTACAACCTCAATACCGGGATACTTTTTACTTTCCAGCAACTTCAAAGTGGTCAAACCAACATTCCCGGTAGCACCAGTAATTAAAATTTTATCCATAAACATGCAAAAATCAGTAAAGGAATACAGTTGAATATCTGAAATTCAGCGGTGCAAAAATAACCCTTTTCGATTAAACTTGTTCCTTATATTTAGGGTTCAATCAATTTTATCAAGAATTAATTCTATATACAGCCATTATTCGTAATGATTAAAATCTCAATATCTTTGGACTGACAATTATTTCCTGATTTCAATCAAGATTAATTAAAATGAGCAATCTACCATGAAAATATTATTTGCAATCACACTTTCCTTTTTTTTTGTGATCCCCCTCCAGGGCCAGAAAAAAACCATGAAACATTTGTATGGAGACAAGGGAAAAGATATCAGTCCAATGCTAAGTCCGACTACGCAATTAACCGAGTTGGTAAATAAGTTGAACTTGGTGGCTGGAATAAAGGCTGGGGTAATCCTGAATAAGAATATGACATTCGGAGGTTTGTACAATTTTACAATTAAGGACCAACAAATTCCCAAATTGAAAGGCAACGGCTCAATGGGAATGAAATGGGGTGGCTTTTTATTTGAATATACACTTTGGCCGCTTCAAGATGTTCACCTGACTTTGCCATTTTCAGCTGGAATCGGGCAATTGAACCTGACGGACACAATCAGTGTACCAGGTCAAAGAACAACAGAAAGCCCCTCATTCATTTTCGCGGAACCTGGACTCGCACTGGAATTCAATATCTGGAAATATGCTAAACTTGATATTGGTGGAGGGTACCGTTATACCAACAATGCCACCGATCTTTTTAAAGCTTACGACCTTAGTGGATTCTCTTTTAATGCTTCCCTCAAATTTGGTTTGTTTAATTATGAAGAGACAATAAGGGAGAGGGAAAGGATGAAAGTACTCAAGGAACTCAGGAACAAACAAAAGATGGAATTGCGCAATGAAAAGTTAATTCAGGAACGAAACGACAAGCTAACTGAAAAGATATATGGTTCAAAGAAAAAGAAGACCAGAAAACGAAAGTAGGTTAACTTTACGACTGGCAATTGGCTGCTGGCTGCTGGCAAATTCTACTTCAAGATAAAATTTCAATAATAATTTTAACTTTACAAAAAAAAGATGAAAAAACTAGTTAATCTTTCAATCCTCATTTTAGCAGGATTCATTGTTGTTTACTTTTCATTTCCGGTAATCGCTTATGGTTTTACAGGCTTCCCGGTTCTTCTATTGGCCTTGCTGTCGCTATGGATATTGATGAACAATCCGATAACAAACCAATCAAGTCCGGCACAATTAGTTTTTCAGGTAAAAAAGAGAGATTTCAGGATTCCGCTGGGTATCATGGCAGTACTTCTGTTGTATATCACAATTGTTCCGATGGTCACATCATCGGCATTAATCAGGACCAATGATTACAGGAACCTGATCGGAACTGTTGAAACAGGTGAAAACCTTTCGGTCCATATGGCTCCTATATCCATCGAAAAAATCAGGGTGGTCGATCAATCGTTAGCCAACCTTCTTGGAGATAAAGTTTTAGGCGCTCAACCCGCATTAGGTAGCCAGGTACGTTTGGGCACTTTTACCATTCAGAAAGTACGCAACGAACTTTACTGGGTGGCACCACTTTTACATTCCGGATTTTTTATGTGGCAGAAAAATAGTGCGGGGACAAATGGTTATGTAATCGTGAATGCCACAAATGAAAGGGATGTAAAACTGGTACAGGAAGTGAACAACCATAAAGTATTGGTTAAGTATCAGTCTGAAGGCTATTTGTTTGACAATCTTGAGCGGTATCTCTATTTTAAAGGATATTTCAATACCGGATTGACCGATTATACTTTTGAGATTGATGATGAAGGAAACCCATATTGGGTGGTCACTAAGTACAAGAAAAGCGTGGGTTTTTATGGTGATGATGCAGTTGGTGTGATAGTGGTCAATACGGAAACCGGAGAAACCAAAGATTATTCCATTGCCGATGCCCCTGCTTGGGTTGATCGGATCCAACCTGAACAATTTGTTGAAGATCAATTAAATGACTGGGGTAAATATGTGAAGGGATTCTGGAATTTCTCGAATGAGAACAAACTGCAAATCACCGAAAAAGTTTCCTTGGTTTATGGGGAGGACAACAAATCGTATTGGTACACGGGTTTGACCTCTGTGGGTGCGGATGAAGCTACAGTAGGCTTCGTTTTGGTCGATACACGCACCAAAAAAGCGGTTTGGTACAAACAGAGCGGAGCCACCGAATTTGCCGCTAGGAATTCAGCGATTGGCAAAATCCAGGAGAAACGGTATTCGGCCTCATCGCCAATTCCTTACAATATCAATGGCATCCCAACCTACGTGATGACATTGAAAGATGACGGCGGACTGGTCAAAATGTTTGCAATGGTGGCAATTGAGGATTATACAATAGTTGGTGTTGGAAATACTTTACGGGAGACGCTCATGGCCTATAAGAATGCCTTTAACATGACAGGCAACAAGTTGAATGCCAAAAATTCAGCCCAAAAAATATCTGTAAGTTCGGTGGTAACAAGGATAAACAGTGATGTAAAAAACGGGAACAGCTTTTATTATTTTACGATTAAAGACCATGGGAATATTTTCATCGGTTCGTCGCAGATTTCGAATGAGCTTCCGGTTTCAAGTGTAGGCGATAGCATTGAAATCAGTTTCGATGCTGATACACAAGGGATCATCGATATTTCAACATTTAACAATCGTACCTTGCAGAATAAATAGGTTGTCAGGAAGGACCTTTTCATTTTTATTTAGCTTGGATATGGAATTTATCATTTTTTTTTACCTTTGCTTCCAAACTATCATTAATTAAAGGTTTTCACCCCTAATTTCAAATTTTATGGATTTCAAAAAATTTATCGTTATTCCAGTGTTTATCGCAGTTCTGGCCTCTGCATTTATTGTTTTGGACCAACTGATCAGCCCTATTATGCCAATCGCTGATAATAAAGGATTTGGATGGGTAACTTTTCAGGCTTGGGCCATGTATTTCCTTGCCGGATGTACCGTTAAAGGTGGGGTCCGTACCTTTTTGGGTTATGTACTGGGACTTCTTTCTGCTATTATTATTATCAATCTTGCCGGTGCATTGAGTTCTACGGGTTTCTGGATGGTACCTATCGCGGTATTGATAATGGTAATTCCAATGTGTTCAATGGAAAGGGCCAATTCCTACATCGATTTTGTTCCTGCCATTTTCGTTTCTTCTGCAGTATTGTTTGCTTTTACACAGATTTATCCGGGCACAACTTTGGTCAATTCGTCAATTACGATCCTAGTTTACTGTGCAATCGGTATGATTTTGGGTTACATCACCATTTACCTAAGGTCTGCCTATGAGAAAATGGTAGCAAAACCATCAAAATAGGAATAAGAACTTATATTAAAAAGCCACCACGGAGTTGATCTTCCTGGTGGCTTTTAAAATTATGGGTATTGATTTCTGAACTATAAATTGTCGCTTTGGTGCCCACCAACTTCCACAGGAACGGTCAATAAAAAAGTACTTCCAATGCCCGGTTCAGAAATCACATGAAGTTCACCTTTTAATATATTGGCTATCTTTTTTGAGATGGCCAATCCAATACCAATCCCTCCATACGCTTTGGTTGTTGTATCATCACCCTGTCTGAAGAAATCGAAAATGATCCCTTGTTTCTCTTTAGGTATTCCGATACCCGTATCTTTGATATAAAATGTCAGGTTTGAATTACCCTCCATTTTAAAACCAAACTCAATAGTCCCTTCATGGGTAAACTTAACAGCGTTTTTGAAAAGGTTGTTCAATACCTTATTGATTTTATTCTTGTCGGTAGTTACCATTGTTGAAAGCCATTGTGTATCAGGTTTAAATACAAGCTTTATTTGATCATTCTTGTCAGAAGCGGATAAAAGGCTGTCGAGCGATACCTTATTCTCGATAAATAGTTCCATTAAACTAAAGGTCTGATATCGCAACCTGATATTCTCCTGTTCGACCAAGGCAAGGTCAAACACGTCCTCAACGTAGGAAAGAAGGCTTTTGCCGCTCAACTGAATAGTCTCCGCAAAAGAGGCATTTTCCTCCGGGGCAACACCCGACATGATCAATTCACTAAAACCCAAAATGTGATTGAGCGGAGTGCGAAGCTCATGGTTCATCATTGCCAAAAATGCGGTTTTAAGCCGATTGCTTTCTTCTGCCTTTTCCTTCATTGCAATAAGCTGTATTTCAGCCTGTTTCCGTTCCATCATCTCAATTTTCAGTTCTGTTATCAACTTTTCGAGGAATTTCTTTTGACGGATCAACCTTCTCGAATAGCCATAAGTAACCAGAGAAGTAAAAACAAGGAACAAAATCACATAAATTGTAAACGCCCACCATTCGCGGTACCATGGGGGCAGGACAACGAATGTAAATTCACATACATTTCCTTCTGCACCATAAACATTTATTGCCTTAACCTTCAAATTGTAATGACCTTCCGGCAGGTTGGTAAAAACAGCTTTGCCCTCTTTCGACCAGGGGCTCCAATCTTTATCAAAACCGTCAAGCTTATATCTGAATAAAGTAGCTTCCGGTTCTTCATAAAATAGCCCTGCAAACTGAAAAGTTACTGAATTGTATTTATAATCCAAAGTGGGCTTGAAAGATGATGGTTGACTGATCGCAATGGTTTTTAAAGAATCGGTTTGATTGTAAAAAGTACCACCGAATATTGTGGAATCCTTACCTGCTGTTACTTTTCTGATGATCAGGTTGAATTTCTTTTTGAAGTCCCTGGAAATTTTTGTGTTGTAAAAAAGATAAGCAGCATCTGTACAAAAACTAATGTTCTTGTCACTTCCAACACTTGCAAGGTAGATCTGATATGAATCCTTTAACCTTTTAAAACCGCAGGAATCATATTTGGCACCATTTCCATCTGTTGTTGCAATGTAAATGGAAGCACCCTTCAGCAAATACTTGTTTTCCTCAATTTTTAAGACCTGGCCAATACTTCCATCTATTGATTTTCCAAATAAAGGTTTTTTCTTCAATTGAATCATTGAATCGGGGGCATCTTCGACATCAGAAAATTCAGGTTGATAGATTCCTTTATCCGATGCAACCATTAGTTCATCATTCATGTTGAAGGCTTGAGGTTCAAGTAAACTTTCCAATCCATTGCGTTTCCCCAAAAGTGTAATTTTATAATTCCTGATGTTGTCATCTGGAAAGCGCACAAAATAAAGACCTTCGTAACCTGTTGTAATCCAAAGATTTCCATCCTTGTCAGAGGTAATCTTCTTAATTTTTTCCTTTACCTCCGGGAAAACGAAATTTTCAAGGACTTCGATCTCCTTAAAATTTGTACTGTGGTTTATTTTGAAGTACTCCAATTGCCCATTCATCCCAATAAAAAGCACATCCGGAAATTTCCTGCTCGTACCTATACAATAGGCACCAAAGTTGGTACGAGGTTTAGAAATCATTCTTGCAATCGTATCTTTTAAAACCCAAAGTCCTGAATTACCAACACTAAATATATGGCTATTGTACAATTGTAAGTCCCAACAACTTCCATTATAATTATTGATTTTACAGAATTTCTGATTGTCACCCTGAGGATTGATCTTAAAATCAGGAAGATAGAAAACCCCTTGAAAATTGCCAATGTATCTTCTGTTGTTGTGCTTAAGAGTTGCAATGACATATTCGTTCACATTTTGCCGGGAATCGAACTTTAGTACCGGAAAGTTAATGTCAGTTTTTGCAATCCCTTTTGACATTCCAGCCCAAAGATTTTTAGTATTGTCGAGGTACAAGGTGTAAACCTGTCCGGCGAACAAGCCCCGCTCCTGATTTATGATCTGAACAATGTCACCATTGTTTGACAAAATAACAATTCCACCAGTTTTTGTAGCCACAGCGAATTTCTCATTATCGATTCTGGTCAAAAAATAAACCTGATGGGCTTTAAAATAATCGGAGGCGGGCGTTTCGAATTTCTCACACCTGGAAGTGTTCAAATCATACAGACACCATAAACCCGTAACATCGGATAACAATAGTTTGTTATCCGGAAATGAAATGCCAGTTGAATAGTTATCAAGGTTTTTTAATTGGACCATCGAAGTGTCATTGAGCAGGCAAATCCCTTTTGTCCGATGTGTCAGGTAAATTTTACCATTGGCCTCAAAACCGCCAAACGATCTTAAATTGACATTCGTTACTGTAATTTTGTTATTGCTGAATTTGAAAATAGACTTTAACGAAATAAAATAAACTCCTTTTAAAGTCACAAAAATTTTGTGAATTTCGAGAAATTTGCGCTCCTTTTCAGGTAATCGCTGCGATAACGACTTGTATTGTAGCTTACCTGCCTGATTTGGTTCAAGATATCCGAATTCATTGACCCCACCTACGTATATCCGACCGAGGCTGTCAACTTCAAGTGACCTGGCAGCAGAATTATTTGCCGTGGGGATAATGTCCCATGTTTTACCATCAAATTCAATGATCTGTTGGCTATCGCCGAAATACATAACACCCCTATTATCCTGGACACAACTCCAGATTTGGGCATTCCCCCGATAATCTTTTGGTATCCATGTATGCATAAAAGGGGCACCCTGTTCTGTATAAGGCTGGGCAAATCCCATTTTAATTACAAGGGAACAACATAAGATTAACAGGTAGCTTTGTAAATTCATCAATCTCAAAAGTATAATTGTATTTTGAAAATATCAATTTTTAAACATATTTTTAATAGTTTTTCCGATCCGAAACCTCAACCGGAATTGTTAGCGAAAATGTGCTCCCTTCGCCCATGGTTGACTCTACTGTTAAATTCCCCTTGAGGATTTTTGTAATTTTCTGTGCTATGGTTAATCCGATACCTATGCCACCATAGCCATTTGAATTGGAGTCTTCACCCTTCCTAAAAAGTTCGAAGATAATATTTTGTTGCTCTTTTGTGATACCAATGCCTGAATCTTTTACATAGAAAGAAATTGACGATTTATCCTCGAACCTGTAGCCAAATTCAATTGTCCCTGTATGGGTGAATTTGACTGCATTTTTAAAAATGGCCGTCAGTACCTGGTTAATTTTACTCCTATCGGCCGTAACAAACCCTGACAACTGCTTGGTATCGGGTTTAAAAATAAGCTTTATTTGGTCATTTTTGCCGGAATTGATCAGAAGATTATCAAGTGAGGCTTTATTTTCGATGAAATGATCCATTAAACTGAAGGTTTGTAATCGCATTTTGATGTTTTCATGTTCCAGCAGTGCCAAATCAAAAACATCTTCAATCATAGTATGAAGCCTCAGACCGCTATCGTTGATAATCTCAGCAAATTTCTGACATTCATCCATGGCAACTCCCGATTTGATCAATTCGCTGAACCCAATGATAAGGTTAAGAGGTGTCCGCAATTCGTGGTTCATTGTAGCAAGGAAAGCGGTTTTTAAACGATCACTCTCTTCGGCTCTGGCTTTTGCATTAATCAGCTCGTTCTCGGCCTGTTTTCGCTCTGTAATGTCGGAAAAAGTAGTCACGAATTTACCATCTGCAAACGGAGAAGTGGAAACAATGTACCACCGGTCATCCCTTGGACTTTTCATTTCAGAGGTTATCGTAGTTTCGCTATTTTTATGCTCCAACCAGAAATAGCGGATTACTTCCTTTGACATACCATAGAGTTGAGTCGCAAGGTTGCCAATAACCAGTTCCTCAGTAGCGCCAGTAACTGTATAAAATGATCTGTTGACCTGTAAAATCCGATAATCCACCATCTCTCCAATCTCATCATAGATGATCTCGTTCAGTGCAACCCCTTCCGAAATTGTGTCGAATAGGGTTTGCAAATTCTGTTCGCTTTTGCGCAAAGCATTTTCAGAGTATTTTCGTTCGGAAATATCATGCATACTCCCTATTATCTTTTCAGGTTGACCTTGGCTATTGTAACCTAGTTTAGATGAAATGGAACAAGGTATGATACGGTTATCGCGTACTTTTAATGTCAATTCAAAATCCGTGACCCTACCATGTTCAAGCAAAGCAACAATAAGTCGATTCCTTTCCTCAATATCCACATAAAAATCGTTCATTGATTTACCAATCAGGCCTTCCCGCGTATATAGACCTTCAGTAAGAATTTCGACGGACGGACTAACTTCCAGAATAGTTCCATCCAGGGTAGCTTCGTAATAGACATCTTGTACATTCTCAAAAATATTCCTGTATTTTTCTTCATTGCGTCGCAATTGTTCTTCGGCCCTTGTCCGGCTCAGCCCCATTGCGACCATATGTGCATATGAATGTATCAGGTTTTCAGGAGGATCAGGCACATTGGACCGGAATGCAACAAGTGATGTACCGAAAAGCTCGTTGTCAATAAAATAAGCGATACCTAAAAAACGGTCAATTCTTTGGGTTTTCTGAAGAATTGCCCCAGCGATCCTGGGAACAACACCAAAGGTTGCTTCATTGAGGGTTTTGTAGTACGCAATTGGCTTTACAGACAATTGCTGGTACCATTTATCGCTGACCGGAAACCCAACTTCAGAGACCCGCTTGCCTCCTAACACCTGAATTAAAGCGTTGACCACGCCTGGTTCAATATCTGCATTATTCACATAGAGGCATTTGTCCACGGGGTTATAAATACTTAACGTAGCAGTCATTCCACCAGTTAAAGCTTTGAGCCGATGTACAACATCCGCATAAAAAACACTTACTCCACGTCTGTCGGAAAAACCGGCGGTGGCTTCATTTAAGACTGAAAGTCCACTTGAGATATCATGAAAGGCCTCTTCCACTCGTTTTTTATCAGTTATTTCAAAAAACGCAGCTACAAAATGATCGGGCCTGTATTGGTAGGCGACACAATCGTACCAGCGGTTATTTGGTTGAAGAAACTGCTGAAATCTGATCTCCTGTCCGGTTTTTGCAACTTTGCCAAATGTGCCAATCCAGTCGAAGGGATCGTTCTCAATGCCAGGGAATGCTTCCGTTGCCAATTTCCCTACAGGATTTATCCCGGTTAGTATCTGATAGGATTGGTTGGCTTCAATAAAATAATAATCAATGGGTTTCCCTGTTTTGTCATAGATCATCCGATGATATGCTATTCCGAGAGGTGCTTTTTCAAATAGTGCCTTGAAATTGGTTTCACTTAAAAGCAAAGCTGTGTCAGCATACCTTTTCTCAAGAATTATGCCTACTTGTTTGACAAGAATTTCGATAAAACTACTGTCCTCGATCACTTTATTCTTAAAGGTAAAAAAGTGTATCGCCCCCAACAATTTTTCATCTTTTTTTATTCCGATTGTATAAATCTTGTATAGTCCTATTATTTTTTCGATTGTACGAGCTGCCATTAAGGGGAACTCATTGGCTACGAAATCGGTTAAACCACCTTTAAATTCAACAAATTCGCCAGATCTGAAATAATCCTGATGAGAGGGGACCAATTTGTATTTCTTACCAATAGGATTAAACCCCGAAACCAAAAGGACCCGTTTTAGAAGTGCACTGTCTATTCCTGCAATTGTTTCCAGTTGGGTTTCCATTTCCTTCTCATCAATTGAAACATAAAGAATAACGGAATTAGGATATAGTTTTTCCAGACAGTTGACGATTTTTTTATAAATTACGTCAATATCCTGTAATCCAATCATTTCATTGGCTAAATCACTGAGAAATCTGAATTTCTCGTTGTTCTCTTTCTTTATATTCTCCAGATTCTTTAAAAATTCCGAAGTCTCCATTTTATCCTTTGTCATCGGTTATTGTATTTCAGGCAACCTAAATTTTAGGAATTGTAAAAGTAAAATTACTTCCTATTCCGACCTCACTTTCTGCCCAAATCTTTCCACCATGTTTTTCGACAAATTCCTTGCACAGAATCAATCCCAGTCCGGTCCCCAATTCATTCTGTGTACCTTTTGTCGTAAGGTTTTGATCGATCTTAAACAGTTTTCCTATCGTATTTTTCGACATACCGACTCCATTGTCAGAAACGCTTATATTAATCTCCAGAGGCTTTTTTTCGGCTGTAACCACAATTTCCCCATTACTTCCGGAGAATTTGATTGCGTTTGAGATCAGGTTCCTCAATATTGTACCAATCATCGCCTTATCAACAAATGCAATAATATTGTGCGGGATTTTTTTTGATATCTGTATTGATTTGTGCTTTGCCGAATCATTTGCCAAATCAACGATCTCATTGATCAGTGAAACCAACTCAATGTATTCTGGCTGGAAGTTCATAGTGCCAGTTTGCGTCCTGGCCCACTCCAATAAATTAGTTAGCAACGACATAGCTCGACCAGAAGAGTCTTTTATGATTTTAGAATACTCTTCGATTCCTTCATAATCCTTTTCATGTATTTGAGCGGCCAGAAGTTCACTGAAACCCATAATTGCATTAAATGGGCTTTTCAGGTCATGCGAAATAATCGAAAAAAATTTGTCCTTTGTTGCATTAAGTTCCCTCAATCGTGCTTCACTTTCACGTAATATTTTTTCCGACTGTATCCGTTCGGAAATATCCTGCATGGTCACAAAAACCTGATAGGGCATTTTTTCTCCTGGATGAAATTGTGGTATTGCATCAACAATGACCCAATTGTACTTATCTTTTTCATTAACATATATACCTACAATATAGTTAGTTACAGGCTTACCCGATTTTAATGCAACCATTGAAGGGTACTGTTCCGGTAATAAAACCTCATTGCTCTCGTTGATCACTTTCCATTTCCTCGCAAATGCATCCATTTCAAGAAATTGAGCTCTTGTCAAACCAAACAGGCGGAGCGCAGCATTATTTGCCTCGGAAATACTACAATCAGCAGATTGATAAAAGATACCTTGCTTCAAGCTTTCAAACAATGTGCGGTATTTTTCTTCGTTGTTCCTGAGGATCCGTTCATTTTCCTTCTTATTTGAAATATCCTCAATCATTGCAAGTAAAAATTGAAATTCCCCAAGCGAGTTTTTAACAACAGATACATGAAGATTTGCCCATACAATTTTCAGGTCTTTTCGTAAATACCTTTTTTCTGTCTTATAGACATCCAATTCACCTGATAAAAGTTTTGCTAATCCTTTTTGATCTGAACCAAAATCGTCAGGATGGGTAATATCCATTATGGTGATGGACATTAATTCTAATTCTGAATAACCACTAAATTTGCTAAAGGAAGGATTGGCCAACATAATTTTGAAATCATTGTTAGCAATGACCATTCCCATAGGAGAGGTGTCGAAAATTTTATGAAAATAAGCCTCACTATCTCGCAAGGCTTCCTCCGTACGTTTTCGCTCTGCGATTTCCCAGGCTAAGTTTGCTAATGTTGTAAGTGTTTCAACATCTTGCTGTTCATAATCGGATAATTTGTTGCCAACACCAATGACTGCAACAATTTTATTCTCACGAAACACAGGTACAACCAATTCCCTGATTACCACGGCATGGCCTTCGGGCAAACCCTTAAGATGTGGTAACGACGCATAATCGTTGTGGATGACCGGCTTCCGCATTTTTATGCAATCCACCCATACACCTGCCTGAGATATGGGATAATGGGAACCTTTCCCTTCAGCATAGCAAAATTCGGCTTTTGTCCTTCTTGACCAGTTCTGTAGGATTAAATCATCCTGGTTTTTATCAACAAAATGGGCGAACCCAATTGAACTATATGTTAGTATTTCTGCCTCATTGAGCACTTCTTCCAATAAATCATCCAGTGAATGTGAGATCGAAAAATTGACCAGACGAAACCTGGATTCCATGATTGCCTTGAGATAATCAATCTTCTCGACAAACCGTTTTTCAGTATCAGTTTTAAATGCATTTAAACTCATTTTTTTCATGTCCTGCAAATTTCATTAAATATATTTTGAAATCTTAAACAGCAATTCCTCTTTTCTGAAAGGTTTTGCCAAAATATCAATACATCCGGCCTCCCTTATCAGATTTTCTTCATCTGTTTGAACAAATGCAGTAACGGCAATAATCGGCAAGTCCACCCGAAATTGTTTGATCAATCGGGTTGCTTTTATGCCATCCATTACTGGCATCTTAATATCCATAAGTATAAGGCAAATGTCTTCGTTCTGTTTACAGTGCTCAACAGCTTTGGCTCCATCCAAAGCATGTAACGTGTCAAAACCTGCCTTGTTCAATAGATATTGAAGAAATGTATAATTGGTCTCGATGTCCTCGGCTATAAGGATAAGCCGGTTTTTCGAGGTTTCCTTTTCGACTGTTGGTACTGGTTTCAAGGTAGCTTTTCCGTCACATGAGTTCATCAGACAAGGGATTGAAATATAAAATTCGGTCCCTTCACCTTTTACCGATTCAGCCCATGTTTTTCCCTCAAGCAAATTGGCGATCCCGGTCACAATTGCCAAACCAAGGCCACTACCTTCATATCCTCTTGTTGTTGAAGTATCTTCTTGAGTATAGGTGTTGAAAATGGCTTTTAGTTTATCTTTTGCAATCCCAATGCCTGTGTCCTTTACGAAAAATTCGATCTGATCTGCCAATCTATGGTACCCAAAAATGATGCTGCCAAATTGTGTAAATTTTGCAGCGTTGCTCAACAGGTGCATAAGGGCTTTACCAATTAATAGCCTGTCGGTGCAAACTTTAAGAATATTTTCGCTTTGTGGCAATTCAATTTTAATGTCTATATCTTTCTTAAAGCATATTTTTCTAGCCTGGTACAACAGTTCGTCGAAAAGTTCCCTGATTTCAAAATCGCTTTTATTGACTTCCATATTACCAGTTACGATCTTTGAAATATCCATATAGTCAGTAACAGTCTGAATCAGCCTGTCGGTGCTTTGTTGCAAAATACCCAGGTATTCCAACCGTTCTTCTTCCGTAATACCGGACTGGGAAATCAAATCACCAAAACCGAGAATTCCATTGAGTGGTGTGCGTATCTCATGTGATATATTATTAATAAAAGCGGTTTTTAACTGATTGCTTTCTTCTGCCCTCTCTTTGGCAATAATCAGATCGTCGAGAAGTTGTTTTTTCTCGGTAATATCATTTGAAATAATGATGTAGTTACTGACTGAGCCCAAATTGTCGAGTAGTGGGAATACAGCCACTTGTTCCCAGAAAACAGTCCCATCTTTTCTCCTGTTGGTCAAATCGGTCTGCCAGGCATTGCCCTCATTCAGCACTTCCCACATTTGGTTAAAAGATTCCTGATGTAGATGTTTTGGATTGAAAATCCACGGTGTTGTCCCTTTGATTTCCTCAGATGTATATTGTACAAATGTTGTAAAAGTCGAATTGGCATACTCAATTTTATGTTCCGGACCGGTAATGACGATCATCAAAGGACTTTGTTCGACAACAGCACTCATTGTTTTTAATTGTCCGGTAACTTTTTTTTGCTCTGTTATATCCTCCTTTATAGCGAGGAAATGGACAATTTTACCATTATCATCTGTAATTGGTGAAATGGTGGCGGATTCAGAATAAGTTTCACTATTCTTTTTCACATTCAGGAACTCACCATGCCATTCAAGGCCTGAAGTAATGGTATCCCACAAATTCCTATAATCTTCGGAGCTCTTTGACTCCGATTTAAGAATCCTTGGATTGTTGCCAATGGCCTCCTCCAGACTATATCCTGTAATCTTCGTGAATTTTTCATTCACATACTCGATGTCCCCCTTTGTGTCGGTAATCACGATGGAAACCGGGCTTTGTTCAACTGCCCTGGATAGTACCAATACCCGGTCTTCATTGGCTTTCTGCCCCGTAATGTCTTCGATCATCGCCAGATGCCGGGTGGTTTTATCTCCTTCATTCTGAATGGCGGCAACTGTCATATTGACCCATACGATTGCACCATCAGGTTTGAAATATCGCTTCACAAGTTTGTACCCCGAGATATCTTTGGTCTTTAAACGGTCCAATTGAGTGATCCCAATTCTAAGATCGTTGGGATGGGTGATTTCCATCCACTTCAACGAATTCAATTCCTGTGTTGACCGGCCTATAATTTGTAAAAACATCAGGTTGGCTTCCAAAATTTTGCCTGTCTGTGTTTCAACCAATGCGATTCCCATTGGTGAATGTTCAAACATAGTCTGAAACTGTTTTTTTGTTTGAAGAATTTCTTCTTCTGCCAGGATCCTGTCGGTAATATCCTGTGAAGTGCCAAATATCCACAGAACCCTGTTGTTTTCATCCTTTTGAATTTCATCCTCATGGTGAATATACCGCTCTTTGCCATCGGGCCTGATTATTCGGTAAACTGCTTTGTGATTGGTATTGTTCTCTAATGCTTTCTTAAAGTTGATCATAAACCTGTCAAATTCCCCAGACACAAAACGGTTGGTTATATCCTCGATTTTTAAATCAATTCCAACAGTAAAACCCAAAATCCGATACATTTCTTCTGAACAATTCAATTGCCCTGTAACCAGGTTAGCTTCCCAACTGCCGACATTCGCCAGACGTTGTGCCCGGTTTAACTTCTCGGTTGTGTTTATGATCAGTTTCTCTGCCCTTTTCCGCTCGGTTGTTTCACTAAAATAAACGACAATCCCTTCAGGGGTAGGATAGATCCGGTTTTCAAACCATCTGTCCCATGGTGCATAGTAATTATCAAGAATGTAAGGAGTTTTGGTTTCCAACACTTGCAGATAGGCATCTGCAATAGGTGTACCTTTTGCTTCAGGAAATTCGGCCCAATAATTTTTGCCTAAAAGGTCCGATGGTTCATAACCAAGCAATGCCGCACCTCTTTTATTCAGGAAAGTGAAGTTCAACTGAGAATCAAAGGCTATAAATCCATCTGTAATGCTCTCAAATATTTCGGCGAACCGATTTTTTGTTTCAAGTTCATGTTTCTCCAATAATTTGCGTTCGCTGATATTGCGTGTCAAACCGTGGATCTCGATCGTCCCCTTGGATGGGTTTTCTTTAAAATAAGTTGTTACTTCGGCATAAACCAACGAACCATCTCTCTTAGATAATCTAATCTCGTCCGTAAAATACTGAATTTCTTTAGCTTGAATTGTTGGGTCAAATAGTTTATAACGGTCATGGGCCAATTTGCGCAAATTACCAATTTGTTCGGGCAACTGATTTGAATCCAATGGCATTCCAATCATTTCATCGACCTTATACCCCAGTAACTTTTCAATTGATGGGCCAAGATATGTGAAGCATAAGGTCACTGCATCAGCAATCCAAACGACTTCCTTCATATTCTCAGTCAACATCCGATATTTTTGCTCACTGTTCATCAACTCTAGCGTCGTTCGCTTATTTTGTTGCTCCATTTCAATGGCATCGATGGCAAAACTGATATCGCCTGCCACTTCAAGCAGCAACTCAACTTCCGGTTCATCGAAGAAATTTGGGGATGAGGCATAGATGGTAAAGGCACCAATCACCTTTCCCGACTGCTTGATAGGAAGGGCAATAGAAGAGCGGTAACCCCTGCTTAATGCGTCTGTTCTCCAGGGTGCAACAAGTGCGTCTATTTCAAAATCATTGCAAGTGAAATGCCTTCCCTCGCGAATGGCACTTCCGCTCGGACCTCTTCCCTCCGGCGAATCGCTTACTGAAATTGGCTTAATGGCTGAGAGATAGTTTTCCTCATACCCGGCATATGCGAAAGGTTTGATTGTCTGCGTTTCCTCATTGACCAATCCAATCCAGGCCATCCTGAATTTCCCAAATTTTACGGTTACTTCACAAATTTCTTTTAATAGTTTATCCTGATCTTTTATCTCAGTAATCGCCCTGTTAACATGACTGATCAGGGCGTATAAACGGTTCATTTTATCGAGGTTGTCGAGGATATTTTTACCTTGGGAAATGTCAAGTATATTTCCCAGCGAATTTTCACTTATGGTCCGGAACATTGTTTCGTTTTTGGCCAATTCATTTTTCAATTCAGCGATTTGCTGTAACAAAGAAGTTTCAGATAGTCCTTGATTCTTCATGTTTAAATATTTATATTTTTCATCCCAAAATACATTTTGTCCTTAATGCCGCTACAAGATAAGATATCATATTCAACTGGTTGGAATGGAAAAACTAAAACTGCTCCCTTTCCCAGGTTCACTTTCGGCCCAGATCCTTCCTTTGTGTTTCTCAATAAATTCCTTGCATAAGATCAATCCAAGTCCAGTACCCAATTCATTTTGCGTCCCTTTGGATGAATTGTTCTGGTCAATCCTGAAAAGATTTGCAAGTGCCTCCTGATCAAGTCCAACCCCATTGTCAGTAATCGTTATAATATTCTCATTCAATGTTTGTTCCGAAGAAACTAAAATCCTTCCACCCACATTCGTAAACTTGATCGCATTCGATATGAGGTTTCTTAAAATAGTAGCAATCATGGCTTTATCTGCAAATACATTGAGATTGTGAGGCAATTCCTGAGCGATTGCAATCGATTTCTGTTTGGCAAAGTCTCTGGATAAATCGGCTACATCATTGATCAAGGAGACCAATTCGAAGTGTTCGGGTTGAAAGTCCATTCTGCCAGTTTGAGATCTTGACCACTCCAACAAATTGGATAACAACGACATCGCACGTATAGATGAACTTTGGATAATTTCGGCATATTCCTCGATCCCGTCATAGTCTTTTTCCTTCATCTGTTCCGACAAAAGATTGCTGAACCCAATAATGGCATTGAAGGGGCTTTTGAGGTCATGGGCAATGATCGAAAAGAATTTGTCCTTGGTGGCATTCAGTTCCTTCAAAAGTGCTTCATTTTGAAGGAGTTTCTCTTCGGCCTTCTTGCGTTCGGATATGTCACGTGTAATGCTCATGATCGCAGGTTGGTTTTTATAATTGATCATTGCAACCTTAACTTCAACATCAATAAACTGACCGCTTTTCGTGGCCAATTTTGTTTCGAAATTGACATTCCCATTTGCCAGTAATTTGGAAACACGCATTTGCATCTGATCATCAGGAACTTTAATTTCTACCTTATCAGGTGAAAGTTCCCTCAATTCATCTTTTGTATAACCCAGAAAGGTTGCTGCTTTTTCGTTGAAATCAATGAAATTTGATGGTTTACCATCAGGGTCGAATAAACAGACTGAAATGCTATCCAGGTTTGCATCAAATAGTTCCTTCAATGTTGACTCACTGGATTTGAGTGCTTCTTCGGCTTGTTTGCCTGCTGTAATATCCCTGGCAGTGGTAATGATCACATCCTTCCCAAAATATTTCCCCTTGTTGGCGATTACATCTTTTGGAAAAATTTCTCCCGATTTACGCTTTCCCCAAAATTCAAAACGTCCCGGGTTACCTGTTTTGGCAATTTCCTCCATCATTCTGGTAATTTCAGTGAGATCGTTTTTTCCCGGTGCTGATAAAAACTCAGGTGATTTCCCTATTATTTCATCACGCGAATAACCATACATTTTTTCAACACCCTGATTTACATCAATAAAAATCCCTTTTTTATCCTGAATATAGATTGCCTCAGATACAGAATTGAACAACCCAAAATAGCTTTGCTCGTTCTCAATCAATTTTTTTTCTGCCTTTATCCGCTCGTCGATGTCGCGTTCAATAAAGAATAGGTCCCTTGGTTTGCCGAATTTGTCATTGATGACAGCAACATTGGATTCAGCCCAAAATTGAGTGCCATCTTTCTTTACAAGGATGAAGGTTTCAGTTTCCAGTTTTTCCCCATTTAAAATACTGTCCCTCCTTGCATTTGCTTTTGCACGATAGGATGGCTCGGCAAATTCATATATATTTTTTCCAATCAACTCCATTAAAGAATCGTAGCCAAGCATTTGGACCATTTTATCAGATGCCTGGGAAAATATCCCATCCAGATTCGTAATTGCTATCCCATCAGGTGAAGTCCTCACAATTGTATGCCAAAGCTCTTCGCTCTCTTCGAGAGCTGTTTTGGTCTTGTTGACAAGAACAATGCTCTTAGCGAGTTTATGGTTTACTCGAAATATGTAAAATGCAATGATACTGATAAATACGATGATTGCACCAGCAAATCCAAGGATACGAAAGTACCACTTCATACTTCTCTCGTTAGCATCATAAAGAAACCCACTGAGCGAATAGCCCATTGGAAGCAGTCCTATACTTGAATAGGTATCTGCAATATGCTGCCACCGGTTAAGGTTCATGTAGCCGATATCAATAAGGTCGGGTTGCAGCAATGGGATCATCTGGTCAGATTCAAAGTGCAAATAATCAATAGAATGAATTTTGGAATATTTCGTATAGATCAAATCGATAATCTTATCACGGTGTTCTTTGGCATATTGCCATCCACGTAGCGAGGCAGCACGGAAGCCTTTTACACGGTTGGGATTTTGGGTTATTTCCTTTTCAGAAGTAAAAAGATTGTCTCCATAAAAGTCAATCCCGGCTGACCTGGGGCTGAATACCTGAAATGGATAATTGGCCTGCCTGAAATAGTATGGTTCGCTTGAGAGATAACCCGACATTCCATCGGTCTTGCCCCCCATTAAACCGTCAGCAGTGAAAGAGTGCGGCACCTGCCGGATACTGTCGAAAGGGATACCCTCCTTCTTTAGATAGGCGATAAGTTCTTCCGATTGGGGCTCGAGCATCAACCTTTTCCCAACCAAATCCCTAAGATGGTGGATCCCTGGGGCAGCATAAATCTCATAAGGGGATTGCTGAAATATAACGGCCAGAACCACGACAGGTTTACCCAATGATCGGGACAGCAATAACCCACTGCTCCCAACACCATATTGTGCCTTATTTTCAACAACATCCCTAACAGGATCAGTTTCTGGTCCTGCTTCAAGAATGTTTACATCCAATCCTGCATCTCTGTAATAGCCTTGTTCCTTAGCAGCATAATAACCTGCAAATTGAAATGCATGGGTCCATTTAAGTTGTAATGTTACTTTTTCCTGTGCATTGGAAGGTGTAGCCAAAAACAACAAAAACAATTGGGAAAAAAAGCCAATCTTTTGAATAAAATATATTAAATTATTCATAATGTGCATTTTAACGAATGGTGAAAAAGCTGATCCGAATCTGTTTTCCCAAAAATAGTTAAAATGACCTACAAATCAGATACGACTGGTAAATTCTTTTACAATTTATTCAATACCGGCATGGTCAAATGTGAAATGCCTCAATGATAGCTAACCGAGATATATTTTGTACATCAAATAATGTTAAAAGGAAAATACAAAAAAAGACCCTGCCAAATAGAAAGGTCTTTCTTTGTAATATTTAGATAAAGGTAGAGCTTACCAGGAACCTCCGGCACCTCCTCCGCCAAAGCTTCCGCCGCCAAAACCTCCAAAATCTCCACCAGAAGAACCACCGCCGAAACCACTACCACCAGAGAAGTCGTTCCAGGACCCATTATGGCGGTTTCCTCCCAGCATATTGCCCAAAAGCATCCCACCAAGAAAGCTTGGAGCCGAACCCACAGAATGATAATTACTGCTCCCCCTTCTGAGAACGAATATAATGATCATGACAATCAGGATCGTTATAAAACCACCTCCTGAAGAACCTGATTTCTTTCTACCCGTTGATTCAATGTACTTTTCGGCAGTAAATTCGCCAGAAGTCAACGAAATAAGGACATTCGTAGAACGGTCAAGTCCTTTAAAATAGTCGTTCAGTTTAAAAGCAGGAAGTAACTCGGCATCAACAAGTGCCTGACGCGAAACAGCATCTGGGACTACGCCTTCGAGTCCATAACCTACTGCAACAAATACTTCCCCCTTTTCGGTAGCATATTTGGGTTTTACAAGGATCAATATCCCATTGTTTTTCCCTTTTTGTCCGATGCCCCATTTTTCGGCAAGCTTGAACGAATAATCGGCTTTATCATAGCCTGAAATGCTTTTAACCGTAACAATCGCAATTTGGGTCGAAGTCCTCCGGCTGAAATTGTCCAGTTTATTTTCCAGTGAACCGACCTGTTCGGGGGTAAGCACCCCGGCAAAGTCATTGACAAGACGAGGAGGATCGGGCCGGGCCGGTAAATCCTGTGCATTGGCAACAAATCCAGAGAGGGCCAGCACAAAAAGAAAAACCAATCTATATTTGATTTTCATTTGATTAACTTTCATTAGTTTCCGTATGAAATTTCGTCAGGGAGTTCGTTCACGTCATCTGCCAGATGTGGGAAATATTGTTTAAGTTGTTGTCCCGACATTTCGATCCCATTTATCAAACCAATCGAATACTCTCCTTGAGTAAAATGGGAGATCATCATGGCCTTGATATCATCCCAAAAACCCGCGGGGACAACTTTATTGATCCCGGAATCACCAATAATGGCAAATTTCCGGTCGTTGACAGAAAGATAGATCAAAACACCATTACGGGCAGCAGTCGCCTGCATTCCAAGTTTTTTGAACAACCAGGCTGCCCTGTCGAGTACCTCGCCTTTACATTTGCTTTCGATGTGAACACGGATTTCTCCGCTTGTATTGGACTCGGCCCTGCCAATGGCTTCTACGATCAATTTTTCATTTTCTTTACCCAGAAATTCTTTGGGGTTCATAAGGATATGAATTAGAATTGTACTTTGGGTGCTTTGTCTGCCCCTTTTTCAGCTTCAAAATAAGCTTTCTTTTCAAAACTGCGCATTGAAGCGATAATGCTTTGCGGAAATTGCCTGATGTAGGTATTGTACCCCCTGGCAACCTCATTGAATTTCTGCCGCTCGACGGTAATCCGGTTCTCAGTCCCTTCGAGTTGTGCCTGCAAGTTTAGGAATCCTTCATTGGCTTTCAATTCAGGGTATTTTTCCATAACAACCATCAACCTTCCCAGCGCGGACGATAAACCACCCTGTGCATCCTGAAATTGCTTCATGGAAGCCTCTGTCAGTTTTGAAGGATCTACAGTCACCTGAGTTGCCTTGGCACGTGCCTCAATAACAGCCGTTAAAGTGGATTTCTCAAAATCGGCATATCCTTTAACCGTGTTCACAAGATTTGGGATAAGGTCGGTACGACGTTGATAGACATTCTCGACCTGTGACCATGAAGCAGCCACACTTTCATCCAATACGACCATTTTGTTTCCTGTTGAAATTCCCCATTGAAAACCAAAAAACAACAAAACTACGATTACGACAATTACAATTATACCTGTTCTTTTCATCTTAATTTTCTTTTTAATTTTAAATACAACTATTTGTATTGTATTTGGCTGTGAAATTACGCAACAAAATCTGATTTTGGAAATTTATATGGCATGATCGGGTAGTTTGAATCCATTGAATTCCGTTCCGCATAAAATGCGATTGAGAATGGCCTAACTTTAAGTTGCGTTTCCAAAACCAGACAGATTATTAACGCTCCTCCCCTTCTAATCGACAAACCCTCAAGGTCATCTGACCTTGAGGGTTTAAACGAACATTAATAAGATAATAAATAGATATCTTTTTGTTATTAAGGTATTTATATAAATAATTTATGGCCATTGCGCCCATTAATCAAATCCATCAATAACCAGCTCCCCTGCCATCGGGAACAGTGCTGTCTGCCTGCGCATCTTTGGGAGACAATAGGATTATTGCCGCGGCAGCCGTAAAGGCGGCATATTTCCCCGCCTTTTTAAGTGCCTCCTTCCGCGTGATCTTCAATTCCCTTTTTGCTTCTTTTCCTTCCGTATTGGTTTTCATATCTTTAGTTCTTTAATTTTGAGTGTTAATTGTTCCCCATCCTGGTAGCTGAGCGGAGTCGAAACCCCAATCTCCATTTTTCGGTCTTTTTTCTCTCCCCTTCTCCGTCCTCCAGTAGCTGAGCGTAGTCGAAGCTACTTCCTCTTCCAAACAAACTTCTTAGTCTCGATTCCCTTGCCCGATTCGACCTTCAAAAGATAAACACCCGAACTGGCATTGATCAGTGCGATGGTGTTTTCTATTTGTGTCGTAAGCGCCGATGTTGCGACAAGTTTTCCGTTCATGTCGTAAACCATTGCCTTTGCTGGAAGGTCAAAATTGCCTATGATCCTGACCAAATTCTGTTCGGGAATTGGGACAACTTTTACTGCGCTCAGCAAACTTTCGTCAATGGCAGAGACAATTTCGTTTGTGTGCAGGTAGAACCTCCCAGTCCCAATGGATGCAGTGTTCAGCGACACAGTATAGGAGCTGTTGGCTTCGGCTAAAGGTGTAAATGTGCCTGTCTCCTTGTCTTCAAGAACAACTTTGTACCCTACAGGGAGGTTGGTAGCCATGGCCTTAAAGGTAACCGTAGCACCTTTATCGGCAACGAGGCCAACTGGCACGACCATGTTCTCGTAGTTGTTGTCGGGCAATGCCTGAATGGTAAAGTCAACACCATTGTCCTGTATCAACCTGGTAAACAAGCTAAAAGAAGAAGCGATACCATTGAACAATCCGGCATCTTTGCCAGGGTCGAGGCCAGTCGTCGCACCACCGACATATTGGACGATCGTGCCAAATTTCCCATTTCCGTCTTCCACAGTCAATTGAATGGTCGGAGAATCAACAATAGCAGCTTTAAAAGCATCAGAAACGCTTGACTTCATGGCCGCAGTAAAATTAACGGTCCCACCACCTGCCTTCGTCTTAACAAAGAATCCTTCACCCGAGGCCAATTTAAGTGTTGGTGTGTTTGGGTCGTAGCCATAAGCTGTTACGTCTACAACTTTCGATACATAAATAAACTGGTAACTTGGATCGAGCAGTGCTGTATTTTCCGTAAGGAAAACTGCGACGTCCAATGCACATGGGTAAGGGTTTCCGATCAGGTTCCATCCATAAAGGGATTTGGTTACCGATACGTTAAGGTTTGCTGCCGCAAGTGTCCCTTTAAAGGTCAGCTTACCATCACCACCACCTGTCCCTTTTCCAGTGCCGGCGCCTGTTGTTCGCAATACCTGAAAACCTTTTGCTGGACTTCCAAAAAGACCAGAGGTGTTGGACCCCGAAACTTTATAATAATCCCACAGGCCAGTTGCTTCGAGCCAGGGTGCGAGGGCATAATTGGTACTGTTCCTCGCCACAAGGTTGTTATTGGCAAGAAGGACAAAACTAGCGACAGTTTCCCCTGTTGTTGCAGCCGGCGAAATCAAGTGCCATATATCGCCCGTTACATAACGCTCAACGGTTCCCAGAACACCTGCCGTTCCATTGATCAACGAACCGGTTCCATCGGAAGCACCAGAGGTGGACAGGACAACCAAACCGGTAATACCGGTATTGTTGGTAAGAGTCCCATTTACTGTAATAGCTTTGCCTACTGGAATTGTAAGTATTGCGCCCACTTGGATGGTCAGGTCTTTGCAAACGGCAGGTATCCCATTGACAATAGGGTCATTGGTCAAATCCGGAATTACAACATCGTCTGTTGCCATTGGCACTTTGGCTGGGTTCCAGTTGCCTACAGTGTTCCAGTCGGTTGAGGCCGCGCCTGTCCATGTAAGGTTTGCAACATAAGTAAACCCAGCAAGGGATGCCGTTTCACCCGGGGTGGTCACACTTACGCTGCCCGTTGTTCCACTTGCCACTACCGCTGTGATGCTCGTAGCACTAACTACTGAATAAGATGTGGCTGCCGTGCCGCCAAAACTCACGGCTGTAGCTCCGGTGAAATTGGTTCCGGTGATGGTTACCGTTGCTCCGGTAGCTGCAGATGTTGGTGTGAAGGTGGTGATAGAGGGCAGACTTATTTGCTTGATTACCGATACGTTGTTGTTGCCATAATTAGTCGCAGCCAAATCGGGTTTGCCATCGCCATCTATATCAACAATACTTACTGAATAAGGCAATGAGCCTGTTCCGAAATCAGCCTTATCTGCAAAACTCACGCTGCCTGAAATGGAGGTGTTGCGCAATACCGATACGGTGTTGCTGCCATAATTAGCCACAGCCAAATCGGGTTTGCCATCGCCATCCAGATCGCCTATACTTACCGAATAGGGGTTTGTGCCTGTTGCAAAATCAACCTTAACTGCAAAACTGCCACTGGTGATGGAACCCGAGGTGGAGGTGTTGCGCAATACAGATACATTGTTGCTTCCTTTATTAGCGACGGCCAAATCGGGTTTGCCATCGCCATCCAGATCGCCTATACTTACTGAATAAGGGTTTGCGCCTGTTGCGAAATCAACCTTAGTTGCAAAACTCACTGTGCCCGCGCTGGAAGTGTTGCGCAATATCGATACGGTGTTGCTGCCATTATTGGCTACAGCCAAATCGCGTTTGCCATCGCCATCTATATCTCCTATATTTACAGAATTAGGGAATGTGCCTGTTGTGAAATCAACCTTTGCTGCAAAACTCACGGTACCTGAGCTGGAGGTGTTCCGAAATACCGATACTTTGTCGCTGAAAGCATTGGCCACAGCCAAATCGGGTTTGCCATCGCCATTTAGATCGCCTATACTTACTGACTCAGGACTTGAGCCTGCTGTGAAATCAACCTTAGCTTCAAAACTCACGCTGCCTGAGCTGGAAGTGTTGCGCAATACCGATACGGTGTTGCTGCCATAATTGGCCACAGCCAAATCGGGTTTGCCATCGCCATCTACATCTCCTATACTTACTGAATAAGGCCATATGCCTGTTGAGAAATCAACCTTGGCTGCAAAACTCACCGTGCCCGATGTGGAGGTGTTGCGCAATACCGATACAGTGTTGCTGCCATTATTGGCCAAAGCCAAATCGGGTTTGCCATCGCCATCCAGATCGCCTATACTTACTGAGTAAGGTCCTGTGCCGGTTGCGTAATCAGCTTTGGCTACAAAGGCAATATTGCCGGCCAGGGTAACCAAAAAGGGTTTGGCAGAGTAAGCCGTTAGCCCGGCAGCAAGGTTGGTAACCGACAGGCACTGATAGGTAGCGCCCAAAGGAACCGTTACCGTTAAGCTTGTGGCGCTTGCTGCAGTTACCACAGCCTGCGTTGCGCCAAAGAAAACAATGTTTTGTGCTACAGTGGCGTTAAAACCTGTACCGGTGATGGTTACGTTGCTGCCAATGGCTCCGGATGCCGGGGAGAAAGAGGTAATGGTGGGTACAGGGAAAACAAAAGTAAACCCTGTTAGGGTGGCTGTCACCCCCTGGGTAGTTACACTTACACTGCCAGTGGTCCCGCTTGCCACCACTGCCGTGATGCTCGTAGCGCTGACCACAGAAAACGAAGTAGCTGCCGTACCTCCAAAGCTAACAGACGTGGCCCCGGTGAACTTGGTCCCGGTAATGGTAACGGTTGCTCCGGTAGTTGCCGATGTTGGGGAGAAAGAGGTGATGGTGGGTGGAATTAGTTGCCTGATTACCGATACGGTGTTGTCGCCAACATTGGCCACAGCCAAATCGGGTTTGCCATCGCCATCCAGATCGCCTATACTTACTGAATAAGGGTATGTGCCTGGTGCAAAATCAGCCTTGGCTGCAAAACTCACGCTGCCCAAGGTGGAGGTGTTGCGCAATACCGATACGTTGTTGTCGCCATAATTGACCACAGCCAAATCGGGTTTACCATCACCATTTATGTCGCCAATACTTACTGAACGAGGACCTGAGCCTGTCGCGAAATCATCCTTGGCTGCAAAACTTACCGTGCCAGAGGTGGAGGTGTTGCGCAATACCGATACGTTATCGTCAGTATTATTGGCCACTGCCAAATCGGGTCTTCCATCGCCATCCAGATCGCCTATACTTACTGTTTGAGGGTATGTTCCGGTTGCAAAATCAACTTTAACTGCAAAACTCACGGTACCCAAGGTGGAGGTGTTGCGCAATACCGATACGTTATCGTCACTATTATTGGCCACTGCCAAATCGGGTCTTCCATCGCCATCCAGATCGCCTATACTTACTGAAACAGGACCAGAGCCAGTTGCAAAATCAGCCTTGGCTGCAAAATTCAAGCTGCCTGAGGTAGAGGTGTTGCGCAATACAGATACGGTGGAGCTATTACAACTAGCCACAGCCAAATCGGGTTTGCCGTCGCCATCCAAATCTCCTATACTTACTGAATATGGACCAAAGCCGGTTGCAAAATCAGCCTTGGCTGCAAAACTCACGGCACCAGAAGTGGAGGTGTTGCGAAATACCGATACGGTGTTGCTGCCATAATTGACCATAGCCAATTCGGGTTTTCCATCGCCATTTAGATCTCCTATACTTACTGAATAAGGACCTGTGCCTGTTGCGAAATCTGCCTTGACTGCAAAACTTATGGCACCAGAAGTGGTGGTATTGCGCAATACCGATACGCTGTTGCTGCTAAAATTGGCCACAGCCAAATCGGGTTTGCCATCGCCATCCAGATCGCCTATACTTACCGAATAAGATCCTGAGCCTGTTGTGTAATCAGCTTTGGCTACAAAGGCAATATTGCCGGCCAGGGTAACCATAAAGGGTTTGGCAGAGTATGCCGTTAGCCAGGTACCAAGGTTGGTAACCGACAGGCACTGATAGGTAGCGCCCAATGGAACCGTTACCGTTAAGCTGGTGGCACTGGCTGCAGTTACCGTAGCCTTCGTAGCACCAAAGAAAACAATGTTTTGTGCCGCAGTGGCGTTAAAACCCGAACCGGTTATGGTTACGCTGCTGCCAATGGCTCCAGTGGCGGGGGAGAAAGTGGTGATTGAAATGGCTGCGGAAACCATTACACTTGTCGAACCAATGACAAGAATTAAAACAAAAATTGCAATTATTTTTTTCATATTATAGTGGTTTAATCTGTATCAAATTAATTTTCATTAAAACTACTTAACTGTACTGTTCAAGCGAAAAAAAATAGGTTCTGAATCTTTAAATTTAAAGATTCAGAACCTATTTTAATTAACAGTATATTAGATACTTATGAAAATTTTCGGAAAAACGGGCTGTCCAAATGCTGAAATTGGCCTAATATCTGTCCGGGAATTTTTTTATTTCAGATTTTTCTTGTGAATTAAAAGTAAAATATTATAGCATTCCCGTAAAAATATTTAAGCCGGATTAAAATAATTAGTTGTTCCAGTTCCGCTAATTGGGCCGTATCTGTAAGGTTTTCCGATAAGCGGCGGGGCTCATTCCGGTAAATTTTTTGAACATCGTAAAAAAAACCGATTTGCTGATAAAGCCGACTTCATTCCCTATCGTTTCAAAGGTCTGAGTATGGTACCGGCCCGCTTCGATCATCCGGCACGCCTCCTGCACCCTCAACTCATTGATGAAATCGTTATAGCTCTTGTTGAACTCCTGGTTGATCACCTGCGACAGATAAGTGGGGTTCGTATCCAATAAAAAAGCAAGCTGCTTTAAGGAAAGTTCAGGATCTAGGTATTTCTTCTGGACTTGCATTAATGCTTCCAGCCGTTTCGCCAACAGGTCTATAGTATCGGCAGAAGCGGTATGGACTTTGGGCTTGTTCAGGGTATTGCCTCTACTTTTAACGCTGCTTAACAAAATGGCCGAGAGCTTATGGGAATAACGATAGATAAAATATCCGGAAACGGCAATGACACAAATT